>Ga0207419_1000747_pt1 | contig 27260 bp, 20 predicted proteins | sample ElkSloMetagenome_4_FD_184723 | JGI IMG/M metagenome (GOLD analysis project Ga0207419, IMG submission 184723) | Hot spring microbial communities from Elkhorn Slough, Monterey Bay, USA - MD2A (version 2) | ecosystem: Environmental > Aquatic > Marine > Intertidal zone > Estuary: Microbial mat ... | reverse complement strand
CCATCGATGTGATCGAACGCGAGATCGAGCTGGAAGGCGAACTCGATGAGACACAGCGGGCGCGATTACTTGAAATCGCCGACCGCTGCCCGGTCCACAAGACCCTGCATAACGAGCTCGAAGTGCGCACGACGCTGGGGTGAGCCGGTTCAGCAGGGCTCGATGACCTCGTGTACCCTGAGCGCACATTTTCATCGAACCCTGACCTGGACTATGAGCACCAAAAACCTCGCCCTGTTCTGCGACTTCGAAAACGTGGCCCTTGGGGTGCGCGACGCGCGCTACGACGCCTTCGATATCCAGAAGGTGCTGGAGAAACTGTTGCTCAAGGGCAATATCGTGGTTCGTAAGGCCTACTGCGACTGGGGTCGCTATCGCGAGTTCAAGGCGCCGATGCACGAGGCGGCCTTCGAGCTGATCGACATTCCCCACGTGCGCATGTCGGGCAAGAACTCAGCCGATATCCGAATGGTGGTCGATGCCCTCGACCTCTGCTACACCAAAGGCCACGTCGACACCTTCGTGGTCATCTCCGGTGATTCTGATTTTTCGCCGCTCGTCTCGAAGCTTCGCGAGAACAACAAGACCGTCATCGGCGTCGGCGTCAAGAGCTCGACCTCGGATCTTCTGATCGCCAACTGCGACGAGTTCATCTTCTACGACAACCTGATCAGCAAGCGAAAGAAGCCGTCGAAGAAGAAGGCGTCGAAGAAGAAGGTGTCAAAAAAGACGGCATCGAAGCCGGCCATCGACGACAAGCAGCAGAAGGCCTTCGATCTGGTGCTGGAAACGACCGAGGACCTGTTCTCCGAGCGCGATTCCGAGGAAAAGGTGTGGGGCTCGATGGTCAAGCAGGCCCTGAAGCGGCGCAAGCCGGGCTTCAGCGAGTCCTACCACGGCTTCAAGAGCTTCAATCACTTGCTGCAGGAGGCCCAAAAAGCCGGGCTTTTGGACCTGCAGCACGACGAAAAGTCTGGCGGCTACATCATCAAGTCCTACAAATCAGACGACTGAGCAAAACAACTCCGAGCCGGTGTCCGACCCGGAGTTGCGCTCAATCAATCGCCACTTTCAGTCTTGAACATATGCACGTCGCGCTGGGGATAGGGGATCGAGCAGCCGGCGGCTTCCAATTCCACCTTCAGGGACTCGAGCAGCTCGCCGCGGACGCCCCAGTAGTCGGGTGTCTTGACCCAGGGCCGGACGGCGAAGTTCACGCTTGAGTCGCCCAGCTCCATCATCAGCACGACCGGTTCTGGGTCTTTCAATACCTTGTCGTGGCCCTCGATGACCTTCTTCATCACCGACTGGGCGGTCTTGAGGTCATCGTCGTAGCCGACCCCGATGATCAGGTCGATACGACGCGTGTCGAAGGCCGAATAGTTGGTGATCGGCTGCGAGGTGATTTCGCTATTGGGCACGATCACATGACGATTGTCCGGCGTTGTCAGCTGGGTCTGAAAGATACCCACGGAACTCACCGTGCCCGAAACACCGCCGGCTTCAACGAAGTTGCCCTTGCTGAAGGGCCGAAAGCCGACCAGCATCAGGCCGGAGGCAAAGTTGCTCAGGGAGCTCTGCAGGGCCAGGCCCACGGCCAGTGCGGCGCCACCCAAGACGGCGACCAGCGGCGTGACGGCAATGCCGAGGTAGCTGACGGCAATGAGGACGACCGACAGGAGCAGAAAGACGTAGACGATATTCGCCAGGAAATTGATCAGAATCTCGTCGAGCTGCTTGCGGGTCATCGCCTTGCGCATCATGCCGACGATGGCTTTCGCGACCCAGCGACCGATGATAAAGATCAGCAGCGCGCCGACAATCTGCCAGCTGAAGGCCAAGATCTCGCTCATGCTCAAGCTATTGAACCAGTTTTGTAGCGATTCCATTAGGTCTCTCCCTAAAATTGAATTTAGAACCAGTCGCCGCCCTTAGTGAGGGTGACTTCGATCTTGTCGCCCAGCTCGGCTACGTTCTCGATCATGTAATCGAGATGTTTTGACATGGTCGGGCTATATAACATGTTCTCGCACAGCTTAATAAACGGCACGCCCTCGAGATCGCCGACTGCGAGGTAACCGGTGCGCAGCATCAGATTGACGCGCAGGCACTTCTCGGAGCTGTGTTCGGCAAGCGGTGCCACGGTTGTTTCGATGCGCAGGAAACGTCGACCATCCTGATTCTTCAGTTCCGCTAGAAACACGCTCTGTCGTCGGCCCGAGTCGCCCACGGGCACTTCGAGCCCCAGCATGAAGGGTTCATCGAGCACGACGTCCCAATGATCACGGACGAATTCTTCAATCGCGGCAAAGGTTTCCATTTCTAGTGATCCTATTTAGGCTCCAATCTAACGGCACCGTCCAGGCGGATGGTCGTTCCATTTAAGTAGCGGTTCTCGACGATATGAGCCGCCAGATCGGCGAATTCCGTCCCCTTACCCAGGCGTTTCGGGAAGGGGATAGACCCACCGAGATCCTGCTGGACCTGTGCTGGCAGACCGTCGATCATGGGAGTATGAAATACGCCTGGCGCGATGGTCATCACGCGCACCCCGATGCGAGTGAATTCGCGTGCCATTGGCAGGGTCATGCCGACCACGCCGCCTTTGGAGGCGGAATAGGCGGCCTGGCCGATCTGTCCTTCAAAGGCAGCCACTGATGCGGTATTGATGATCACGCCGCGCTCGCCGTCTTCGCCCGGCTCATTGTCGGCCATGAGCGCTGCTGCGGCCTTGGCGATATTGAAGCTGCCGACCAAGTTGACCATGACCGTCGTCGAAAAGGTGTTAAGCGCCATCGGAGCTTCACGGCCCAACACCCGCCCGGCACCTAGAACACCGGCGCAATTCATTGCTACGTTTAGGCCGTTCATCCACTCGCGGGCCCGCGCGATCACCTCGACAGCCTGATCTTCCTGGGTCACGTCGATCCGAAAAAACCGCGCGTTGCTTTCTCCCAGCGCATCAACCGCCGCCTCGGCCTTGCTCTCATTGACATCCAGCAAGGCCACCTTGCCGCCCTCGGCCACGAAATTCTTGGCCACAGCCAAGCCTAGCCCTGACACGCCGCCGGTGACCACGCCTTTGATCGTGTTGATCTTCATAAAAATTAAGTTCCGCAGGTTTGTTTCATTCTAAAGCTTTGAGCCACTCAGCAGCGGTGGAATTCTCTCGAACGAGCAGTTTGCAAACGGAACAACGGCCCTTTTTAGGACGGAGTACGCTCTTCGGCTGAAGGCCCAGGGCTGAATTATCGAGAATCAACGCAAGGGCGCTGTGCTTCCCAAATGTAAAAATTCAGGCGCCAGATGTGCGTTTTTGCCAATAAGCGGCATTTCCAAGGGAACAAGGGGATCTGCCGATCGGGAGACCGCAACATGTCACGTCAACAACGAATTCATTGCCGGCCACGAATCCGTGCGGCCATGCTGGCCCTGGGACTGGTGCCTCTGACTGGCCTGGTGTCCTTCGCTCAGGCCGCTACCTTTACCGTCAATCTCGACCACGCTGACGCGATGACGGACTTCGGGACCGTCAACAACAGCTCCGAAGCGACCACCAATGGATTCTGCGATGTCGACAGCAGTATGGGCAACCAGAATAAATGCACGCTGCAGGCGGCTATCCAGGCGGCCAACGGCAACAACAACGACGCAACGACCCTCGATACGATCAATTTTTCGATCCCAAAGGTGACGCTGACCTCGTCATTGAACGCGATCAGCGAACGGGTCATCGTCGACGGCAGCAGCCAGCCGCCGCGTATGGAAATTGACGGTGGCGGGCGCGGCTGTTTCGACGCTAGCGGCAACGGCTTCTCCGCCGGCGGCGGTCCGCCAATTCTGCCGCAGGCCAACAATTCCCGCTTCACGAGTCTGGTGATTCACAACTGCAGCGGCGATGCCATCACGCTGTCGGGCCATGGCTTTGTCGTCTTCGACTCCTACCTCGGCGTCCTGCCTGACGGCGTTACCGCCTCGCCCAATGGCGGTGACGGCGTCTCTATCACCGCCAGCATGGGCGACGGCGGGATTCCGTCGCTCGGCGCGTTGCCGCTGCCGGGCGAGTTTTCCGACCTGGCTGCGGCTGTCACGTTTCTGGCCACGGCTCTTCCCGGCCTCGCGCCCACTGGTATCGTCAGCAACGTTATTTCCGCCAATGACGACAGCGGTATCGACATTTTCGGTACCTACGCCGCTGGCAACATCATTTTCGACAATCGCATCGGCACTGATTCCATGGCCACGATTCCCCTCGCTAATGGCAACAGCGGCGGCCACGGCATTTCAATCCGAAACGATGCCTACGCCAACATCGTCGGCGTCGATAATATTATTGCTGGCAACAATGACTTCATGGGCAACGGCAATCCGAACAGCACTGGCGTGCTGATCGACACCGGTAGGGTCGTGTTCCCCAACTTCATCCTCGGCAACTTCATCGGCACCAGCATCCAGAGCGCCTTTTTGAATCCGGCGCTAGGCAATGGTGAGGCCGGCGTACGCATCACTTCTGCCGGCCTGGCCAGCACCGGCGCAGGCGATCCCGTCGACAATCCGATGGGCTTGTCGGTGGTGATCGGGCCCGGCAATGTCGTCGGCTACAACGGCAGTGAGGACGGCGTGCCGGATCCGATTCCGGCGAACGGATTCAGCGGCGGGTCGCAGGCGATCAACTTTCTGGCTGGCGGCATTCTGATCACCAACGCGGTCAGCGAAGGCGTTCGGATTTTCGGCAATCTGATCGGCGTTTCTGAAGACGCAGTCGGATTTGTCGACATCGGCAACAACGGTGACGGCATCAACCTGGTGGGCACCAACCACAACATCGGCGGCGAGAACTTCATCGAAGGCAACATCGTCGGCGGTAACGACCGCCACGGTATTACCGTCCGTTCGTCGAACTCGCACAGCATTCGGATTCACGGCAACAACGTCGGCACCCTGCCGCTGACCGACGTCGACGCCGGCAACGACGGTAACGGCATTTGGATCTATCAAGCCGGCGGTATCGATATCGGCGTCGAACCGATCGATGGCGAGAGCCCGGACGAGATCAACCGAATCGCCTTCAACGATCGCCACGGCATCCAGATCGAACCGACTGGTTCCGGGACATCGGCCTGGTCGATACCCATTCGACAGAATCTGATATTCGGCGTGCCAATGGGCTTTTTGGGTATCGATCTCAGCGATGTCTCTGATGGACGTGACCCGAACACTGCTTCCAACCGTGACCCCAACGCACGCAACCGAACCAATTGGCGCCAGAACACCGTCAGCTTGTCCAACCCGAGCTACAGCGCGGGCCTGACGAGCGTGGACTACGTTCTGAATTCGGGCATCAATGGCAGCTACCGAATCGAATTCTTCGCCAGCACGGATGACGGCCTGGGCGGCGAGATCTTCCTGGATGAAGTCACCGTCTCAACCGACGGCGCGGGCCAGGATATGGGCACGTTTTCCACCTCCGCCGGCGACACGCGCGGCCTGAAGCTGACCGCCACGGTGACCGATATCGCGCCCACCGACCCGGGAGCCAGCGAGCCCGATCCGCCGGGCAGCGCATCACCTGGACCCGCGAACAACACCTCGGAGTTCTCCGAGGCCGTCACCGTGCCCGACACGATCGCCTTTGCCATGGCGGCGCTGTCGATTAACGAAGGCGACGGTAGCGCCGATCTGATGCTCGTCCGCGAAGGCACGGCGCTGGACGCGGTAACGGTCGATCTTGCGATCACCGACATCACAACCGATGGTGCCGATCGTGGCGCGCCGATGCCCCTGACCGTCAGCTGGCCGATCGGCGACACGACCAACAAGCTGGTCTCAGTCCCAATCGCAGATGACGCCGTGTTCGAAGGCAGCGAAAGCTTTGAACTGGGCTTCATCGTCACCAGCGGTGATGCCGTCGCGGCAAGCCCTGACACGGCCACGGTAACCATCGACGACAACGACAGCCTCCCGAGCTTTGACCTCAGCGCCACCGGCGCCAGCGAGGGTGGCAACCTGGTCTTTACGGTCACCCGCAACGGCGGGACAACTCAGGCCACGAGCTTTGACTATTCGATCGCCGCAGCGCCGGGCACCGAAGCGGCTGACTTCCAGGCCGTGGATCCACTGGCCGGCACCGTGACCTTTCAACCGGCCGACACGGCGATTAACATCGAAGTTCTGGCCGTCGACGACGCGGTCTACGAGCCAGCTGAGACCGTCGATGCCACCCTGAGCAACCCCAGCAATGCGACCATCGGCATGGCGACGGCCAGCGCGAGCATCGCCGCAAGCGACACCGCGCCGGTGATCAGCATCACAGATGCCGCCACGACCGAGACCGACGCCAACCAGGCGCTGGTCTTCCAGCTGACCAAGACGGGTCTGACCGAACTGCCGGCAAGCGCCAGCTACCAGTTCAGCGACGGCACGGCAACCACGCCTGACGACTACATCGCTGGCCCCGACCCGCTTTCTGGCAGCGTCGTCTTCGCGCCAGGATCGATAATGGAAGTGATCACCGTCACCGTGGTCGGCGATGATGTCTTCGAGCCCGTGCCGGTCGAAACCTTTACGGTCGGCCTGACGGCGCCGGTCGACGCCAGCCTCGGCGTCGCTATGGCCACCGGAAGCATCACGGAAGACGATATGCCGCCGATGAACGGCTCGCTGCAGTTCGAGATGGCCGCAAGCTCGGTCGGCGAGAACGCCGGCATGGCGACCATCAACGTCGCCCGCGCGGGCGGCTCCCAGGGCGCGGTCAGCGTGGACTTCACCACGATGGACGGCACAGCGACGTCCGGCAGCGACTACACCGCCACCAGCGGTACGTTGAACTGGCCTGACGGCGACAGCAACCCGCAGAGCTTTACGGTAATGATCACTGACGATGCTGACCTGGAAGGCGCCGAATCTCTGGATCTAGCACTTAGCAATCCAAGCGGTGGCGCCAGTCTCGGCAACCCGGCGAGCGCGGTCCTTACAATCACCGATGACGACATCCCTGGCATCAAGACGTTCTCTGGGCTTTCCTCCACCGGCTCCGGAACGGTGTTCGCCAGCTTTACTGGCGGCGGTCCGAGCTGCGGGTTCGACGCCAGTACCTCCCTGATCGCGCCGCCAATGCCGCTGCCGAGCGGCGACTACGTGTTTCCCCACGGGGTCCTGGCCAGCGAAATCAGCGGCTGCACGCCCGGCGCGACGCTGAACTTCTCGATCAGCTATCCGCAGGCCCTGCCCGCGGGCAGCGAGTTCTGGAAGTACGGGCCGCAGCCGATGGCCCCGGTCCCTGCCTGGTATGCCTTCGCCGCTACGCTGGCCGGCGACACCGTCACCTTCAGCATTACCGACGGTGGCTTGGGCGACGATGACATGGTTGCCAACGGCACGATCATCGACCCGGCCGGACCCGCCTTCATCTCAGGGCCGATCGGCAGTGGCCCGATGTTTGCGGTGCCGTCCACCGGTACAGCCGCCCGCCTGCTACTAATAATGATGATGCTCTTGATCGGCGGACTGACGCTACGCCGCTTCAGCTAAATGAGGCAATAGCCCGGTGCGGGCACCCAATCGGGTGCCCGCATCCCTATTGTTCGCCCAGCGCCGGCGTGGATCAGTTCAGATCAGCATCGGCCACGCAATAGCGGCGGCGACTCGCGGAGTAGCTGTCCACGCGGTCGATCTGTCGATAAGGTCTTGAAACGCCTCGCTCAGCCTCGCCAGAGGCCGTCGATCGGTTGCATATGGCCAGTACAAATTTGCCACTGCCAAACACCAGAGGGAACTCTGCACTCAAAAAAAGAGGTTGCACGGATCAACCGATGCAACCTCTATTAAGGTTCTTCGTCTATGTCAATGGGCGATTACGCCATCCGACGGACTCCGCATACGCCAACAATCAAAAGAGAAAGCGCAAGGACAGAAAATCCGATCGTTGACATGGTTGGAACCGACACCGAAACGACCGGTTCCGGATCGGGTCCAGGGCCAACCGGATCGCCGGAAATGGAGCCGCCGAGCGCGAACGACAACGTGGCCTCCGAACTGGTCGGATCTAGATCAAACCCGTAGGCAGCGGTAATATCCCGAGGGCCGTAGGCGTCGTCATCCGGAAAACGCGGATCGGTGATCGGCGGTAGGCTGTTGGTGTCGATCACGCCGTTGATGGCGAAGCTGGCCGAGCCTGCCTCAATCGCCGTTCGAAGATCGTTCCACACATCGGCAGCAAATCCCAAGTACGTTGCGGCGGCACCGGGTGCGTAGTCGGCGAAGTGGCCGATGCCAACGTCGTTGGTACTGTCAAGCGTCAACATTTGGAAATCCTCTTGTCCTGGTGTGCCGATGAGGATTAGAGCATCATCACTCGGACTCGACAAGACATCCTGGTCAAAATAGTTGATGACTCGCACCTCGCCAAAGGAGCTGGACGACGAGAAGGTCAGGGTAACCTCGTAGATTGCTTCGCCTTGCGGAATCGTCGCGACGGCAGTCCAGTTGATGGCCCCGTTTGGACCTGTAAAACTTCCGGACGAGGTGACTTCTCCCGGGCCGGTTTGCGTCGGGGGAGACGTAATAGTCGTGTCAACTAATGGCTGAAAGCTGCCATCCGCACCGTCGTCAACGTAGGTCAAGAATTCAAAAATTAAGTTTTCTGGAGCAAAACCAACCGGGTCAAGTTCGCCGAAGTCCGTATCGCCACCAGCAAAGACTTCGACCGCCCAGGCCCCGTCGCCGCTCACGCCGTTATCAATAAGAACCCCGCCACCACCGCGGTTGGCATTTGCGCTTTCTTTTGTTTGCGCCACTGCATTACTGCTGACGCCCGCCAAGAACATTAACGCCCCAAGCAAGACTACCGAAAAAAGTTTTCTGTTCATAACGCTGCTCCGTGATTAATCCAATTTCCTTAAGCCTAAGGCTTTGTTGCAAACGCCCCCGACCTCGCCGAGATGCCCCGGGAAACCGCAAATTTCTTCCAAATTTTCCCGCGGGAGAATATCACAAACTACGCTTTGTCAGGCCAGGCTGTGACGTTTACCGCTCAAGGGTGGATTTCGGGGCCGGCACGAAATGATTTATGCGCGAGCAAGCGATTGCTCAGCATTTCCTCAGTTTCGTTTCAGGATTGCCTGGCCCGTTCTTGAGCGAGGCCGGCCGAGTTCGCCGGCGATCCAGTCGCCGACGCGGGCCAGGGCCAGCAGGTCGACGCCGGTGTCCATGCCCAGTCCGTTGAGCATATAGATCACATCTTCCGTGGCCACGTTGCCGGTTGCACCTCTGGCATAGGGGCAGCCGCCGAGGCCGGCGACGGAGGAATCGATGATGCGGATGCCGACGTCCATGCAGGCATGGATATTGGACAGGGCCTGGCCGTAGGTGTCGTGGAAATGTGCGGCGAGCTTCTCGATCGGGATGTGCTCGGCGACGGCGCGCACCATGTCGCGGGCCTGGGCTGGCGTCCCGACGCCGATCGTGTCGCCGAGCGAGACCTCGGCGCAGCCCGCATCGTAGAGCGCCCGTGAGACGCGCACGACCTCAGTGACGGGCACCGTGCCCTGATATGGGCAGCCCAGCACGGTCGAAACGTAGCCGCGTACGCGCACGCCATCCTCGGTGGCCCGCTCGATGACGGGCATGAAGCGCGCCATCGACTCCTCAATGCTGCAGTTGATGTTTTCCTGATTGAAGGCTTCCGAGGCGGCGGTAAAGACCGCAATTTCTTCAGCCCCAACGACCCGCGCTCGCTCGTAGCCGCGGATGTTGGGGACCAGGACCGGATAGCGGACGCCGTCGGTCCGGTTGATTTGGTTGTAGACCTGCTCGGCGTCGGCCAGCTGCGGAATGACCGGTGCGCGAACGAAACTCGTGGCTTCGATGACCGACAGTCCGGTCGCGGACAGCCGATCGATCAGTTCGACTTTGACCTCGGTCGGAATCGTGTAAGGCTCGTTCTGCAGCCCGTCACGAGGGCCGACCTCAACGATCTGAACCTGATCAGACATGCGCTCAGGCCAGCTCGACGGCGACGGCAGTCGCCTCGCCACCGCCGATGCAGAGGCTGGCGACGCCGCGCTTGCCGCCACGGGCCTTCAGGGCATGAATCAGAGTGACCAGAATGCGTGCACCACTCGCGCCGATTGGATGCCCCAGTGCGCAGGCACCGCCGTTGACGTTGACCTTGTCATGCGACAGGTCCAGTTCCCTCATGGCCGCCATGCTGACCGCCGCGAAGGCCTCGTTGATCTCGAACAGATCAACATCGCCGGCTTGCCAGCCGGCCTTGTCCAAGACCTTGTGGATGGCACCCACCGGAGCGGTCGTGAACCACTCCGGCTCCTGGGAGTGGGTGGCCTGAGCGACGATGCGCGCCAGCGGCTCGATGCCGCGCCCGGATGCATTGGTCTCGCTCATCAGGACCAGAGCGGCTGCGCCGTCGGAAATCTTCGATGAGCTGGCCGCCGTGATCGTGCCGTCTTTGGCGAAGGCCGGCCGCAGCGTCGCCATTTTTCCCAGGTTGCAGCGAGGAGGTTCTTCATCCTGGGTGATTTCGACCTCGCCCTTGCGGGTCTTGATCGTCACCGGCGTGATTTCCGCATCGAAGGCACCGGATTCCATGGCCGCTGTGGCGCGCTCCACCGAGGCGGCGGAGAAGGCGTCCTGTTCCTCGCGCGTGAACCCGTATTTGGCCACGCACTGCTCGCCGAACTGGCCCATCATCTTGCCGTCGTAGGGGTTCTGGAGACCGTCGAAGAACATGTGGTCCAGGGCCTGGACGTGGCCCATGCGAAGGCCGCGATCCATCATGTAGGGGGCGTTGGTCATCGACTCCATGCCGCCGGCCACGACGATGTCCGCCGAGCCGGCAGCAATCGCATCCGTGGCCTGCATGACGGCCTTCATGCCCGAGCCGCAGACCTTATTGATCGTGGTGGCACCCACGGACATCGGTAAGTCCGCACCCAGCGTGGCCTGACGTGCTGGCGCCTGGCCAGAACCGGCCGGCAGAACGCAGCCCATGATGACCTCGGAAATGTCGCCGCCGTCGATGCCAGCATCGCTTAAGGCGGCGCCTATGGCGGCAGCACCGAGGGCGGGCGCTTTGGCCGGAGAGAATTGACCCTGAAACGAGCCGATGGCGGTGCGACGGGCCGAAACGATAACAATAGACTCGCTCATGAGAAGTTCTCCGAATGAAAGATTTCGATGGGGCCGTATTATCGCAGCTTGGCGACGGGTCTGGGAGTGCCCTAGGCTGCGATTCTATGCGGCTGGGCTGGAACTGCGTCCGATTTTTGTCGTCCTAGCGGCAGGACAAAAGAATGTAGAGAACTGAATATGCTGAAAAATCTTATGGCCACCGTTTCTGTGCTGAGCCTGGCAACGGCCTGCACCTGGGTTCAGCCTGAACCAGGCGCTGCTGGCATCGCCCTCCTCGAACCGCAAGAGGCCTTGGACTGCCAGCGACGCGGTCAAACCACAGTCTCCGTCCGCGATCGGGTCGCTGGCGTCCAGCGCAGCCCCGCGCAGGTCACGGAGGAACTGCGCACGCTGGCCCGGAATTCGGCCATCGACCTGGGTGGCAATGCCATCGTTGAGGAGGAAATGATTGACACGAGCAAACAGCGCTTCGGCATTTATTCCTGCAGCGAAATTTGAATACGAATTGCCGATTCACCCCGGTGACGCAGGGGTCACAGAGGAACTCGCCGAACGGTCATTTTCATCTTCCTGCGATCTCAGCGCAGTGATCTTGAGGTTGGCGATTTGCCGAAGGCAAGACGCCGATATCAAGCGAGCGTTTGCGCGTGTCTTTGCTGTCAATAAAGGCTTTCAGACGAAGTGTTCGTCGAGGTAGCGGTTGATTTCCTTCTCGACGGCCGGCTCGAGGTAGGACAGGAGAAAGCCGAGCTTGGCGCGGACGTGGACAGCCTCTTCGTTGACGTCGATCTCTCCGTTGACGCCCGTGCGGTCGAAGACGAGGGTATCGCCCCGCCACTCGTAATTGACGCTGAACTTGTCGGCCAGATCGCGGGCCAGGTTATCGGCCACCTGCTGCGCCTCTTCCAGCGACTTCGTGTGCTTCTTCTCGATATCAATCGCCACAGATCTTTCGCCTTTCGCTTTTTGTCTTTTGCCCTGAACCCTGAGCCCTGAGCCCCGAGCCTTTCGCCTGAAACATTAGCTTTCAAAGCGTATTCTTTCGCGGCGGCACCAGCGCACTGGCAACGATCATACCAGTGGTCAGTGCTACGGCGATCATGGCGGTCAGCAGCGCGGTCTCGATGCCCGACACCACGTCATTTTCCAGCAGCGTGGCCAGGCTGCGCAAGCCAATGGACCCGGGGACCAGAAGGATCAGGCCGGGGATATGAATGATTGAGCCCGGGCGTCCGGTGAGGCGGACAAAAACATTCCCCGCCAAACCGATCGTCAGCGCGCCGGCAAAGGCACCGACCACCGGTGCGCTGGTGATAATGCCGATCAATGACGTGGCCCAGGCAATCATGCAGGCCAGCACCATCCAGATCCAATCACGGCGATGACCCTGGAACAGCACCACCAGGCCGAAAGCGGCGACCAGCAGCCCTGGGCCGGTGACCCACCTTGGCAGCGGATTGGGGCTGACCAGATCGATCGGTCCGACCAGTGCCTGCCCGGCCAGGCCGCCGACGATCAGACCGAAAGTGAGCAGCGCGAACATCATGGCGGCCGAAGCCATCCGGGAGGCCCCGGAGACCAGATGACCGGTCGCCAGCTCTCGGCAGGAGGTCGTCAGATCCATGCCCGGCACCAGCGCGATGATGCTGGCAATCAACGCGGGCATCAGCGCGGTCTGGGCGTCGAAGCCGCACCAGAGCGTACCGAGGAAGGTGGTCACGGTCGCAGCGAGCGGGGCGATCAAGCGCGATCGCTCGGCGTGCGAGCCAAGCAGCAGGACGCTGAGCGCCGTGGCGACACCAAGGACGGTTGCGAGCCCGGCTTCACGCCAACCGCCCCCCAACAAGGGGGTTACACCGAAGGCGATCAGGACAAATGATAGAAATTGCCACCATCGGCTGAAGCGCGGCGGGGCGCTGTCGATCTCGCGCACGCGCTCGTCGGCCTGGATGGGGTTGAGCTTGCGTTCGGCCAGCGCATCCATCACTTCGGTCAACTCGGCCAGCTTGGAGAGGTTGGGTGCGCCCGGCTCGGAGCGCGCAAGGTAGGTCTGCTGACGATTGCCGTCGCCTAAAGAGACGATGAGTGCGGTCGGGGTAGAAAAGAATTCGGCCTGAAGGCCCAGGCGTTGCGCCATGATCTGCATGGCCGATTCCAGCCGGTGCGCCGGTGAGCCGACGTGCAGTAGAGCGCGCCCGAGATTCAGAACCAGCGCACCATAATGGCTGGCCTCGTAGGGCTGTGGTGCATCATCGATCGGCGCTATTTGTTCCATCCGCGAGAGTGTCGCATACTGAGGTCTGTTTACTCCCTAGAGAATGCATTTGAACCGCCTCCTGATTCGTCGGATCGCGATTGGCATCTTTCTGCTTAATTTACTTGCCGTAACATGGCCAGTCGCCCGTCTTTTCCGCTCGGCCGAGCCCTTGGTCTTCGGCCTGCCGTTTTCCATGGCCTGGCCGATTACCTGGATCCTGATTGGCTGGATGACCCTGCTGATCCTGGATCATTTCGAAAAGCGGGAAGAGGATCGCTGATGGAACGCTGGGTGGTGATTTCGTCGATGATCGTGGCCTATTTGGGTCTGACGCTCTGGGTCGGTCTGCGCGCTGGTCGTGGGACGTCTTCCACGGTCGATGGGTTTGTCGCAGGCGACCGTAATTTCGGATTTTTGGTCATGTACTTCGTCACCGGGGCGACGGTGTTTTCGGCCTTCGCCTTTCTCGGCGGCCCGGGTTGGGCCTACTCCCGGGGTGCGGCGGCATTCTATATTTTGTCGTACGGCGTGCTGGGCATGGTGCCCTGGTATTTCATCGGTCCGAAGGTTGCACGTATCGGTCGGCAGCTGGGCCAGGTGACTCAGGCCCAGTTCCTGACCGGCCGTTTTCGTTCGCGCGGACTTTCGCTACTGATCGCCTTGATCAGCATTGCCGCCCTGATTCCCTACATCACCCTGCAGATGCGTGGCGCCGGCATCGTGATCGAGGCGGTCACCGACGGCAAGGTGCCCCTGTGGCTGGGGGCCGCAGTGGCTTACGGTATCGTGCTTGTCTACGTGCTGGTCAGCGGCGTCTCCGCCGTGGGATGGACCAATACGCTGCAGGGCATTTTTATGATCGTGATTGCCTGGACGCTCGGCCTTTACCTGCCCTACGCCCTATACGGCGGAATCGGGCCGATGTTCGAAGCGATTCTTGCGCAACGCCCGGACTTGCTTGAGCTGCCTGGCCTGACCGCCACCGGTCAGCCCTGGAGCTGGGCCGGATATACCAGCGCCATCCTGATCAGCGCCGTCGGCCTGACCATGTGGCCGCATATCTTCATGAAGGCGTTTACCGCTCGCGATGAGCGCATTATTCGCCGCACCGTGGTGTGGTTCCCGACCTTCCAGCTGTTTCTGGTCCCGGTGTTTCTGATCGGATTTGCGGGGGTCCTGTTCGTCGATTCACTGGCGCAGGCGGATTTTATCCTGCCCTATCTGATCCTAAACGTGGATCTGCCGGTGATCGTTGTCGGTCTGTTCTGCGCCGGCGCCCTATCGGCCTCGATGTCGACCGGCGATGCCCTGATGCACGCGACCGCCTCGGTGGCGGTGGAGGACGGCGTCCGGCCCTTTATGGATCTGGACGAGGCCCAGCAGCGGCTGCTGATTCGAGTGCTAATCGTTGCCGCCGGCGCCGTGGCCTACTACTTTGCCGTTTCCGAGGGCGTGTCGCTGGTTGTTCTTCTGTTGACCTCCTACGGCATCATCGCGCAGCTTGCACCGCCCGTCGTCGCCGCCCTGTTCTGGCGCCGAGCGACGACGCCGGGGGTGATCGCAGGCCTGTTCGCAGGCGGCGCCACGGCCTTGCTCTTCTTTTTTCTGCCTGACCTCAGGCCGATCCCCCTGCACGAGGGGCTGTTCGGTCTGCTGGTCCACGTTCCCGTGCTTGTCCTGGTCTCTCTGCTGACGCCAGCTCAGGACACCGCAGAGATCGACGCCTACATCAATCCACCCAAGCCCGAACCCCAGGCGTCAGTCCAGACCTGAAGCAATATTCGCCGGAGAATGACAATCATGACCACTCGCAGTTCTGTCGACATGCTGGCCCGGCTGGTGGCCTTTCCGACCGTCTCCCGAGACTCCAATCTCGATCTGATCGACTTCGTCGAGGACTACCTGCAGTCCTTCGATGCCCGCTGCCGGCGGACCTGGAATACGGACGAGACCAAGGCCAACCTGTTCGCCGCCATCGGGCCGGATGGGCCAGGCGGCGTGGTCCTGTCCGGCCACACGGACGTCGTTCCGGTCGACGGTCAGGACTGGCACACCGACCCGTTCAAACTGACCGAGCACGATGGACTGCTTTACGGGCGCGGCAGTTCCGACATGAAGGGCTTCTCGGCGGTGTTCCTGTCGCGGCTGGCAGCGCTGGAGGTGTCTGCCATGGAAAAGCCGCTGTATCTGGCTTTGTCCTATGACGAAGAGGTCGGCTGTCTGGGCATCGACCGCATGGTCGACGACGCGCTAACCCACTTCGCCCGCCCCGATTTCGCCATCATCGGCGAGCCGACCACCATGCAGATCGTGCGCGCGCATAAATCGATCAACGTCTTCCGCACCGTGGTGACGGGGCAGGCCGCGCACTCGAGCCAGCCGCATCGCGGTGCCGGCGCGATTCTGGCCGCCGCGCGCGTTATCGAACACCTCGATTCGATCGGGCGTGCGCGCCGCACTCAGGCAGGGGATTCCGGCTGCGAGCCGCCGTGGACCACGGTCCAGGTTGGCCGCATCGAGGGCGGCACTGCGGTCAACATCCTGCCCGGCCACTGCGAATTTCTCTGGGAATACCGCGGCCTGCCCGACGAGGACCCCGAGCAGATCATCTCGGCCATGGAGCACTTCATTGAAAGTGAAGTTCTGCCCGACCTTCGCGAATTCGCGCCCGAAGCGTCGGTGGAGACCAGGCCAATCGCCCGTGTGCCGCCCCTGACCCCCGATCCGGAAGCAAAGGCCGAGAAATGGGTCCGAGCATTGAGCGGCGTGCGCGAAGGCGGTTCGGGCGAAGTGTCATTTGCCACGGAGGCCGGCAGCTTTCAGCGCGCCGGCATCAGCAGCGTCGTTTGCGGCCCGGGGTCGATCGATCAAGCCCATCAGCCCAATGAGTTCATCGACCCCGCCGAACTGAGGCGCTGCGAAGCCATGGTCGATGACGTCTTCGCTTACCTCTGCCGACCGAGCTGAGCTAGGTGCTGCTGAAGTATTGGGTTCTCCACTGAGAAACAGAGTCCACTGAGCAAGAGAAGGGGGACATTTGTTGCGCACTCTGTGACTTTTTAGCGCAAAGAACTGAAAGGTTTTACCTGGCGCCCCGGTCTTGTGGTTCGAATCCTATTCAACCGCAGGAGCACCCTCATGTCCCGATATCTGCTGGCCGCATTGACCGGCCTGATGCTTTCGTCCATTGGTTTCGCGCTCGACGCCGAACCCTTTACCGACGAACGATTCGACGCGCTGCAGGCGGAGGGCGCAGTCGTCCTGATCGACGTCTGGGCGCCGTGGTGTCCGACCTGCCGGCGACAGCGCGAGATTCTGGCGGAATTTCAAGCCGAACACCCCGAAGTCGACATCACCATTCTGGAAGTCAGCTACGACGACGACAAAGACCTGGTGCGCCGTTTTCGTGCACCCCGGCAATCAACGCTCCTCCTGTTCCGGGGCGACGAGCAGCTTTGGTTCAGCGTCGCTGAAACCCGCGAAGCAGTGATTTACGAACAGCTTCTCGGCGCGCCCGGCGCGGACTGATTCGCCCGACATGGCACTCGACTTCTCGTCCGTTCCCCTGGCCGCCGTCGCCGGGGCGCTGAGCATTCTCTCGCCCTGCGTCTGGCCGCTGGTCCCGGCGGTGATGTCCTCCGCAGCCACGGGCGGTCGCAGCGGGCCCTGGTTTCTGGCTGCGGGTCTGAGCCTGTCCTTTGCCGTCGCCGGCACGCTGCTCACCTTCGTGCTGCTGAATCTTGGGCTGGATCCGACGATCATGCGCACCGTTGCGGCCGTTCTGCTCCTATTCATGGCCGCCGTGCTGTTGATCAAGCCTCTCGGCGATTGGCTGACCCTCAAGCTCGCGGCCTTCTCAGCCCGCTTCGGCGGACTAGGGCAGGGCGAGGCCAGCACAGCAGTAGGGCAGTTCTCGGTCGGCGCGCTCCTGGGCCTGGTTTGGTTGCCGTGTATCGGCCCGACCCTTGGCGCTGCGGTGGCCCTGGCCTCACTGGGCCAGAGCATGCCGTTGGCCTTCACCGTCATGCTTGCCTTCGGCCTGGGATGTGCTGCGGTCCTGTTGATCGCCGGTCTGCTGTCGGCCAGATTGCTGCAGCGAGTTCGACCCGGCGTGCTCAGCACCGCCAATCGTGGCAAGAAACTGCTGGGCTTGGTTCTGGCCCTGCTCGGCATCCTGGTGCTGACCGGCGTCGACAAGGTGCTCGAAACCTGGGCGCTACAAGTCTTGCCGGACTGGGCAATTTCAATCTGATGGGATGATCCGGCGACGATTGTTGGTCCCATGAATGAGGTCAACCATGCATAGCTTCAGGCGCCTCTTTCAGACGCGTCGCGCAAGCGACATCACTCTTCAAAGCGACTCGAAAATAGTCGATCGTTTATTTCGATAAATACAAAAGCTGCACCAGCGCGATCAGCTTCGTTGTTGCTGTCGTCACCGTCAACCATCCGCGCCGCACTATCTTCCTCAGGAACGCCAAGGGCAAAGGTGGAACCCGATAGTGCGACCGCCCGCCCGAATTGATCTTCAGAATCGGGGCTTGAGGATTTCAAATAAGCCGTCTCAATCCAGAGTCCGCCGGGTTGACGCTCAAAAAGATAGCCCGCCCCAGAGTTCGGTGCAGAGTCATCCAGTGGGTTCCCGTTTCCGCCGTCCTCGAGATTTGCACCCACCAGCGCTCGATCGCCGGAGAGCGCAACCGAGACGCCAAACCCATCGAAGGCATCGTTGTTGGACGCCTTGAGCTGGACCTGCTCTAACCACTGGCCGCCAGCATTCTCAGAGAACAGGTAGGCAGAGCCGCCGGGTCCATTTCTGATGTCACGTGCTGCACCGATCAAAATGGTCTGATCCGATACTGCAACGGCTGCGCTGAACTCACTACTGGCCTGCGGATTGAAGGCCTTGAGATAGGCAGCTTGAAACCAATTGCCGGAGCCATCTTGTTTGAAAACGTAGGCGGCTCCTGAGTTGGGCAAATCATTATTGTCCTCCGAGCCGTCTACACCGCCAGCGCTGCTGTCCTCGCCCATTGCGCCAATAACGACCGTGGTCGTTGACACGCTCACCGAGACACCGAACTGGTCGCCTGCTTCAGCGTTGGAGGCTTTCAAATAAGCTTGTTGAAACCAGTTGCCGCCTTCGTCGCGCCGGAACACATAGGCGGCACCAGCAGCAGGGGCGGCGTTATCGCTTTCGTCCTGGTTGACGCCGGTCGCTGAGCTGTTTTCAAAGGCCGCCCCGACCACAAGAACGTCTCCCGACAAGGCTATTGAACCTCCGAATCGGTCGAATTCTTCCGCGTTGGACGCTTTCAGGAACGCCTCTTCCACCCAGACGCCAGGCTCGTCGCGTCGAAAGACATACACCGCGCCCGACGCATTCGCCGAGTCGTCGTCTGGATCGTCGGCTGATGCGCTGTCTTCGAAAATGGCTGAAACCGCTAGGAGGTCCCCGGAAATAGCAACCTGGCGACCGAACTGGTCGCCCATGGCGGTGTTGGAGCCTTTCAGGTAGGCGCTTGGTATCCAGTCCTGAGATCCCTTTGACGACCCACGTGTGAAAACATAAACCGCACCAGAGCCCGATAGTGAGTTGTCGTCGCTGTCGCCGCTCGCGCTGCCGTCTTCACTGATTGCCCCGACAGCCAAAGTGTCGTTGTCGATCGCGACGGTATAGCCAAAGGCATCGTCCGCATCGGTGTTGAAGGCCTTGATATAGCCCTGCAGTAGAACGTCTGGAGTTTCGCCCGCGAAGCCTGGTTGGGTCGCGAAAAGGCAGGCCACCGACAGGGCAGTAAGACTGCTTGCCTTGAAAACAAAAAGAACGATAAATCGCTGAAATTTCAGCATGAGTAGGCCCCTGGCGTGGTTTGGGATAGCGCGGTTTGATCATCGAAGAAAAGCAAGCCCAAACCTGCCGGAGGCAGCGCAAAGCGCCTGCCTCGGAATTGATCCGAGGCAAGTCTTGACCGAAACGCGCTTCGCACAGTCTCATCCATAGGCTCTTTGGGCCAGAGAGTAGCCCCCATCCACGGCTCCTTTGAGTTTGGAGTGGGTCGCAATCGCGATTTTTGAGCTGTCTCCATCTTTTGAGTGCTGCCTTGATGTGTCAATGGAGTCAGACTGGGGCACCGAGTCCTTTGAAACTTGAAATTGCTGTGAAATTATCTTGAAAGTCTGGTGTGGCGAGCAGTAAGCAAGCGTCCACTGGGAGGCCGCCCGCGCAGATTCAGCCGTAACGTCAACCGCTTGGGGGGGGGCGGCGCAGAGTGAATCGGAGGTTCCCGAGCAAAATAAAAAAACGCAAAAAGTACCTAGTCTTACGATCCAAAGACGTTCAGTCTGCTGCCACCAGCCAGCGATCAAGCTGGTCGGCGAAGCGCTTTCGATCGGTCTTGGACAGGGCGGATGGTCCGCCAGTTTGGACGCCGCTGCCGCGCAGTTCGTCCATGAAATTGCGCATGGTCAGGCGCGCTTTGATGGTGGCTTCGGTATAGAGCTCGCCACGCGGATTCAATGCGAGAGCACCCTTGTCGATCACCTCGCTAGCCAGGGGGATGTCGGCGGTGATGACCAGATCGCCCTCGGACAGACGGCGCACGATCTCCGTGTCCGCCACATCGAAGCCCGATGACACCTGGATCGAATCGATCAGCGGAGAGGGTCGGGTGGCCAGCGGATGGTTGGCCACAAGGGTCAGGCGCGTCTTCGTCCGCTCTGAGGCCCGAAACAGGATTTCCTTGATCGGCCCCGGACAAGCATCCGCGTCCACCCAGATTCTGGCCATGCGTTCGTCTTGCCCTCAGCTTATGTTGATTTCTCGATCCGCGAGGATAGCAGGCCCTGCAGCTCAACCGCTTCAAGTCGATGCCGCTGCGGACCGCTTCTTCAGGGGCAAGCCGGAGTTCTCACCAGACGATAAGCAAGACGAGTAAGCAATACAAGCGACCAAGACACGCGACCAAGACACGCGACCAAGACAAGGACATCCAGGATTCGGCTTTATGAGGGCTGGGCGGATCGAGTCTCGAGTAGTCTCGGGCTCTGATCAGTGGTATTAGGAGTTTTTCAGCAGCGACCAGGTCTCGGCCTGGGTCGTTCGTCTTCCTGCCACGCCAAGCGGCGAGCAAGCGCCGGCGAGTCGTGAAACTGGAAAGGGTGTCTAACTTTTATCTAAAGGTAGCCCCTTAGGCCTGGGCTCTACTTCTGAACGTCCCAGGGCATGAGGGAATGTCCTACTTCGAATGCAGGTCCAGCAGCGCCAGTAGTTCCGCGCCGGTGGGTGATTGCTTGCACAGGTTCAGTTTTTCCGAGCGCGGCAGGCGCTTGATCCGGTGCTCGGCCCGCAGGGCCAGTGACCGACCACCGAGGGCTACGAGGTAACGCAGTTCGATAGATAAGGCGCCTCGGGTAAATCGTGCTGATCGGGCGCGTCCAGCGCGATGCTCTCGCAGGCGGCGATCCGGGTCGGTGGTCACGCCGGTGTAAAGTCGCCCGTCGCAGTCCAGCAAGTAGATCCACCACAATGACCGCGTCGCTCCATGTGCTCTCACCCCCGTATCGTAATGCACATTGCGACCGTGAGTTCACGAAGTCGCAAATCACTGCCGACCAGGGCGTGGCCCCTCCGTCAGCGGGACACGGCTGCGAATACGTCTGAGAACAGAGGATTGAGCCGCTCAATTATTTTTGTGGTGAAGTTTTACGCCCTTCCACCATGTGACGATAAGCTTTAGGCCCACCAACGGGAGCGATGCTCAAGACCTGGTGGACGGTTTGTTCGATACGGCCGTTGAGTCCGGCCCTGCAGTCGAGCTCTTTGTGGAAATCGAGCTGGGCAGCGTGCGGCAGATCAGCAAGGCCCGCGTTTCCCCCAAGACGGGCGAGGAAAGTTGCTGAAATCCAGGTCTTCGGCGATCCGTGCCTGGAGCCGCAACACCTGGAGTCGGATCGGGCCGAATTTCCCGCCGTCCAGCTGCTACGACAGACCGGACGTGATGTTCTCCGACCGATTTGAATTTCCGCTGAGATAAGCAAGGTCAGCCCGAGTTTCGGGCTGGCCATTTCACGGGGAGCTGAAGTTCCGGACAAGGGCCTGCTCGCCATACGATCGATGATCATGCCGCAAGCAACGATTCGGCCGTGGGTATTCATGCGATCGACGATGTGTTGCTGGATCGGTCCGCCGGTCGGGGCAGGTTGCGAGCCCTCGAATCAGCTCTAACGCCGGCGCTGCCTGGTTTGCTATTGTTGGCCTTTGTTTGCCAAGGGAAGCGGGGATGCGGTTAGAGCTGTTTCAGGTCGATGCCTTCGCCGACCGCTTGTTCGAAGGCAATCCGGCAGCAGTGGTGCCCTTGGCCGCCTGGTTGCCAGACTCGCTCCTGCAGGCGATCGCGCTGGAGAACAATCTCTCGGAGACGGCTTTTTTCGTGCCTGAAGGCGAGGGCTATCGCCTTCGCTGGTTTACGCCCGAAGCGGAAGTCGATCTCTGTGGTCACGCAACGCTGGCCAGCGCCTATGTCTTGTTCGAGCATCTTGACTACTCGGGCGATGAAATTCGCTTCCAGTCCAACAGCGGCGAGCTGCGGGTGCTTCGATCGGCCGAGGGCCTGACGCTCGATTTTCCGGCGATCATCCCCAAGCCCATGGGCATGCTGCCCGATATCGTTGACGGGCTCGGTGCCGAACCGAGTCTGCTCCTGGGGGCGCCTGACTATGTCGCCGTCTTCGAAACCGAGGCACAGGTCCGCGACCTTCAGCCTGACTTCAATGCCCTCAAGCGGCTGGATCGTCGCGGTGTGCTCGCCACGGCGCCCGGCGACAAGGTGGACTTCGTCAGTCGCTGCTTCTTTCCCAAGTTTCAGGTCGACGAGGACCCGGTGACGGGTTCGGCGCACTGCAAGCTGGTGCCCTACTGGGCCCAGCGCCTTGGCAAGACACAGATGATCGCGCGCCAGGTGTCGGCCCGAGGCGGCACGCTCAACTGCGCACTCAAAGGCAAGCGCGTCCATCTGACCGGGCGGGCGGTCGATTATCTACGGGGTTCGATCGAGTTACCCGAGTCGACATGACAGGCCGAATCCGGATCGCAGCGCTTGGGCTGAGTCTGATGCTCATCCTGTCTCCGGTCGTCCTCGCCACGCCGCCGGCGCCACCCGGCAAGCCCATCATCAACAGCTATTCGATGGCCGAGCACGGCGGGCACCTGAACCAATGGGTCGTTCGACAGGGCCCTGATCAGCGCATTTATGTCGGCGGCGGCGATGGGCTGGTGGTCTTCGACGGCGCGAGCTGGCAGGCGATTCAGTCGCGTAACAGGGACCGCGTTCGCGTCATGGAAATCGATTCTGACGGACGGATCTGGATCGGGTCGCCGAACGAGTTCGGCTATTTCGACATCGCCGCGGACGGCAACCTGGCCTATCGCTCGATCAGTGACGAGCTGCCCGAGTCACGCCGTAACTTCGCCGAAACGCGGGGACTGCACCTGCTTGGGGACCGGGTCTACTTCCAGACCCTGGAGCGACTGTTTCTCTGGAAAAACGGCCAGCTGACGGAGTTTGAATCCTGGGATGTTCCGTTCCGAGTGGCCGAAGTGCATCAGGGTCGCTACCTGGTCAATGTCGGCGATCAGCTCTACGACCTCACGGCGTTTCCTGAGGCGGGGGTCACGCCGACGCCGATCGCCGATGGGATCTGGCCGCCGGGTGCCCGGGCCAGCTTCATCACCTCCTGGCCCGACGGGCGGCTTCTGCTCGGAACGGTCAGTGACGGTCTGTTTTGGTGGGACGGAGAGAACCGAGAGCGGCTCAAGACCAGCGAGAAGTTCGATCAGTCCTGGCCCTATCGGGCGATTCCCGGGCCGGACGGCAGCCTGCTGGTGGGCAGCGTGCTAGCCGGCTTGTTTCAGCTGACTCACGATGGCGAATTGATCGAACAGGTCAATCGCAGCAGCGGGCTGGCGGTCAGCGATGTAATGGGCTTGACGCTGGATCACGAACAGGGGCTATGGCTTGCCCAGCACGGCGCCATTGCCCGCGTCGATCTGTTCAACGGCCTGCGGATCTACGACGCCGATACGGGCCTTTCGGCCGCCAACGATCTGTTGGTCCACAAGAACGAATGGGTGATCGCTGACGTCAACGGACTCGGGCTGCTGCGCGCCGAGGATGCGGTCTCGAGTCGATTCGATCTCCTCGATACGCCCATTCGCGAGGCTTATGCGCTCGAGGGGGACGGTGATCATCTGCTCGTTGCAGGATCGGACGGCGTTCATCGTGTTCGCATCAACGCCGAGGAAGGTAAGTTGGATTTCCACGAGCTGCTGATCGAAGCCAATTTCGCCTTCGGTCTCGTGCCCTCGCGCCTCCAGCCCGCCGTGTACGCCGAGCTCGTCGATGGCCTGGGTGTTCTGTTCAAGACAGAGTCGGGCTGGCAGATCCAGTCCCGGGTGGCTGGCGTCAACCATCGTATTCTGACGGTGGTGGAAGACCGCCAGGGGCGGATCTGGGGCGGCACCGTCGCCGGTGTTTATTATTTATTCCGCTGGCAGGGTCAGTCACTGGTTGTTGACCGGGTTCTCGACGCCGATGCCGGTGTGCCGTCGGGCTATGCCTGGGCCTTCGATGTCGACGGGCGCCTGGTGCTGGGGACCAGTCTGGGTGGTTATCGCCCGGTTGAAGGTGACTCGCTCCGCGTCGAGTCTGATCCCGAATTTGGCAACGCAGCTCTCGGGGAGCCGCGCGGGGTGTATCGCATCTGGGCCTCTTCAAGTCGCGAATTGGTGGGAGGCATCGGGCCCGAGGGCGCGCTGTGGCGAGGCCGTCTCAGCGAGCAGGGTCGCTTCGAATGGGACGGGCGCTGGCTGGAGATGCTCGAGCCTGGCGTCAACTGGTTCCTGCAGCAGCACGACGATCAGCTCTGGATCGGCCGCCATCCCGGCATCATCAGGGTGCAATGGCCGCCAGAAAAGAGCGATGAAGCGCCAAGTCACCTGCAGGTCTTTCGCGTTGGCTACGCCGATCAGAACGAGTGGCTCGAGGTGGATCGGGACGCGGACCTGGCCCTCGGCGTCCTGCCGGCCCGAGCCGACTCGCTGCGCTTTGAATTCGGTCTGCCTCGCTACGCTAATCCGGCCCAGACCCAGTACCGGGTTCGTCTGGAGGGCCTGGAGGCGGACTGGTCGCCCTGGAGCAGCGAGTCCCAGCGCTACTACAGCAGCCTGCCGGGCGGCAGCTATCGATTCCAGGTGCAGGCGCGGGATCTGAGCGGGCAGGTGTTCGAGGCCGATCCACTGGGCTTCCGGGTACGCCACCCCGTCTATTTCGGTCCCTGGGCCTGGGCCCTCTATGTCGCGCTGGGCCTGGTGCTGCTCTATCTGGCCGCGCGCTTCGGCCAGCGAACCCGCGAGCGCCGATTGCTCGAACAGAAAGAAACGCTCGCTCGCGAGGTGGCGGCCCAGACCTCGACCGTGCGCGCCCAGGCCCGGGAGATTCGGGCGATCAGCGACGCGCGGGCCCAGTTCTTCGCCAACGTTTCGCACGAGCTGCGAACGCCGCTGACGCTGATTCGCGGGCCCCTGGAAGAGCTCGACCGACGCAGCTCTCAGTCCCTGAACGAGGAGGATCGCCAGTACCTGAAGGTGGCGCTGAGAAACAGCGAGTCGATGCAGTCGCTGATCGGCCAGGTGCTGGACCTCCAGCGCCTCGAAGCCGGGCGCATGCCCTTCAAGCCCGAGCGCGTGGACCTGGCGATGCTCATCGAGGGCATCGTAGACCGTTTCCGGGTCCAGGCCGAGCTGCGAGAGCTGGTGCTGACCCTGGAGGGCGGGTCGAAACCCTTCATGTGGACTTGTGATCCGGCCCACATTGACACGATGGTGTCCAACCTGCTCAGCAACGCGATCAAATTCACGCCGGCCGGCGGACGCGTGCAGGTCGAGCTACGAGTCGACGACGGCCAGGCTCGAATTTCAGTCAGCGACACGGGCCCGGGGATCGACCCGGCCGATCACGCTGCGGTCTTCCAGCGCTATCGGCAGGGCGAGCAGACCTCGGCCACGGCGCCGGGCACGGGCATCGGCCTGGCCCTGGTGCGGGAGCTGGCCGAACTGCACGGGGGTGCCGTGGCGCTCGACAGTCGGCCCGGTGACGGCGCGCGTTTCAGTCTGCTGATTCCTGGTCATATCGAGGCTGAAGCGCAGAGCGGCTCGCCGACGTCTCCACCGGAATCGAGCGCCAGCCCGGTCGTCCCGACTGCAGATCTGACCGATGAGCTCGCTCGCAGCGAGGACGTGCCCTGCGTCCTGCTCGTCGACGACAACCCGGAGCTGCGCGCCTTCCTGCGGCTGCGTCTGGGAAGAAGCTACCGGATCGAAGAGGCCGAAGACGGAGAGCAGGGGCTGGCGCGCGCACGCGAGCTGATCCCGGATGTGATCATCGCCGACGGTCTGATGCCCAAGCTCGACGGCCTGGCGATGACCCGGGCGCTGAAAGCCGACCCGGAGACCGACTTCATCCCGGTGCTGATGCTGACCTCGCGCGCCTCCAGCGACGATACGGTCAAGGGCCTGGAGGCCGGTGCTGATGATTATCTGTCCAAGCCCTTCGACAGCGCCGAGCTCGCCGCGCGCGTAGCCGGTTTGATCGCCTCCCGCCGCCGCCTTCGGGTGCGGCTGCAGGCAGAACCGCCCGTTGCGACCGTCGAACCCAGCTCGCCCTTCGTCGAGCGGGCTGCGGCGGTGCTCGACGAGCACCTGTCCGACCCCGGCTTTTCCGTGGCTGACTGGGCGCGCTTGATGCACATGGACCGCACGACCCTGTTCCGCAAGTCCAAGGCGGAGCTGGGTCAGTCGCCGGAGGAGCACCTGCGCGAGCGCCGCCTGCGCAGCGCCGCCCAACTGCTTGCCAGCCGTTCGGGCAACGTGGCCGAAGTGGCCGAGGCGGTCGGTTTTGCCAGCGTGTCGCACTTTTCCAAGCGCTTCAAGGAGCGTTTCGAGGCCACGCCCGCGGCCTTTGCCAGGCGCCCCGACCCTCGAACACTCGGCTCCGCCTGAGCTTCTCGATCCCCCTCCGGTGATCTAACATTCTGAAAATAATGCCAAATTTCCAGCGGCCGCAGCGGTTGCAACCAGCGCAGACAAATCTGCAACACACACACATTCTCATCCGAGGGACCGAATTTCATACTGCAGTCTGACGCCAATCACGAGTGACCAGATCATGGCTGCAGTCCCTGAAATCGACCGTCGCACGTCCAACATCGACTGGCTTTGGCGCACGCTGCGCCCAGCCACTTTCAGCATCGGCCTCTTGAGCTTGAGCCTGGTGTCGCCCAGCGCTGTGGCCGATCTCAACGAAGAGCTCGAAAGCGACATCAATATTCTGCTCGGCCTGCACAATTTTGCGCTGCCGCTGTCCTGGTTTCCGGACCCCTTAGTGGGAATCCCCGCCAGCGTGGTGACCTTCAGCACCAATCTCACGCTGAAGGACGTGCGGGCGGCCTTCTACACGCCGAACGGCTGGTCCGACTGGCCGAACACCTCTGACGAGTGCCATTTCCAGTTCGATCTGCCCCAGTCGAGCGCAGAATACTCCGACCTGCTAGGACTCTTGAACCTGCAGGACGTCCCATCGAGCTGGGGCGAGTTGACCCGATCAGGCGAGGTCGATGTTTTTCACGGCAACACCAGCGTCAACGTTCGGGTGCTCAACCCCCACATTACGCCGGATCTGGAGGCGTCCCAGATCGTGAGCCTGCCACCGGGCGTCCATGACATCAGCTGGCACGCCGAGACCCAGATTTCGGATGTATTCGACATCATCATTCCGTCGGCGCTGATGTCCTTCAACGC
>Ga0207419_1000746_pt1 | contig 27294 bp, 21 predicted proteins | sample ElkSloMetagenome_4_FD_184723 | JGI IMG/M metagenome (GOLD analysis project Ga0207419, IMG submission 184723) | Hot spring microbial communities from Elkhorn Slough, Monterey Bay, USA - MD2A (version 2) | ecosystem: Environmental > Aquatic > Marine > Intertidal zone > Estuary: Microbial mat ... | reverse complement strand
AGACGCGCCTTCAAATTGGGGAAGTTGGGCGTTAAAGATCAAGATAGCCAGGGCGTTAACGAAACCCACCATCACTGCCCGAGGGACAAACCGCATCTGATTTCCGAGTTTGATCCATCCAAACAAAATTTGCAGAAAACCTGTTAGGATTGTGGTGGCGAGTAGATAGTTTAAGCCATGATCGCGGACTAAAGTGGTCATCAGCAAGGCCATTGCCCCTGTTGCCGCAGAAATCATTCCGGGGCGTCCGCCCAGAAAAGCGGTAATAATGGCAATGCAAAAGGAGGCATAAAGTCCAACTTTGGGGTCAACTCCGGCGATAATGGAAAAAGCGATCGCTTCGGGAATTAGGGCTAAGGCTACCACTGATCCGGCGAGGATGTCTTTTTGGACGTTGGAAAACCAGTCTTGCTGAGTTAGAAGTTTTTTCATTGTTTCCCACAATTTAAAGGACAAATCAAGTTAATTTTCTGTTTCTCTGCACACCAATTCGGCAACACAGTTGATGAATATCGGTTGGTATTGCTAGAAATCTTGTTCTCTGGGTTAAAAACAGATTGTTAAAAATGGATCTCAAAATTGAATGATAGTCTTCACGCAGACGATTAAGTACAATTGGCTATCTCTAATATTTGTCAACCAGATTGTCAAAAAAATTTTGTTTTGAAGACACGCTAATGTTGATTTGGATGAAGTGAAGCCTCGCTTAAATGACTGAAAAGGGAAAGGTTCGGGTTATTGAGAACTTGTTTCGGAGTAGATCCCGTCAATGAAAAGCTGATTTTATCCAAGCGTTTGATTGTCAAAGGGTTTCATACTAAAACAGTTTGCTCAATCGCGCGACTGTGAAGATAACACGCTGTAAACGCTTGCTTTTCTCGCTTTTCTCGCTTTTATTATTTCAGTGAAACTTGAATGGGTTGGGAATTTTCATAGGGATAACTCAGAGATTGAGTTTTTGAGATCACCTAACAAAAGCGGATTAAAGCTAATGCTACTTGTGTATCACTCTCCCCACAATACTTAGAATACTGGACTTTTCCTCGGAAGTCAAGTGGCTCATTCTCTCCTGACTAATTAGGATGATCATTTTCAATTTCAGTCAAATATTATCCAAAAAATTTTGAGATTTTGTGTAGTCTAGAAGGCTAAATCGGAATGGGAGAGTCTACATAAATAGTGGGTTCTTTCATCTCAAATTCAATCCCATAACTGATCAATTTCTTCGAGATTTTTTCGTTGGCTAATTCGAGTAAACGTTTTCGCAGTTGGGTGGAGTCTTCACTAGAACCGAGTATAAAGAAGGTGACTCTCGCCCGAGTTCCGGGTTTATTTTTAGGTTTAAGTAATGTAATTTTGGTACTTCCCGGATCAATTCCATAGAGGGTGTCTGTACTTTCTTTGACAACTTTATCAATCAGGGCAGTTTCTTGTTCTTCGAGTCGGCGTTTGAAATCTAGATAAAGCAAGACCATGACTTTTTTGCCTCTCGTAATGTTCTCAATATCTTTAGTTGCCATGATCGAATTAGGAACAATTAAAAGTGTATTGCGGGCGGCGATTCTAATTTTTGTTGAACGTAAACCAATGGCTTCAATCCGTCCATAGGTGTCTTCTTGATGAGGATTAAAATTAACCCGCACATATTCACCTGGAACATAGGGACGATCACAATAAATCACAATAGTTCCAATAAATTGTTCTAAAACTCTTTGGGCTGCAAAAGCGATCGCAATCCCACCAATTCCAAAACCTGCCACTAAACCGAGTAAGTTAAAATTATTAATATTTGCAAAAAATATCACGGCAAAAAAACCGATAATTACATTACTGATTGTTTCCAAAACAATAATAAATTCATCCGGTTTCAACCCCATTTTTTGAATAATAACAATTCCGTATAGACGCAAAAATTGCCGAAATAAACGTGAAAGCAACCAAGAGGCACTAATCGTAATACTTAAATATAGACAAAATCTCAAAAATTCATAAAGTTCTTCGTAGGGCTTAAGAAGGTTTAAGCAAAAACTGATTAAGATCAAAGTTCCGGTAATTCTAATCCCAACTTTTAAGGGAATAATAAAGTTTTTGTTGATATTATCGCCGATTTTTGGAAAGAATCTTTGATTAATAAGAATAATCAAATTAGGAGTATATCGACCAACAATGAGTGATAAAATAATAAAAAATAGAAAGGCTAAAAGCCGTATGCCTAAACTGATGAGAAACAGTTGTATTTCCTCATTCCAGGGCATAATTTCTTTGAGAATAGTAAGCATATCCATCTTAGATATTTACGGGAGAAGTAACATTTATTCGTTTTTCTTCAATATCAAATTCTATACCAACATCTTGTAATCTTTGGGTAATATTTTGTTCCGCTATTTCTAACAAATGAGTCCTAAAATCCATTGACACATCACCTGAACCTAAAATAAAGAAAGTAACCTGGGCTTCAACCAAAACTGCATCTTCATTATTGTCACTCGCAATTTCTTTAAAACTCACTTGAGTAATGCGATGATCAATCCCAAAAATCTCTTGGGTGCTATCTAAAACAATTTGACGAATAAAAGCTTTTTCTTCCTCAGAGAGTAAACGATAAAACATTAAATGAATCAACGAAATAATCTTTTTCGCATTCGTTAAGTTTTCAATGCTAACTTGAGTTAAAATATTATTAGGGATGATCACTAAACTTCCTTTTCCTGAAGTTCTAATTTTAGTCGAACGCCAACCAATGGATTCCACTCGACCAAAGGTTCTATCGGGTAAATGAATATAATCATCAATCACAAAGGGTCGATCTAAATATAAAACAATTCCTCCAAGTAACTGTTCTAGGGTTTTTTGGGCTGCAAATGCTACTGCTAACCCTCCGACTCCGACACTCGCGAGTAAACCAATAATGTTGATGCTATGAGTTTGAGCAAAGATAAAAACAACAGTAATAACAATCAGAATATTAGCAACGGCTTGAATAACAATTAAAATCTCACTGTTGAGTTTACGTCTTTTTTTGACAGCATTATCTAACCAATAAACCTGAAAAAACTGTTTAAATATTCGGTTAATTTGCCAACCTACAGCAATCGTAACAACGACCCCTAAAGGAACTTCTAGCCACTTCAACCATTGGGGAATCGGTGCGATCAAAATCGCCGCATCAAGACTAACAATCAGGAAAATAAATCCCAATTGATTTTGAAAAGGAACAATAACTTGCTGATAAATTTTTTGCAGTTCTGGAGAGGCAAAACGAGCTGTGATCTTTCCGATCAATCGCGGAATAAAAAACGTAAAAAATCCGACAAAATTCACGAAACCAAGTATCAAAGCAATTCTAATGCTCAAGATTGAAAACGGAGCATCAGTCAAAAAATCAAGAGAAGAAGCAGAACTTTGAGCAAATACCATAATCACGGATATAAAAATAGAAGCTAAAGTCTGAAAATGAATTGAATCGATCCAAAAGTCAAGAACTTTCTGTCGTTTCAGACGGAGTTAAAATTTCTGACTGTTCATAGACATTAATAGTTAACTGGATCATTTTGTGGAGTGGATTTTGTACCCACAGTTTTTGCATCGGGGTTTCAGGTTCAGAAGTAATTTTAACAGGCTTTCCGGACACACAAGTATAAACTTGCTGTTTGTTTCCACAAGGAACAACAATATCTCCTGTTCTAATATTAACAACTAATTGAGTAGCCGGAGGATTAAGTTTAATCACCTGCTCGGGAATTTCGGGTAAAATAGTCCGAACGTAAGTTTTTACAGGTTTAGGCTGTTGTTGCTCAGAAGTTGAAGCCGCCAGAGACAGAGGATAAGCAGGGTTAGAGACGACTAAAAACAAGAGCAATATTGCCGAAAATAAAAATCCTCGTTTCATTCAAGGGGAGGCAAGTATTATGGGAGTCTGATGTAATTGTATCGTAAAAAGCATCAATCCGTTCAAAAAAGAAAGAGAGAAACCCAACTCAATGAGTTCCTCTCCTGACAAGCAAAGAGCTATGAAAATGTGACTGATCTGACTACCAAGGTTAAGAAAAGAACCAAGCAAACAGGTTTTAATAGGTTTGTCTGATTTTTTCTAAGAGTGAAACACCCATTCACCGGATATTTCTATCATATTCACGATCAACTCATTTCCACAGTCCCTTTTTTAAGCGACATTCCCAACTCTGCTTTTATGAGTCATCAATAAATCCCAGATTAATTAGATTTCAGATATTCTTCTAACATATCCGAACCGCCAATTAATTTCCCATCAATAAAAACTTGTGGAGTCGAAGTCGCCCCAGTCGCCGCTTTAATAGAACGAGTCGAAATATCTTCACCTAAGACAATTTCTTCAAAATTCCAACCCCGATCTTTGAGCATCGATTTTGCTTTTGCACAGTAGGGACAACCCACTTTACTAAACATAGTAATCGCTTTGGGTTTAGTCGCGCTCGGATTAATATAGTTGAGCATTGTTTCAGCATCCGACACCTCAAACGGATCGCCAGGAACATCCGGTTCGATGAACATTTTATCGATAACACCATCTTTAACCAGCATTGAATAACGCCAAGAGCGCTGTCCAAATCCTAAATCGGCTTTATCGACTAACATTCCTACTTTTTCAGAAAATTCACCATTCCCATCAGGAATGAGCATAACATTTTCAGCTTTTTGATCTTTTGACCATTCATTCATTACAAAAGCATCATTGACTGAAAGACAGATAATATGATCAACCCCATTTTGTTTAAACACGGGAGCCAACTCATTGTAACCGGGAAGATGAGCCGAAGAACAAGTTGGGGTAAATGCACCGGGAAGCGCAAATACAATTACCGTTTTACCTGAAAACAGTTCACTCGAAGAAACATCAACCCAGTCATTATTTTGGCGGGTTCTGAATGTCACATCTGGAACTCGTTGGCCTTCACGATTTTCTAGCATTTCGGTTTTCTCCTATTCAATGTGTTCAAGTTGAGTTTTTGATAGCAGAGAAATCAGTTGGAGGGACAAAGAAACTCGGTATTTTTCTACAAAAGTCCCGCTTGTTGCTCCCCTAACCGCTTTCTTCACCATTGTTATTATGCAGCGATCGCTTCGGTGTAGGGAACAAAAGATTTTTTACTCGCCCCACAAATCGGACAATACCAATCTTCGGGAATATCTTCAAATGCGGTTCCGGCTGCAATTCCAGAATCGGGATCACCGACAACCGGATCATAAATCATCGAACATTGCTTACAAATCCATTTTCCGCTTGTGGCACTTTTCGCCCCGGGTTCTACCCCATCCAAAGCCTGTAACGCTTCGGTGTATTGGTTGGCGTGATGGTTTTCGATGGAGGTGAGGAAGCCAAAGTTTTGGGCGGCTTTGCGGAAAATGCCAGCGTGTTCTTTAGATTCGGCAATTTGTTCTTTAAACTCTGCAACAGCTTTGTCATCGCGATCTTCGACGGCTTGGGTGGTGAATTCGGGATACATCGTGGTGTATTCGTAGGTTTCGCCTTCTATCGCCAATTCCAAACAACGGGAGATCATCGCTTTTTTTTCGGCTTCACTAAGGCTAGAAGCGTCTTCAACCGCTAATTCCGGGTGAATCAGGCGGAAGTGAGCAAAGGCGTGTTCGGTTTCTTGGTTGGCGGTTTCCCGAAAGAGTTTCGCGACATCCCCCATACCTAGTTTTCGAGCTACTTCTGCAAAAAATAGATACTTACGATTTGCCATAGACTCGCCTGCAAATGCAGCATCTAGGTTTTTTGCTGTGTTGGAGTTTGACAGATCCATAGTGTTCTCCTCGTCGCGAGAAAGGTTGATTGAGTCGCTACTATCTCAGAATAATTCTGATTTAAGAAAATGTCAAGCAAAAGACAAAAACTTAGAAATTACTCCATATTTTCTTGGATGTGATATAATATAAGTCAGGACAGCCACAACAACACGCCATCATGGTTAGCAACGCCACCCAAAAAATTGAAGCGCAAATGCGAGCGAAGGGTTTGAGGATTACCCCGCAGCGATTTGCTGTTTATGCCAACCTGCGATCTCGTTTCGATCATCCGACTGTCGAAGAAATTTTAGTTGACGTTAACCGCGATCTACCGATTTCTTCTAAAGCAACGGTTTATAGTGCGTTGTCGGTGTTGCGAGAAGTGGGATTAGTGCGGGAAGTTTTATTAGAAGAAGGAGTCACTCGTTATGATGCTAAAGTTGAACCCCATCATCATTTTTGCTGTCAAACTTGTGGCGCGATTCAAGATATTGACTGGGAAACTTTTAGTAGCTTACAATTAGATCGGCTTCCCGAGGGAATACGAGTTAAAAACTATGAAGTGATTCTCAAAGGTGAATGCGATCGCTGTACGGGGAAGTAGAAAAATATTTTAAAGCAAAAAAAGGGGATGTGATTGTCCCCTTTGCTAGTTAGACTTGATAGTGAGTTAGGATTGTTTGAGTTAGGATTGTTTCCGCTTTCTCAAAGCCATACCCGTTACCCCGAAGATAAAGAAAGCCACAAAACTAGACGGTTCCGGTGCTTTCACAATCACAGAGTTAGTTTTCACTTCTACTAACGTTAAAGAGGTATCTTCGCTAAATTCCTGAGAAAAATACTGACCTAAATAAACTGCATAAATAAACTCTTGATTTCCTTCAAAGTCTTGAAATTCAAAATCTTGAATTAAAAAGTTAGAACTCTGTTGAACTTCCAAGAAGTCACCATCACCCGCAGTTTTTAATTTTCCAGAAATCGTGAAATAATCAATGATGTTTTCTGTAGAATCGTCAAACAGGAAGAACGAAATATTACCCTCAGCAATTGCGGCTTCACCCAGAGGATTGTCAATTGAGGTTTCTAGATCAAAAACAGAAACAAAATCAAAAGAAAATGTTGAACCTGCTTCAATAAAGAAGTTACGCCCAATCACAGCAGCTTCACTATTGGCGATACCCAAATATTCTTTTCCCTCTCCACTAGCGATCGCAGAAGAATAGTTCTCTGCATACGGAATTAAAGTCTGTTGAAAAATAGCATCTGCGTCTGCATTTGCATCAACTGAACCCTGACTTGCAAAAGCGAAAGTCTCTGTATCTGCTAAGGTTTCAACACTCAAAGGAGTCTGACTAAACTCATAGAGAAAAGCTATAGAGTCTGAAGAAGCAAAAGTCGCGGCAATACTGGGTGAAGCGGTAACGGTTAACGTTGTTAAAACGGGAATTGAAGTTAAAACTAGATTGAAACGTTGCTGTAATTGTTTTAGCATGACTGATTTTATTACTGCCTTGTTGTTATTTCTGAACAGTTGTAACGGTTTTTCGGTGAAAGGCTAAATTTTTTTCTGTTTGTTAGCCACGTTATTTTTCGAGAGTATTAATACTCTATTTTTGCGCGAATAGAGGGAAGAGTTTGAAGAATTAATTTTTGGAATGTTCAACTGGTGTATCCATCAGTCTAGATGCACTTTTACCCCAAAACAAAGCTGTAGCTAGATGTTCTTCTTAGCTAATGGATGGATGGATTATTGTAATGGATTTGTTACTATCAGCTTAGTCTGATTGGTATCCAGAATAAAAGATAGTTATTTAAAAATTTGAACTTTTTTTGTAAAGCTTTAGTAAAATTAGATCGACTTAATCGTTATAACTCGACCGATCCCCGAGATGGAGAGATCCAGAGTTCGAGGCGAGGGTCGGGAGAATTGATCTTCTCAACCCCAAACCCCAAGCCTGATGGTCTAAATGTTGATCGTCAAAGCCGCTAAAAGAGATAAATTATCAATAAGTTTGTCTCAAAGTGGCTTCAATTGAACTTACATTTTGAAAAATTTTAATCAATTCATGGGATCGGGTTTTTCGTTCGGTTAACATCTGTTTGAGCGGTTGTAATAAATGCCGATCCGGATCATCTTGCAAAGCGATTTCGGCTGCATTTAAAATCCGAGTCGCATTGTTAAAAATATCTTGATGGTCAAAACCAAATTTGGCAGAAATTTGATGTAAATTCGCATCGGGAATGGTAGCACGTTCCGATAAGCTTTCATCTAAAATTAAACCTTTTAACAAGGCTAACAGCGCCGCATAGATGCGAAAATCATCACAAGTATCAAAAGCTTTAAATTCTATTCTGCCGACTTCTGCGGGAATTCTGGCGACTTTCGTGAGTGAGGGAACGCTTTTAATTAATTGTTCTTCTTCAGCCACAAATACTAATGTTGCCGATCTTCTGCCGGTTCGGATAAATGTTCTCGCCGATAAACCTTCCCATAACTGTCCGTTAGAAAAGGGAGAACTATAACTAAAAGGCACAATATAAGGACTGTAATAAGTGAGTTTTTGTCCCACATCAATCAGTTTTTCTATGGATAAATCGGCGAATGATAAGTTTAAATCAGGCCCATAAGTGACCATGTAAATTGTAGCCGTGTTTTCATCGGGATGAGTCTGTAACTGTTTAATTTCGTACTTGTTTAAGGGGGGTTCGGGTTGAAAAACGGAAGTATAAGGATTAAAACTGGTGAGAACGGGTGTAAATCCAAAATTAGCCGCCATTTCTCGTAATAATTTAAAACTGGTTGTTAATTCATTAATTGCCCTTTGAATATCTGCGTGAATGGTGGTTCTAATTTCAATCCCTTTCACGGCACAGTCAATCACTTTTCCAGATTCATCAAATCTTTCAAATCCTTCGATATACCAGCGCTTCTTTCTAATTCCCGCATCGCCAACTCGTAATTGTAACTCATCGTTGGGGTAGAGGGGGAGTTGGTCTATTATTTGCTGAAAATCGGCAAATGTTGTACGGGAGAAATCCGCAAACTTTCCTTTCGAGTTGAGAAAAGCAACTTCGTGTTCTATACCAAAGAAAAACATTTGAGTTAGTAATAAATTGGCTTTTAACTGTAACCAGGGATTCTAGGGCAAGATTGACAGCTTGACAGAAAATCACCCGGAACTAATTTACCATGATTCCCGATTCTTCTATCCATCTTTAAAGGAAAATTTTATAATAAAAAAGAGCATATTGTCTACGCTCCAAATTATGAATAATTGAATTGATATTCAGATAGTTTTAAAGACTAATCAATCAATTTTTTCGCTTTGTCTTTTAAGTTTTAAATTCCCTGCTGAATTTCAGCTTCGGCAAGATTCTTTTCCCTTCCATTTTTTGCTGAGGATCTCCGGTAATTTCACCCAATATTCTTGGCGGTTGCTTTGATATTATCTTCTAAACTCATGTTATTACTCCAATTGATATAAAACCTTAGAGGGATGTAACAGAACTTAGATTGAGGATATCCATTTTTCAAGCAACCTTAACCTGTTTTAATCCCGTCTCAAAGTTGCCAAATTCGTCAAGAGTTTAGATACAAATTATGAACAAGTTGAAAACCTCTTTTATTCCTATTTTATACCTAAAACTTACAACACGCGCAAAATACTAGGAATCCGATTAACAACATTAAAGCTTTGAATTTCATCAAGCGCCTGTCGAAAATTCCCCTCTCGAACATCGTGGGTAACAACCACAATTTCCGCCAATTCTCCATGGGTATCAATCTGTACAATCGATTCTATACTGACATCATGGTTTCCAAAACAAGTTCCTAACTTCCCAATCACACCCGATTCATCTTGAGTGATAAAACGAGCATAAAAGCGGGTAATTAAATCTTCCATCGGCGCAAGATTACAATAATGTTGATGGGTACAACTCATCAATGGATGAACCTCACCGGAAAGGGGACTATTGAGAACCGCCGCAATATTCAAAATATCAGAAACCACAGCACTTGCCGTTGGGCCAGCACCCGCACCAGGGCCAAAAAACATCACCTGTCCAATCGGTTCACCTTCAATTAAAATTGCGTTGTAAACATCATTAATACTCGCTAAAGGATGGGCTTTCGGAACTAAAGTCGGATGAACTCGAATCGAAAGTAAATCATTCTCAGCAGTAGCTTGGGAATCACGGCTGGCGATCGCGAGTAACTTGATGACAAAACCCAAACGATCCGCATAGGAAATATCGCTAGCATTAATATTACGAATTCCTTCACAGTAAACCTCACTGAGTTTGATCCGTCCCCCAAACCCTAAAGATGCCAAAATCGCAATTTTATCGGCAGCATCTAACCCATCAACATCAGCCGTCGGATCAGCTTCAGCGTAACCTAACTCTTGGGCGATCGCTAAAACCTCAGAAAAATCGACCCCTTCGAGTTGCATTCGGGTGAGGATGTAGTTAGTTGTCCCGTTGACAATCCCCATAATCCGATGAATGCGATTCGCCCCGAGAGACTGTTTCAAGGGTTGAATCACGGGAATTCCTCCCCCAACAGCCGCCTCTAACATCACATAAACGCCCTTTTCATTCGCCGCCGTGAAGATTTCATCCGCGTAGCGAGAGATGACGGCTTTATTAGCAGTGACGACGTGTTTTCCGTGAGAAATGGCTTTGAGAATCAGCGATCGCGCAGGTTCTAAACCGCCAATCAGTTCAACAACAATATCAACGTTCGGATCAGTGACAATTTCTTCTAAATCTGTCGTCAGTAGAGTTTCTGGGAGTTCCACTTGACGAGGCTTAGACAGCGATCGCACCCCCACTCGATGTAGGCTTAACCCTTGCAATAAAGGATGTCGTCCGTTGGTATCGAGAAGTATTTGTACGGTTCCTGTTCCAACTGTTCCGAGTCCCAACAAACCAATCTTAAAAGCCACAATTCCCACCCGTCACTAATTTCGTATTCTTCCTATTCTAAAACCAACGGCCCCCCCGAAACCGCCAGTGAGGAAATAAAATTCGGGTTAGGGCTTGAGAGGCGAGGTAAGTGGTCAACCAAACCAGACTGTAATGACAGATAAATAATCCTATCTTGAAAGTTTGCGGAGAAATACCGGGTAAACCGATCGTGTTAGCCAATCCCCCCACAAACAATCCTTCCCAAATTCCGGCGAGGAGTTGAAAGAGTCCTGGCCAGTCTCGATCCCAACGAAATTTTTGCAAGTAGATGTAGAGGGTATCCCAAACCAACCCAAACAGGGCGATATATCCCAGTAGGGCAAAGTAGATCCAACTCGGTTTACCCATTTTCCCCAACCAGAAGGGTAAACTCACCAACACACCGACTGTTGCGAGAAGAAATATACGGGTTTGCCAGCGTCCCAAAAGGGTTGGAGTCATGAAATTTTCGATGATTTAAGTCTGAGCGGTGAGCAATTGTAAATTTTTGTAAACTAAATTGTGGGGTAACACCCATCACGGGTTATACTACTTACATAGTAGATGCACCCTGATTAGATCGCCCATAACGTCATGGGCGTTTTTCTTTTTAATTCACCCAGGCCAAAGCCACAACGGTCTGTACATAATCACAAAAGAGGCCCAGAAGAAACTATCTTCTTGACCGAGGGGCTTTATTTTTTCTGAATATCCACTCAAAAACGGAGAGGGCGTGAGTCGGACGTTGAGAGGTTTTGGAATTGGGATCAATGAGTTTAGTTTTCAGTAAAATTTTTGTCACCCCTTTTTCTAGAGGTTCAAAAGGTGATTTTTCCGAAGAACTCGGAACTTGATCAAGCTGCCACCAACTCCCCAGACAGTAACCACAGATACTTGCAATCCCTCCAAAAACAATACTTAAATTCAAGGAATACCCTAACCCAAAAAAGGCAAGGGTCATGAGCAAGCCCAGGCTCAATCCGGTAAATAATCCAGCCGTTTTAGAAGAAGAGGATGCCATAGATTTTGACGATGGTTTCACTCTCCATTGAACCGCAAATCGATCAGTTTGAACAATTAATTCAACTCATCTATCCTGAGAGGTTAAAAGTATCTAGCAGAAATACTGGGTAAACAGAAGTGATCAAGATACGGATCTAGTCTAAATTCCAAATGCTCAATTCTTAATTCTGAGGGCGGTGGGGTAAGTTGCTCACGTTCAACAATTGCAACATTCTGATAGAGACGGATCACAGTCTCCTGTCCGTGATCGGTACATTGCAAATATTCTAGAGCATCTCGAATATAAGCGTACACAACAGTATAGAAAAAATCAGGGTATGCTACTCGTAAATCTTGGGGATGGTAATAACCTAGACTGTGATGAGTGCCAACTTCTTCAAACTCACGAAACAACTGAGTCATCTTGGTGAGATAATTAGGATCGGCTAACTGACCAATGAGATCAGCCGCTCGAACTAAACCTGCATAACTGCGAGTGTCTTGATATTTTTTGCCAGGAGGAATCGGAAAACGAGTGAGTTCAATATTATGCTGAATGGTATCAATATTAATCAGGTTAAATCGACTCAAAGTTTCCAAAGCAAACAATTGTCCGCGATCAACATGATAGGGAGTCAGACTTGCATCGGTTGTTTCTGGAGATAAATAAATTGTTTGTTGATCTGCGCCTGTTGCATAGCGTCTTTGTTCAAGGCGATCAGCTCGGCAAATTCTTTTACAGTAACCAATATCGTGACATAATAAGGAGACTATTGTGTTTAACCAATCTTGAGGGGAGACGCTACCTTCGTTGATTTGTTTGCCGCGAAGGATTTCTAGTCCTGCTAAAGTGACTAAAACCGTGTGTTCGAGATCGTGATAGGGTGCATCAGTTTGTGCGATCTTGGATAAAACAACACGAGCGATCTGATCAATGAAAGTAATAGGCTCTGATTCTGACTTGCCATAAAAGTCAATATAACCGCTTTGAAGCTGCTGGATGCAGGTGTTGAGTAGGGGTTGAGTGCAAGGATGAGACATGGGTAATTCTCCTAGTCAATTCGATTAGAGGATGGATTGAGGATCAGAGTTAATCCGATTAGAGTTCTGTGATCTATTAACAGTTTATGCAACTCTACTCACTCTGAAAACCATAAAAACTCATAATTTTTGAGAGATATTTATACTCAGTAAAATCTCGGAAAGTATTTTTTGAGTTGTATTTTTTTTAAACCTCATAAAACCTCACAAAACCTCACAAACTCTTGAAAATGTGACTTCAATCACAAAAAATGGTCAAATATTATCTAGAATGAATAACAAAAACTGATGTTAATAGTTTCTCAGTGAGAACTCGGTATGATTTACACTTTAACGACCTTCAACTTAATTTGAAGAATCATGGATGCTCAAGCTGCACTAGACCACATAGATGACCTAATTTTTGCCAAGTTTGGCAAACCTTTGAATGATTTAGAACGAGAAGTTTTTATTGGATCGTGGCAAGACAAAACCTATAAGGAAATTTATCCCTACAACCCAGAGTATATTGAAAAATCAGTTGGTTATCAACTTTGGCAGAAAATTTCTACCGTTTTAGAAGAAAAAGTCAGTAAAAAAAACTTCAAAGGAGCGCTAGAAAGAAATCTTAAAAATACCGCTTGCAAAACCGTTTTAATTAGTTATCAAAATCAAGAACCCGATGCAAGTTTAGCCATTCAACTTGAGAATGCAATTGCTGTGGATGGACATCAAGTGTTTGTAACTCCTGTCGGAATCAATCAACCTCATTTAGTCAAAAAAACAACAGATTGGTTATCTCAAATTGATCATCAACTCCGACGTTGTGATTATTTTTTACTGTTGTTGTCTCCCCAGGTAACTGTGAGTGAAATTGTTTTAGAACAACTCAAACAAACAAAAGAACTACGAGACTTTCGTAGCAGTCAAAAACCGATTATTTTACCCATTCGAGTAAATTGTCCGGCTTGTTTACCCTTTAACCATGACTTGCGAAGCTATCTACTAGGAACCTGTCAACGGGAATGGAAATCAGCCACCGATACCGTGATCATTATTGAGGAAATCAAGAGATTTTTATCTCAAAGTATTGATTGGGCAAACCATAAAAAATCTATTCCGAGTTGGGAAGAATGGAAAACCGTTGGAATTGAAGAATGGGAACGAGAAATTAGTCTAGCCTCTAGCCAAACCTTAGATTTTTGTCCTCTCCCCGTCGCCGAACCTGAACTCCCCCAAGGTCAAGTGCGTTTAGCCTCTGCTTTTTACATTAAACGAGATCCTTTTGAAGAACAATGCTATCGAGAAATTTCCTCTCCCGGTGCATTAATTCGGATAAAAGCCCCCCGTCAAATGGGGAAAACCTCATTAATGGCGAGAATATTAGCCCAAGCAAAAGAACAGGGTTTTAATACCGTCCCTTTGAGTTTGCAGCACGCCGATCAAACCGTTTTTACCAACTTAGATCAATTGTTGCGTTGGTTTTGTATTCGGATTGCTCGCAAGTTACGCTTGCCCTATAAAGTCGATGATTATTGGGCGGATATGTTTGGAAGTAAAGATAACTGTACTGCTTTTTTTGAAGATTATATCTTACCTGAAATGGAAACACCGCTGGTACTCGGTTTAGATGAAGTAGATCGCGTTTTTCAACATCCTCATATAGCAGATGATTTTTTTAGTTTATTGAGGGCATGGTATGAAGAAGCAGGTTATGGAACCGGAGATAGTAACCTCTGGGAAAAATTACGTTTAGTGATTGTGCATTCAACGGAGGTTTATATTCCTCTGGATATTAATCAATCTCCGTTTAACGTGGGATTACCCATCGAGCTGACTGAATTTACACCTAAACAAGTTGCAGATTTAGCTCATCGACATGGACTGAATTGGCAAGAAGAACAGATCCAAAAACTAATGAAAATTGTTGGGGGTCATCCTTACTTAGTGAGAGTGGCAATGTATTATATTGTCCGAGAAAATTTAACCTTAGAAAAGTTAGCCGAAACCGCCTCAACTGAAGCGGGAATTTACGGCGATCATTTGCGCCGACATCTCTGGAATTTACAGCAGCATCCGGAGCTTCTACACGCTTTTAGTCAAGTGGTGACACTTGAAGAATCGGTTGAATTACAATCTGTTCTTGCCTTTAAATTACATAGTATGGGATTAGTTAATTTGCAGGGGAATCATGTTACCCCACGATTTGACTTATATCGCCAATATTTTGCTCATCGTTTAACTTTAGAAAAATTTAATATTCCTTGAAATTTTCAAAAAATCTTATTGAGATCTTAAATTTTTTTCCCAACCATCTAATTTTCTATGTCATCTACACTCAACCCCGTGATCAACTCTCACTATTTTTATAAAGTTGGCGGACATCTACATTTTGATGCACCTAGCTATGTCATTCGTCAGGCAGATAGAGAACTTTATGAAGCCTTAAAAACCGGAGAATTTTGTTATGTTCTCAATGCTCGACAAATGGGAAAAACCAGTCTTAGAGTCCGCACAATGCACCGTTTACAAGTAGAAGGATTTGCTTGTGCAGCAATTGATCTGACTAAAATTGGTTCTCAAGATATTAGCCCGGATCAATGGTATGCCGGAATTATGCGACAGCTGGTGAGGAGTTTTAAGCTTTCGATGCGGCTACAACCTTGGTTAGAAGATCGTAGTTATCTTCCTCCTCTAAATCGTTTAAATGAGTTCATTGAAGATATTTTACTCGAATATATTAATCAGCCTATCATTATTTTCATTGATGAAATTGATAGTATTTTAAGCTTGAATTTTTGTGTTGATGATTTCTTTGCTTTTATCCGCAACTGTGAAGGGTCTACCTCAATTGCTTTTGCTTTACTTGGAGTTGCTACTCCTTCAGATCTAATTCAAGAAAAAATCGTTACTCCTTTCGATGTAGGTAAAGCCATTGAATTACATGGATTTCAGTATAGTGAAGTTCAACCTTTAATTCAAGGGCTAGTTCATAAAATTAGTCATCCAGAATTGGTAATAAAGTCTATTCTACAGTGGACAGGGGGACAACCTTTTCTCACTCAAAAAATCTGTAATTATATTCATAATAAGTTTTATGAAAATTTAGAAAAAATAGAGATTGAATCTAAACAGATTGAAGATTGGATTAATAACTTAGTAGAAACAAAACTAATTAAAAACTGGGAAACATTAGATGAACCTCCCCATCTTAAAACAATTCGTGATCGTTTACTCCGACCAGATGGAAACAGTATTTCCCGTTTAAAAGTCTATAAAAAAATTTTACAACAAGAAAAAATAGTAGCAGATCTGAGTTCCGAACAAATGGATTTAAGACTATCTGGATTGGTCGTTAAAAGAAATAACTATCTACAAGTTTATAATTCAATTTACGGGACTATCTTTAATCAAGAATGGGTACAAAAAATCATCGATGAAGAACCCGATCTAGCCGAAGTCATTGCCAAGCAAGAGAATAATTTGCTCAATTTATTACAAACCATGAGTGAAAAGGGGTTTGATGATATTCTTAATGAAATTCTTAATCCAATTGTTCTCACACTAATTGCAATAATGAGTGTTGATCGAGTGGCGATTTATTTGGTTGATTGCGAGAAGAATGAAATTTGGATTATTAATGCAAAAATGACAGGAGGTAAAACAACAAAAATCCAAATTTGGGATAATAGTTTTAGTAAAAATAAAACCATCGGTCGAGTTACAATTTTTAGACAACCGCTTTATTCAGATTTAGACTTTTCTAAAGACTGGTATTCTGTGATTGCCAAAGAGCAAACTCAATGGACAAACTATAAAGTTTACAATCAATTAACTACACCCTTATCAAAAGAAGTACAAAAGATATGTGCATTTGTACAGTTTAGCAATAAATTAAAACAGCCGAATAATCCTGCTTTATGTTTTCCCGAGCAAATTGATTCACGGGGATTTACATCCTTAGAGAAAGATCATCAATTTTACAAGAATATTCCCGCACTTAAACGTCTCTTAGAACGCTGTTGTGATAGTTATAAACTTGCTCAAAAAATTCAAGTTTCAGAAGCCCTTTCAGAGGCAACTCGTTCGGTTTCTTATAGTAGTTTAGATACAGAAGAAATCATTCAACGGGTGATGGATGCAGCGAAAAAACTGATGAATGCTGACCGCAGTACACTCTGGTTATTAGATTCAGAAACGGATGAACTCTGGACAAAAATACCTTTTGAAGATGGTTCAGTTAAAGAAATACGAATCAAAGTGGGTCAGGGCTTTGCTGGACAAGTTGCCCAAACCGGAGAACCCTTAAATATTCCCTTTGATCTGTATAATCATCCTGACTCCGAAACTGCAAAAACAACCGATCAGAAAACAAAATATCGTACCTGTAGTTTACTCTGTATGCCTGTTCATAGTCCTGAAGGAGAATTATTAGGGGTAACTCAACTCATTAATCGCCACAAACCCGGTCAATATCCGGAATATGACCCTAGCACTTGGCCAGAACCTCCTGAATGTTTTGAAGCTAGTTTTGATGCAAATAGTCAAAAATATATGAAAATTTTTAATTCTCAGGTGGGAGTAGCTTTGGAAAATGCCCGACAATTTAAAGAAATGAAAGATCAGGCAGAAAATAGTCCTCAAAGTATTGTTAGTAAGACTCTCGCCATGCTAAATCAAGTCATGGATGGTCAGGGGTTTGATGAGATTTTAGATGCAACTTTGCGGTCAATTACCCTAAAAACGGGCAAGTCTTTAAAAGCCGACCGAACGACGATATTTTTATTAGATGATGAGCAAAATGAATTTTGGTCAATTGTTGCCGAAAGTGAAGAAAATCGCTCTTTAGAAATTCGAGTTCCTGCTAATAAAGGAATTGTCGGTGAAGTCGCAGCGACCAAAAAAGCGATTAATATTCCCTATGATTTTTATGATGACCCCCGCTCAGAAACAGCGAAAGAACAGGATAAAAAAAATGGATACCGAACTTATTCTATGTTGGCACTTCCTTTGTTAAATGAGTGTGGAGACTTGGTGGCTGTTGTGCAGGCGATTAATAAGTTAAAAGCAGATCATAAAAAAACAGACAGTCTTTTTGATCAGATCGATCAGTGGGGTTTTACGGCAGAAGATGAAGAACAATTTACAGCGAATGCGGCTTTAATTCGGATGATTTTAGAAAGCTTCTGTTCTTTCCATAAAACTGCCCAAGGACGACGAGTTGCCGCAGCATTAATGGCCGCCACCCGTTCAATTCAGGGGAGCAGCGTAGAAAAAATTGATGAAATTATTAAACGGGTCATGGATGCCGCGAAAAATTTAATGAATGCAGATCGCAGTACATTATGGTTACTTGACCATGATCAACCGGATGAATTATGGACAAAAGTTACGTTTGATGATGGTTCTGAACGAGAATTGCGAATAAAAGTCGGACAGGGTTATGCGGGAAAAGTTGCTCAAATGGGAGTACCGTTGAATCTTCCTTTTGATTTGTATGGCTATCCTGATTCAGAAACCGCGAAGAAAACGGATGAAAAAACCGGATATCGAACTTGTAGTTTATTGTGTATGCCTGTTTTTAATCCCGATGGGGAATTAATTGGGGTAACACAATTGATTAATAAAAAGAAATTAGGAGACGAAACAGATATTTGTTTACAAAATAATGAGCCTGTACCCGATTTATTTCAAACTAGCTTTACCCAAAGTGATCAAAAACATATGCAGATTTTCAATAATCAAGTGGGTGTGATTTTACAAAATGCTGAGTTACTCAGAAAACTGGGAGATCTCACGGGAAAAGAAGAAGAACTAAAAGAAGATAAAATCTAAATCTGAATACTAGATTGATCGGTAATGAGAATTTATTCCAAATTTACCAGTCTTGTTGCTTGAGTTTTTTGGGTAAATTTAAGCGGGGAAACTGATAAAATGTATTCCCTTCGTTATCAATATCGGGTAAAGCAGAAAAAACCCGGGCTTGTTGTTCAAGATAGTCTTGAGCCACTTCTGCACTCACTTGAGCGGTTGCGGCAAGTTGAATCAGTGAAATGCGACTCTCTTGGGCTTCTAATAACTGATAAAATGCGTTATCGAGTCGGCGCTTTTGTTCTTGATTTCCTCCGACTCGAAAAATGAATAAACCGATTAAAACCCCCAATCCAGCGATACTAAAAAATTCAATCAAAGCCATAATTTTAAAATCAAATGAAATTCTAGCCAGAATCCTAAATTCCTTTTAATTTTCACCCAAAAGTAGCAGAGTTGCTAACGGCTAATTCTCCAATTTAATCATTAGTATTAGCCATTAGCAGTAGTTTCAAGCGTGGGTTGTATGGAGTTTTAACTGTCGAGTTTAAGCCTTTTGGGGTTCGACTAAATTTTCTATCCCTTTAATCACTTTAGCCGACTCAATCCGATCTCCTTGCTGAATATTTTCTAAAACTTCCTTGCCCTGCGTCACGTATCCAAACGCTGCAAACCGACCATCTAATAAGTTTAATCCAGCCGGAGTTAATTCGGGTTCAAACAAGAAAAAGAAAATCTGAGAAGATCCCCCATTGGGTAAAGGTTCAGGACGCGCTAAAGCAACAGTACCATAAGCCGAAAACGGCAAAACAGGTTGATCTCGATAACGACCGATTTCTTCTAATGTATATCCATAAATCGGTTCAGTTTCTCCCCGAACTAAGATTTCTAACGGAATATCACGCTCTTTACCCGTTTTCGGATCAATAAATCCTTCTTCTTTTCCAGGCGGATTACCAACTTGTAGATAAAAGGCATCTTTAGCGCGATCAAACTCTAAGTCATCATAAAATCCCCGTTCAACCAAATCCACAAAATTACCTGCGGTTATAGGTGCGCTATAGCCATCAGCAACCAGCGTAATCTCTCCGCGACTGGTTTTAATTTCAACTGTAGCTCGTCCTTTGAGTTGAGGTAAATTTGCGTATTCGGAAGGAACTTCATAGGGAAATTCCGTAACCATTAACTCCTCAAGTTCACTCACTTTTGCGAGAACATCCGCTCGGGTTTCGAGTAACTTTTCGCCATCTTTGACTTCCAAAGCTTCCCGTAAACTCTCTATTCCCCCTTGGAGTTGACTAATAATCGCTTCCGCTTCGGGTTGTCTATCTGAAGGGATACTCGCCAACAATTCAGATTCTTGTGTTGTGAGAACTCGCGAGGCGATCGCAATATCGCTTTTAATCGGACTCCAACGCTTACCCCGAATGCGTGTGGCAATTTCTTCTAAACTGCGTTGCATTTTCCGTACAGGTTCGTTATCAATGGGTAGAGCATAACGCAATAACGCTTTACCATCGGTAATTGCATTCCCTTGGGGTAAAACACTCTCACGCTTGGGTTGACTATTACTCCCCCCAAAATCCCACCACGCTCCACTCAAACCGATTGAGAGTGAACACAACAGCAGTAGAACAACTCCCGTTTTCAACCAACGTTTGCAAGTCTCCATCATAGAATCAAGCCAATGCAGCATAAGTCTCCGATTTCATTCACTTTCTCATATTACGGGTCAACTGTGACCCTTGAAAGGTAAATTCTCCGGTGAATCTTAAGAACTCAAGCACAACACTATAGATGAGTACCCGTTGAGGGGTAAAATAAAAAGCCGATTGTTTCTGCACCCAAAGAAACTCCATGATTTCCAGTAACGATTTTCGCACAGGTGTCACGATTGAATTAGACGGGCAAGTTTGGCGAGTGGTAGACTTCCTCCACGTCAAACCCGGAAAAGGTTCTGCATTTGTTCGCACGACACTCAAAAATGTGCAGACAGGTAATAAACTTGAACGAACATTCCGAGCGGGGGAAACTGTCCCTCAAGCTAACTTGGAAAAAAGTGTCATGCAGTATACCTATAAGGAAGGCGAGCAATTTGTCTTCATGGATATGGAGACTTTTGAACAAGCTCCGCTCAACCCCGAACAAATTGGGGATGGTGTTAAATACCTCACTGAAGGAATGGAGGTGAACGTTGTTCGCTGGAATGACCAAGTTTTAGAGGTGGAATTACCCAACTCCGTCGTTCTCGAAATTACGGATACTGATCCTGGGGTTAAAGGGGATACCGCAACTGGAGGAACCAAACCCGCGACTGTGGAAACTGGAGCAACGGTGATGGTGCCGCTGTTTATTTCCATCGGAGAGCGGATCAAAATCGATACTCGCAACGATACATATTTGGGCCGGGAATAGACTTGCAATCCTTTCGGTAGGGCAGGTCATCCTAAGTTCATTATTAGGAGAAACACGCTCAATTCAATATCCAATATCCAACATCAATTGAAGGGAGACATACCAACTGTGCAACTCGATCTCAACCAGCTCCGTGAATTGTTGGCTGACATTGATAAAACGAATATCTCTGAGCTAACTCTAAAGAGTGACGATTTTGAACTGACGGTTCGCAAGGAACTTCCCTGGCGAGATCGCTCTTTGTCACCAATCGATTCTATGCTAACTGGTGGGGTTCGGAGTTCGGAGTTGGCATCGTCTCCTGTTGCTTCGACATCAGGAAGTCATCCATCGGAAAAAGCAACAACCTCGGGTAGCGGCACCTCAACCTCGGGTAGCTCAACTTCTCTGTCGTCTGATAGTTCTAAATGGGTAGAAGTGACTTCTCCGATGGTGGGAACCTTCTATCGTTCCCCTAGTCCTGACGAAGTGCCTTTTGTCGAAAAAAGCGATCGCGTTACAGTCGGACAGGTGGTTTGTATTATTGAAGCGATGAAGTTGATGAATGAAATTGAGTCGGAAGTCTCCGGTCAAATTGTTGAAATTTTAGTTGAAAATGGCGCGCCTGTTGAATATGGTCAAGCTTTAATGCGGATTAATCCTGAATAATCAGAAGGCAAGAGGTAAAAGGTCAGATCTTACACCTCCCGACCTCCTGATCTCCCACTTTTTTCTGTCACCCTGAGTCAAACGATGGCGTTGCCAGACCACGGAGGAGTCTTAGGGTCTATTAAGGATTCTTCGCGATCGCGCAGCGTCTCGTCCGGAGAATCGCTCACCAATGACAAAAAAACTCCCGATCCCTAAAATTAATTGAATTGAAATTGAGCCTCAAAGTTTTTGCGGGTGGCAGGTTGAGGAACTTCTAAACCTTCGCCTCCGAGTATTTCCAAAGGTTCACCCGCGACAGAGATCCAAACCTTCCCATCGGGGTTAAGACTGGTTGCGGTATAAATCACCTGTCCTAAACGTCCAATCATCGAAGCACTTCCGCCCCCTGTGGTAAATTCCGGCGATAGATCCACATAGACCTCATTAGAATTGGCTTGAACGCTCAAAACTTCTGTTGGGGGGGGAATCTCACTAAAACGATTTTCATCGGTAGGTTGAGCCAATAAACGCCGGAACGCAGCTTCTAAAACCACCCCCGGATCATCTTCTTCCACCTCAAGGGTAACAGGCGTAGGTACCCAGGCAATTTCACCGTTTTGATCTTGAACCCGGTAAATTTCAACCGTTTTTTCAACGGTTCCCGGTTGTTGGGTTTGGGGTGGCGGTAGGGGTGAAGGTTGTGAAGTTGCCCCCGGAGTAGGAGAAGGAACAGGTGAAATTACTTCTGGTTCGACCGTTTGACGGGTACTCAGCGTCCACCAGGTAATTCCTCCCCCCACTGCAATTAATAATGCCGCCATTGCAGCGATAATACCCACAGGTTTAGTATTCTCTTGCATCGGATCTCTCATCGCTATTTTCTGATTAAAATAAGCCCTTGTTTTCGGGCAACAATCGTAAAAAGATCTACAGCTTGTCACCCGAACAATTCCGACATTTTTATCAACAACCTGAGTAAGGATAGGCAAATTAAGATGGGTTCGGAGTTAACAAAATAAGCTGTCGCGATCGCAGGGAGCGTACCCCCTCTAAGTCGAGTCTGACTTCAGACAAAATCTCTTGAACTGTTTTTTGAGGAGAGTTGGAGGTTTCATGTTCGGACTGCATCCACCCAGTATTCACCTCACAAGCCCGCATAAATTCAAATTCCTCCGAGGACAATTGTACCAATTGGTAGTCATAATCAAATAAAGTTTGATTCGGCCAGCCATTGATACAGGGACTCAATTCAGCAATAGCAGCCAGTAAACTCTGATCATTCGACCAGTTTGATCGGGCTACCGGAGGACGACCCAGGAAAAACTCATAATGAGTAATTTGGGGATCAAGGAGTTCAATTAAGCGATAACGTTCGCGATCGCTGAGTTTTTGAACTCGTTCGATCAGGTCTGGAGAAGTTCCTAATAAACGCTCAATCTCCCAATAACCGCTCTGAGAAAATCCCACAAATTCTAATCCTGAAGCATCAATTAACTCAAATAATGTCTCAATATTGTAGTCAATTTCTTGGGGATGAACATACATATCGGCAAAACATTCATCCCGTTGATTTTCTAACGCCCACCGTTGAGCTTCATACTGTACCAAACGGTTATCTTGAGGCAGTGCTTCAAAAATTTCACGGCCGATCTTGACCCCTTCTTGGTAATTATTTTGATCTTTACCTTGCATCAGGGCGATCGCTTGTTGCATCAAACGAATTTCCCAGCGTCCCAACTCAGCATACACAAAAATGTGCATTAAGCCACCAGGAGCCAACTTCAAGGCTAAAGTCTGTAGTCCCCGAACCGGATCAGGTAAATGATGTAGGACTCCGACACAATTAATTAAATCAAATTGACCGGGAAGTTGACCGACATCATACAAACTCAGACAACGAAATTCAGGCACCGGAGTTCCGGGTGTCGAGATACCCGATCGTTGAGTCCGTTCTTTGGCAACTCGGATCGCCCCTTGACTGAGATCCATTCCCAGAACCGCCGCTTGGGGGTTAAGCCCAATCAAATATTCGGTAGAAGAACCCGTCCCGCACCCGGCATCTAAAATGCGAATGTTTTCTTTGGGGGGAGTACGACCCGTACAAAAATTATAAGCCGTTCGCCAACACCACCGCCAATTGTATCCAGGTGGAGGTTCATCAAGTAATGGATCGGGGGGAAAGGGGTAAGTATCGTAAAGTCGTTGAACCGCAGTGCTAATTTCTTCCATAGTTTACAAATTTTATCAGACGGTATCGGATGGTATTAAATGGTGCGAAATCGATCTCAAGAAATCGGTTGACAACAGAGAACTGTAGCAGGATGGTTGCCGTTAACCAATAGCGCTAAAGTGTGACTTGCCCTCGGTACTCTCGCTGCGATTTCGGCATCCTTTGCCCTCTGCGTGACCCCCCGCTGTAATAAAACTTATTCTTTTTTCTCAGATAACTTCTCCTAAATCTATACAATAAGTTTCGATACGCTTTTTAACAAAAACCGAGTAATCAACCCAAATCATTTTAATCTGAAAGAACAATTTGGCTATAACGGATTGTAATCATACAGAAAAGGTCAGCACGTACAAATGCTTACCCAGTCTGTTTACTGTTCGCAAGCCATCAGATTGAAAACTGTCGCGATTTTATTGTAGGGAGCAGATTAGATTCACATGAGTGTTAAAGCAAGTGGTGGAAGCTCTGTTGCACGTCCGCAACTCTATCAAACTTTACCGATAGCAACGATTTCTCAAGCCGAGCAGCAAGATCGCTTCTTGGCAAAAGGGGAACTGGGCGAACTAGCAACCTTCTTTAGCTCGGGGACGCTGCGTTTAGAAATTGCTCAGGTTCTGACTCAAAACTCAGAATTGATCGTATCTCGTGCGGCGAACCGGATTTTTACCGGAGGTTCTCCTCTGGCCTTCCTCGAAAAGCCAGAAGAACCAGAAATGGCAATGGCAGGCGCAGGTTCAGGGGATATGAACGTCGCCGAAGGCATGAAGTTAGGAACGATCTCATACATTGATAATAAAGGCGGCAGTGGCGGCGGAATTTTATCCGGCTTAAAGTCACTATTTGCTGATGCCGGGGGTGGCGTTGGCCCTGCTGTCTTTATTCCCCCTGGTTTCCAGCCGATTAACGTTTCTCGTTACGGCCCGGGAAACATGACGAAATCTCTGCGAGATTTAAGTTGGTTCCTGCGCTATTTAACTTATTCTATTGTCGCAGGTGATCCCAATATCATCGCCGTTAACGTGCGAGGACTGCGGGAAATTATCGAAAACGCCTGTTCTAGTGCAGCAACTTTAGTGGCGTTGCAGGAAATGCGACGGGCTTCAGTCGGCTACTTCAAGCAAAATGCAGACGCTCAAGAAATTGTCAAGCAATACTTTGAAGTGCTGATTTCTGAGTTTCAAGGGGCTACTCCTTCCACCAAACTCCGTCAGCGTCCGAGTATCGATCAACAAGGCTTAGAATTACCGCAAATTTACTTCAACGCGGCTGAACGTCGTCAGAAGTTTGCGATGAAGCCCGGTTTGTCTACCTCTGAAAGACAAGATATCATCAAAGCCGCCTATCGTCAGGTGTTTGAGCGTGATATTACTCGTGCTTATAGCCAAAGTATTTCCGACTTAGAATCCAAAGTCAAAAATGGCGAAATCTCCATGAAGGAGTTTATTCGTCGCTTGGGTAAATCTCCCCTGTATCGCAAACAGTTCTATGAACCGTTTGTTAATAGCCGGGTTGTCGAACTCGCGGCGCGTCACTTCTTAGGTCGAGGTTTATCGTCTCCCGAAGAATTTAGCAAATACTTTGCGATCATCTCTTCTGGCGGTTTGGCGAAGCTCGTAGACGCGATGGTAGACTCAAGCGAGTATTCCGACTACTTCGGTGAAGAAACCGTCCCTTATCTACGAGGATTGGGTCAAGAAGCCCAAGAATGCCGCAACTGGGGGCCGCAAATTGATCTGTTTAACTACAGTGCGCCCTTCCGCAAGGTGCCTCAGTTTGTGACGCTGTTTGCAGCATACAATCAACCGTTACCCGATCAACACGTTTACGGTCAAGGAAACGACCCACTAGAGATTCAGTTTGGGGCGATTTTCCCGAAAGAAACTCGTAACCCCAAAAATAGTCCGGCACCCTTTAGTAAGGATACTCGCCGGATTCTGATTCGCAATGGGGCGGGAATTGATAACCAACTCAGCAACCCTGCGGCCCGTCCGAACAATCCGGGTTCCTTAGGGCCGAAGGTGTTCAAGCTCGATCAGCTTCCAGGGGGTTATGTTAGCAGTCGGTTTAAGCGGTCTGGAGGCAGTAACGGCGCAAGCGTTAAGTTTTCCGAAAGCTCCACCCAAGCGGTGATCAAAGCGGCTTATCTACAGGTGTTTGGTCGCGAAGTTTACGAAGGTCAACGCCTCAAAGTGGCTGAGATTAAACTCGAAAACGGTGACATCACGGTACGCGAGTTTATCAGAATGTTAGCCAAGTCTGATACTTTCCGTAAGATGTATTGGACATCGCTCTATATCTGTAAAGCGGTTGAATATATTCATCGCCGTTTATTAGGGCGACCCACCTATGGGCGTGCTGAAATCAATTCTTACTTTGATATTTGCGCCAAGAAAGGGTTTTATGCTTTGGTCGATTCTATTATCGACTCGACGGAATATAACGAATCTTTTGGGGAAGATACCGTTCCCTACGAGCGTTATTTAACCCCTGGCGGCGTTTCACTGCGAACCATGCGGGCGGGTGCTTTACCCGAGAAAATGCCGCAGATTACGGCGACAGAACCCGCAGCACCTCGATTTGTAGAACTGGGTACACCGGAAGATACAAAAGGTGAACTCGAACTGCAAAATCGTGTTTCTCAAGGGGTTAGCCTACGACGCCAACAAACGAAGGTGTTTAAGCTGACGAATACTGAAGATAAGGTAGCGTTGAAGATTCTCATTCAAGCGGCTTATCGTCAGGTGTTTGAACGCGATATTGATCCCTATGTGGTCAAAAATGAGTTTACCGCCCTCGAAAGTAAGCTTGGAAACCGAGAAATTACGGTGAAAGAGTTTATTGAGGTGTTGGGTAATACTTCTCTGTATATCCGGGAATTCTATACTCCTTATCCCAATACGAAAGTGATTGAGTTAGGAACAAAGCACTTCTTGGGTCGGGCTCCCCAAAATCAAGCGGAAATTCGCAAGTATAACCAGATCTTAGCCTCTATGGGGTTAAAAGCGTTTATCGGGGCGATGGTCAATAGTATGGAATATTCTCAGGTGTTTGGAGAAGATACCGTTCCTTATCGTCGTTTCCCGACTTTACCTGCGGCGAACTTCCCCAATACTGAGCGTTTGTACAATCAGCTTACTAAGCAAAATGATGAGATTGTGATTCCGAGTTTTGAACCTGTGGCTTCAAGCGATCGCAGTTAGTCAATTCGGTTCAGTTTATCGCTCAATTTTAGCGGATGATTATTTTTCCCCTGTTCTATAGAATGGGGGCTTTTTTTAGTTTTGTATTAATTTTATTTTTGTATAGCACTACGCGAATACATGATTGTCATTTATAAATCCTGGAACCTTTTAACAGTCTACTGTTCCCTGTTCCCTGTTCCCTAAGATTGCAAACTAAGTCTCGCCGGAAACCGCCGGGCCGCAAGGCAAGCGCTGTTCCCTGTTCCCGATTCAAGTAGCGCTATA
>Ga0207419_1000745_pt1 | contig 27306 bp, 18 predicted proteins | sample ElkSloMetagenome_4_FD_184723 | JGI IMG/M metagenome (GOLD analysis project Ga0207419, IMG submission 184723) | Hot spring microbial communities from Elkhorn Slough, Monterey Bay, USA - MD2A (version 2) | ecosystem: Environmental > Aquatic > Marine > Intertidal zone > Estuary: Microbial mat ... | reverse complement strand
TTATTGCGACGCTTGGACCAGCGACATCTACAAAAGGAACCCTAAAGAAAATGCTTCTGGAAGGCGTAAATATCTTCCGAATCAACTTTTCTCATGCTAATTACGATGATGTTAAGAAAAGAGTAAAAATGATAAGAGAACTTAACGATGAGTTTGGTTTTAATGCAGGAATTTTGGGAGATTTACAAGGACCGAAATTGCGTGTTGGAGTTATGAAGGACGGTGTTGTAGTCAATAAAGGTGACAAAATCAAATTCAAAACTGGTGAGAGATTTGAAGGTGATGAAAATGCGGTTTACATGAATTATGAAACGTTTCCGCAAGACGTCAAAACCGGAGAAAGAGTGCTGCTGGATGATGGAAAATTAATTTTTGAAGTCGTATCTACCAACAAAAAAGACACTGTAGAAGCCAAAGTTATTCAAGGCGGCGAATTGAAGTCTAAAAAAGGTGTAAACCTGCCTAATACTAAAATTTCACTACCAGCGCTTACAGAAAAAGATGTCGAAGATGCCAAGTTTGCTTGTAAGCTTGAAGTAGATTGGATGGCATTATCTTTTGTGAGATACGCAAGCGATCTTAAACAGTTGCAACAACTTATCAAGGAAAATTGTAAACATAAAATTCCTATTGTTGCAAAAATTGAAAAACCAGAAGGCGTAAGGAATATTGATAAGATTGTGGCCTATTGCGATGGATTAATGGTAGCCCGTGGTGATTTAGGCGTAGAAATCCCTGCACACGAAGTTCCATTAATACAAAAGGAACTTGTTCTTAAAGCCAAATTGGCAAGAATTCCGGTAATCATTGCTACACAGATGATGGAAACCATGATTAGTAGCTTAACGCCAACCAGAGCCGAAGTGAATGATGTTGCCAATTCTGTAATGGATGGTGCAGATGCTGTGATGTTGAGTGGTGAAACTTCTGTTGGTAAATATCCTGTTGAAGTAATTCAAAAAATGACTCAGATTATACAAAGTGTTGAAAATTCTGAGCTCATTAAAGTACCTCATAATCCTCCTAATATCAAAACTAAAAGATATATTACAAAATCAGTCTGTTACCACGCGGCGAGAATGGCAAATGAAATAGATGCTACAGCAATCTGCACCTTAACCAATAGCGGCTACACCGCCTTTCAGATTTCAGCATGGAGACCAGAATCTCATATCCTGGCGTTTACTTCAAACAAAATTATTCTGACGCAATTAAGCTTGCTTTGGGGTGTAAATGCGTTTTATTACGATAAGTTAGAAAGTACAGATAAGACCATTGAAGACATCAACGATATTGCTAAAAACCAAAAAATTGTTGAAAAGGGCGATTTTCTTGTCAATCTAGCATCAATGCCAATAGACGATATGGGCATGGTTAACACGCTAAGGGTTTCTGAAGTAAAATAGCTTTGAATAATAAGCGGGAGCATAAAATTGTTATAGGAAGAAAAGATATTGCGGATTTTCCTGAAATCGGATTTAATCAAGTCGAAGTAAAAGTGGATACCGGAGCGTACACTTCTTCCATTCATTGTGGTTTTATTCAGGTTAAGGACGATGGGAAACTTTACTGTAGCTTTTTAGATGAAAACCATCCTGAGTATAGTCAGGAAACATATTGCTTTAGTGAATTTAAAACCATAAGAGTAAAAAGTAGTAATGGTATAGCGCAGAACAGATATGAAATTAATTCTATCATACGTTTATTTGATAAGGAATACAAAATATCTTTATCACTTAGTGATAGAAAGGACATGAAGTTTCCCGTACTTTTAGGGAGAAAATTTTTAAATCCCAAATTTGTTGTAGATCCACAATTAAAAGATCTATCCCACAAAAAAGAAATCTATGAATATCAAAATATTATCAAGAAATCCTAAACTTTATTCCACCAAAAGACTTGTAGAAGCTGCTCAAAAAAGGAAGCATGATGTTCAAGTCATAGACCATTTAAAATGCGATTTGGTCATTGAAAAGCGTAACCCAAATGTCTTTTATAAAGGTAAATATATTGAAGATACAGATGCTATAATTCCAAGAATCGGGGCATCAGTCACATTCTATGGTACAGCTGTTGTAAGACAGTTTGAAATGATGGGTGCGTTTAGTACAATAGATTCAGAAGCTTTGGTTAGAAGCAGAGACAAATTGAGGAGTATGCAAGTTTTGACAAGAGCAAAAATAGGACTTCCAAAAACTGTGTTTACAAATTATTCCAGAGATGTCGAAGGCGTTATAGAACAAGTAGGTGGAACTCCTTTAGTTATCAAACTTTTAGAAGGCACACAAGGCTTAGGCGTCGTTTTAGCTGAAACAAAAACAGCTGCAAAGTCAGTGATTGAAGCTTTTAATGGACTTCAGGCCAGGGTAATTGTTCAGGAATTTATAAAGGAAGCTAAAGGCGCAGATATTCGGGTCTTTGTAGTTGACGGTCATGTTGTGGGAGCTATGAAAAGACAAGGCAAAGAAGGCGAATTCAGGTCTAATCTTCATCAAGGAGGATCTGCAGAAGTTATAGAACTATCTGATGAGGAAGAGATTGCAGCAATAAAAGCAGCCAAAGCAATGAGGCTTGGCGTTGCTGGTGTAGATATGATTCAAAGTGACAGAGGACCACTAATTTTAGAGGTCAATTCATCACCGGGGCTTGAAGGTATAGAAAAAGCTACTGGTAAAGATATTGCCAGAAAAATCATTCAATACATCGAAAAAAATGTCTGATAAACCTTTTTTAGATGACAAAAACGTATTGTCTATTCTAGATGAAAAAATCTTACCCGGACAACATAAAAGACTCAATTTACATACCGCAAAGCTTTTTACAACTTCAAAGGTAGAAGTACCGGTTATCATAGAGCGATCCAAAAAGCCTGGACCTGTTGTCCTCATCACAGCAGGAATTCATGGCGATGAAATAAATGGTGTCGAAATTGTTAGACAATTTCTTGCTAGAAAAATGAATAAACCGCTCAAAGGAACCATTATTTGTATACCAGTTCTCAACGTATTTGGCTTCTTAAATATGCAAAGAGAGTTCCCCGACGGAAGAGATCTAAATAGGATATTTCCCGGTGCTAAAAAAGGGCCTTTAGCGAGTCGATTTGCCTATCAACTTACCAATGAAATTCTTCCTATAGTTGACTACGTATTAGATTTTCACACAGGAGGTGCAAAACGATTTAACGCGGCTCAAATTAGAATCATCAAAGATGATGACAAATTGAAATCTCTTGCTGAAGTATTCAATGCGCCGTTTACCGTATTTTCTTCTAATGTGAAAAAATCTTTCAGAAATACTTGTCAAAATTTAAATATTCCTGTTCTTCTCTATGAAGGCGGTAAATCTTCGGATAATGATGCCGGCATCACCAGATTTGGACTCGATGGTTTGAGAAGAGTTTTAAAACACTTAGGTATGTTGAAGTCAGAATTTGACCCACCGAAAACAGCAAAACCTTCGGTATTTATAGAACAGACAAAGTGGTTGAGAGCTAAATACAGTGGTCTTTTACATGTTAAAGTTAATATTGGCCAATGGGTCGATGAGAAAGAGGTGCTGGCGGTAATCACAGATCCTTATGGCAGTTTTAAACATGTAATGAAATCCAGAGAATCAGGTTACATTATTAATGTCAATCAATCTCCCATGGTATATCAGGGTGATGCTCTTTTTCACATTTCTACAGATAAACATGAATAAGTTTGAAATAAGAACAATCTACAAGCAAAAACGCCAGGCTCTTACAAATTCTGAAGTTGATGAAAAAAGTTTAGCCATTGCAAATCACACTTTAAAACTTCCTATTTGGAACCGCAAGTATTATCATCTATTCCTTAGCATTAAAAAATTAAAAGAGATCAATACTGATTTTATATTGCACATTATCCAAGGTAAGGATAAAGAGACTATTATTAGCCAAAGTAATTTTAAAGATAATAGTTTAAAGCATTTTCTTCTAACAGATTCTACACCTCTTAAAGTCAATAAATTTGGCATTCCGGAACCAGTAGATGGGATTGAAGTGCTAGTTAGTAAAATTGATGTTGTATTTGTTCCGCTTTTAGCCTTTGACCGATCAGGACACAGAATTGGATATGGGCAAGGTTTTTATGACCGTTTTTTAAAAGAGTGTCGAACAAGTACTGTGAAAATTGGTTTATCGTTTTTTGAACCTCTCGAAGAAAATTTAAAGGCAGATAGACACGATATCTCTTTGGACTATGTCGTTACGCCTTCGGAAATACTATCTTTCGACAAATAAAATCTTTAAATTCAATAAATATAGCTCGCCTACGAATGCCAGCATTCTATATTCAACATTATTTCATTTTTACCTTCAACTTGAATTGAGATAAGATCAAAAAAATGAAAAATGAAAAAACGCTTTTCATCATCAATTAGTAAAAAAACTTTTCAATTAATACAAACACACCGCAACCTGCTATAAACCCTAAAAAGGCCAACCAGGTGATTTTTTTTAAATACCAGATAAAATCTATTTTCTCCATTCCCATAGCTGCAACTCCTGCAGCAGAACCAATAACTAACAGACTTCCTCCTGTCCCGGCTGAATAAGCTATAAAATGCCAAATTGGACTATCCGAGGGATAATCAAACATACCCATGGAAGCTGCTACCAAAGGTACATTATCCAAAATTGAAGACATCATTCCTAAAAGAACAATAACAACATCCATTGACGGAATGGCTTCCGAAACTGACTGTGCAGCGTATCTCAATGCTCCAACAGAAACTCCATTGATATTCAGTACAAAACTTTCTAAAGCTCCTACAGCCAAAAGTATTCCCAAGAAAAACAATATGCTCGAAAATTCAATTTTAGAAAGAGCTTTATGGGTAGAATAGCGGTGTTTTGCCTGTCTTGTAATGTGTTTTTCTGGCTTTACATATTCTGATACTAACCAAACTGCAGCCAGACTAAACATCATACCCAGATACGGTGGCAAGCCCGTTACTACTTTAAAAATCGGCACAAAGGCTATTCCTCCTAACCCAACTATCAGCATTTTTTTACTACTGAGTAATCTTTCTGTCGCTACATCTATAATCATCTCTTTACGCATAGCATAACCTCTAAAGGGTTTCAATCTAGATGCAATAAAAAATGGAACGATAAAGCATACAATTGAAGGAATCACGACATATTCTGTTAGACCCAAAGCAGAAACTTTGTTTCCAATCCAGAGCATGGTAGTGGTTACATCGCCAATCGGAGACCATGCACCACCAGCATTAGCAGCAATAATCATCATACTGGCATACCAAACTCTGTACTTTCGTCTCACTAAAATTTTACGTAGAAGGGCAACCAAAATAATAATTGCAGTAAGATTATCTATGATTGCAGAAAGAATAAACGCTAAAATACCGAGTGTCCAAAGCAATCTTTTCTTGTTTTTTGCTTTGATATATTTCTTTATAATGCCAAAGCCTCTATGAAGGTCTATGATTTCTACTATCGTCATTGCGCCAATTAAGAAAAATAAAATTTCACCTGTTTTACTAAAATGGTGCATCAATATCTTCTTAAATTGGTATTTATGTTCGTCAGCTTCTAAAGCTGGATCGAGAACGTTAAAGACATCGCCATAAATATTAATAACAGAAATCCATCCTTGACCAAAACCTAAAGCAAGGATCGCCCACATAAGAGTTCCCATTAATAAAGCTGGTACGGCTTTATCAAGATGGATATTATGCTCTAATGTGATAGAAACATAACCTATCACAAAAACAACGAGAAGAATAATTAGCATAATCTAGAGTAATTCGTTAAGGGCTATTTCGAAGGCGGTTCGGCTAATATTATATTTTGATCCGTTATGATTATATGTGTTTTGAATGGCATTCCTTATAGTAATAGATGTATCATTAAATATAGCTTCATCGGTCATTTGTACTCTTCTTTCCATAAAGTAGGCAAAAACTCTTGCCATTCCACAGTTTGCTATAAAATCTGGAATGAGGCTTACCTTGCCATCTGTATATTCCATAATTGGGCCAAAAAATATTTCTTTATCTGCAAATGGAACATTAGCACCAGAAGAAATAACTTCTAGACCATTACTAATTAAACTATCAATCTGTTCTTTAGAAACTAACCTTGAGGCCGCACAGGGCGCAAAAATTTCAGCTGGTATATTCCAAATTTTTTCATTTATCTCATCAAAGGATAACATATTATCTGTATCCAAAACGTTTCCATCTTTGTTTAAAAACATTTGATTGATTTCCTCTTGAGAAAATCCATCTTGATTTATAACACCGCCTACTCTATCAATAATCCCTACAATTTTTGCACCCATCTTAGACAGGTAAAACGCCGCCGCTGAACCTACATTCCCAAATCCTTGAATGATAGCGCGTTTACCTTTAAGGTCTGCTCCGTAAATATTGTAATAGTATTTTATGGCTTCGGCTACTCCATAGCCTGTAATCATATCTGCAACCGTGTACTTTTGACTTAAGTCTGGCGAGTATTCAGCATTTTCTAAAACCTTAATAACACCATGACGTAACTGCCCTATTCTATTTATTTTGTCTGCTTCTGTTGGGCTAAAGTGCCCGGAAAAAACCCCTTCTTGTGGATGCCATACACCACATTCCTCTGTAATTGGAATGACTTCATGAATTTCATCTACATTTAAGTCTCCTCCTGTGCCGTAGTATTCTTTTAAAAGTGGAGAAACAGCTTTGTACCATCTTTCTAAAACACCTCTTTTTCTAGGGTCGCTTGGATCAAAGTTTATTCCAGATTTTGCACCGCCAATCTTTGGACCAGAAACCGTAAACTTAACTTCCATTGTTTTTGCCAGTGAAATCACCTCGTTCTTATCAAGTCCTTTTCTCATGCGTGTTCCACCACCAGCGGCACCACCTCGCAAAGAATTGATCACAGTCCAACCTGTCGCGTCGGTCTCAAGATCATTCCAGTGAAAGACAATTTCTGGTTCTTTGTTTTCATAGGTTTTCAGTAATTCTTTCATGGTCGAACTTATTTTAAGATAAATTTTTGCAAATATAAACTAAGGATTCTGTTTCAACTTGAGTTTCAAGATTAAACTTTTACAGAAAGTTTCATTTATGGATTACCCCTGAACTATGGTCTTTTTTCGCTCCTGTTACAGATGATAATACATTAATTTCACTTCTACATTTAAGGACCCCTAATAGTCCAAAAATTAAAGCTTCTTTAAACTCTATAATTTCAGGTTTTGGAATAATAATTTTTAACTTTGGTGCATAAGATTTAATACAATTTATAAGGAAATCATGATAAGCACCGCCGCCAGTAATCAAAACTGTTGAAAAGCTTTTAGTGAGCACTTTTGACATTTGACAGCCAATATGATGGCAGATGGTGCACAATTTATCCTCTATTGGAATTTCAGCGTTTTCTGCAATTGGCAGAAATTCTTGCTCAAGCCATTCAACGCCAAGGGATTTTGGCGGCTTTTCATCATAGAACCTTAAACTATTGAGCTGCTGGAGAAGTGTATCATTCATTTTTCCTGTTGACGCTATTTCACCCTTATCATCAAAATCAAGTCCTAATTGTTGTGCATAGTAATTAAGGATTTTATTAGCAGGACAAATGTCAAAGGCTTTTCTATTATTATCATCTTCAAAAGACACATTTACAAATCCGCCAATGTTTACGCAGTAATCATATTCTGAAAACAAAATTCGATCTCCAATTGGCACAAGTGGCGCACCTTGACCATTGAGTTTTACATCTTGAACTCTAAAATCACAAACTACTGTTTTTTTTAGATAAGATGAGAGTTGTAGAAGATTTCCTATTTGATAGGTAAGTTTTTTATCTGGTTGATGTAAAACCGTATGTCCATGCGAACAGATAAAATCAATTTCATTAACATTGGTCATAAATTTCAATATTTCCTCAGAGAGAAATTTTGTGTAGCTTTTATCAATTTCTTTAATCTCTTTTATTGATAACTGATGCGCATTTTTAAGAATTTTTAGCCAATTCTCTGGATATTTCTGAGTTCTTGTTTTGTGAATTTTGAAGCTCCACTTTTGGCCTACTATTTCTAATTCAACTTCACAAAAGTCAATGCCGTCTAGTGATGTTCCACTCATTACTCCTATAACATGATACGTTAGTTTTTCCATTTTATACCATTTCGACTTAGTAATTTCATTTCTAATACATGTTTAGTATAATGCCGACGTATATTTTAAGGAGCATTAATGCCACATTAAAAAAACCTTCGGTATTAAAATCCATTTGAATAAAAGCTCTACAATAATAATCAGTAATTTTACACCATGGATTATAAGTTCCCTAAATCTGAAAAGCTTCGATTAAAAAAAGACATTGAGAGCTTGTTTAAACAAGGCAATAGATTTTTTAGCTATCCGTTGACAGTCATTTTTATTAAAAAAGAGAATAAGGGGCAAAATCTGTGTGGTGTTAGCGTCCCAAAAAAGAAGTTCAAAAAAGCAGTAGACAGGAATAGAATTAAGCGCCAAATGAGAGAAGCTTACAGGTTAAATAAGCATAAAATTCAACAGGAGAATAAGCACTTTCACATGATGTTTGTATATTCAATCACAGAAAAACCACACTATTCAAAGATTGAAAAATCGATACAAAAGTTAATGGAATTGATGAATGAAAAACCCTCATAAAATATTGGAAATGATAAAGATAAAATACATTTTACTCACTTGTATTTCTGCTGTTATACTCAGTGGTTTCAATACCTACAAATCTGATTTTTTTGAAATTGCAAAACAAATCGAAATTTTCACAGCCTTGTATAAAGAAATCAACATGAATTATGTGGACGAAGTTAATCCAGCTGAACTCATGGATGTTGCCATTACAAACATGTTAAGTGATCTTGATCCGTACACTAATTTTTATAATGAACAAGATGTTGAGGAGGCAAGAATAAACAAGTCAGCGAGTTATGCAAATTTAGGATTGAAACTGCAAAAACAAAAAGAAGAGGTCATCATTACAGATCTTACTAAGGATTTTGCTGCTGACCAATCTGGATTGAAACTTGGAGATAAAATTTTATCTATAGACGGTACTAGAATAGAAAATTTTTCTGAAAATCTTGGAGAAATCTTAAATGGCACACCAAATACAAGCGTAAATCTTGAGATTCTTAGGAATGGTCAAACTACCAATATCGAGCTTAAACGAAGTATGAGCAAGCAAACATCTGTACCGTTTTATGGGATGGCAGATGAAGAGACCGGCTACATTGTACTGAGTAAATTTAGCAGATCTGCTTCTAAAGATGTTGGTCTCGCTTTATTAGAACTTAAAGAGAAAGGCGCTGAGAAAATTATTTTAGATTTAAGAAAAAACCCAGGCGGTCTTTTATCTGAAGCAGTTAACGTGAGTAATTTATTTTTACCCAAAGACCAGCTGATTACTTACACTAAATCTCAGATCAAAGATTACAATGTGTCTTATGCAACTCGAAATGAACCTATAGATACAGAAATTCCATTAACCGTCTTAATTAACGAGCGTAGTGCTTCAGCCAGTGAAATTGTCTCAGGTAGCTTGCAGGATTTAGACAGAGCAGTAATTATTGGAGCGAGAAGTTTTGGAAAAGGACTTGTACAAAGACCAAAACCCTTAAAATATGGGACTCAGGTTAAGATAACTATTTCCAGATATTTTTTACCCAGTGGCCGAGGAATTCAAGCCCTTGAATATAAAGATGGAAAATCTATCAGAAAATCAATCGCAAACTCACAAGCCTTTAAAACCAAAAACGACAGAACCGTTTACGACGGTGGCGGCATAAAACCTGATATTGAAATTGAAGCAGAGCAAATCAGTGATTTTACTCAACAGTTAATAGATAATCTCATAATCTTTGAGTTTGCAACTGATTATTATTATGATAATCCTAACGTCGAATGGCAAAGTTTTGAAGTAGACAACAAGATATTTTCAGATTTTATAGATTTTGTAGAAAAAGGTAACTATGAGATAAACGTTGAAACAGACAATAAACTTTTAGAGGTTATCTCTGCTGCTGAAAGTGACAACCTCGATCCAAAATTCATCGAAGATTTAAATGAATTGAAAGAAAAGTTGAAAGTTGAAAAAATGAAATTATTTGAAACCTATAAAGTCCAAATATCTGCATTACTGACAGATCAAATCATCAAGCACTATGCATATGAAGAAGGAATATATAAGCATAATTTAGAAAATGCAGAGGTTATAGAAAAGGCTCTTGCTACCCTCAACGATAAAAAAGCTTACCGCAAAATATTAGGATATTAAGTTAAAGAGTTCTTTCAGCAATTAAAATTTTTATTCATCATAATCTAAAATAAAATTCAACTGTTTTCTAAAGCCATTTTTTATTTAAGATATTTGTAAAAAAATTGCGTGATGAGTAAATCGGTTAGAGTTCGTTTTGCCCCAAGTCCTACCGGACCTCTACATATTGGTGGCGTTAGAACAGCATTATATAATTATTTATTTGCTAAAAAGCACAAGGGACAATTTATTCTCAGAATAGAAGATACAGACCAATCAAGATACGTTGAAGGTGCTGAAAAGTACATAAAAGAAGCTTTAAATTGGTGCGGTTTAGACCTTGACGAAGGGCCTTATGAAGGCGGAGATTTTGGACCTTATCGACAAAGTGAAAGAAAAGAAATTTACAGGAAATACGCTGAAGAACTCATAGAGTCTGGGCATGCCTACTACGCTTTCGATACAGCCGAAGAATTGGATATGCTCAGAAAACAGCATGAAAGCAAAGGAGAGACTTTCACGTATAGTTCCCACAATAGAAACAGACTCAATAATAGTATAAATATCTCAAACGAAGAATTAGAGGAATATCTTAATGAAGGACGTCCTTACGTAATTCGATTTAAAATGCCTCTGGCCAAACAATTATTAATTAGTGATAGCATCAGAGGAAATATTCAAGTAAGAACTGATGCTTTAGACGATAAAATTTTGTTTAAAAGTGATGGCATGCCAACCTATCATTTGGCCAACATTGTTGATGACTATCTAATGGAAATTACACATGTTATAAGAGGTGAGGAATGGTTACCATCTTTGGCATTGCATATTCTTTTATATGATGCTTTTGGATGGAAAGCTCCCGAATTTGCTCATTTACCACTTATCCTAAAACCCAATGGAAAGGGTAAGTTAAGCAAGCGAGATGGAGAAAAAGATGGTTTCCCAGTGTTTCCCTTAAAATGGAAAGATCCAAAAACTGGTAATATTTCAGCTGGCTACAGAGAAGATCATTATTTGCCAGAAGCGGTTGTAAACATGCTGGCTTTATTAGGATGGAATGACAGCTCTGACCAAGAGATTTTCAGTTTAGAAGAACTTGTAGAGAAATTTGATTTGTCCAGAGTGCATAAAGCCGGTGCTAAATTCGACCCTGAAAAAACAAAGTGGTTTCAACATCAATATATTCAAAGAATAAGTGAGGATATTCTGACTAAAGAGTTTCAATTCTGGCTGAATAAGGAAAAAAATATTGATAGAGATCTTGATTCACTCAGCGCAATCGTAAGTATTCTGAAAGAAAGAGTAACTTTTATTTCAGATTTTTGGGAAGAAGGTTATTTCTTTTTTGAAAGTCCTGGTGAGTTTGAAGCAAAAGCTGCAAAAAAAGCCTGGAAGAACGGTACTCCAGAAATTATATCTGGTTTGAAATCGCACATTGCAGCAGAAGATGATTTTTCTAAAGAAGCTATTCAGCCGAACATAAAAACATGGATTCAGGATCAAGGCATTGGTTTTGGAAAAGTTATGCAACCTTTAAGATTATCGCTAGTTGGGGACATGAAAGGTCCTGATGTATTTGCAATTATTTCGATACTAGGCAAAGAAGAAGTTTTAAAAAGACTCGAGTTTGCCATCGAAAATCTTAAATCTTAAGCATGACAAACAAAGAAAAAAAGGAAAAAGCGGCCTTAAATTACCATGAAAATCCACGTCCCGGAAAAATTAAGGTTGTTCCCACAAAGAGATATAGTTCACAATACGATTTAGGTTTAGCGTATTCGCCTGGAGTTGCAATACCTTGTAAAGCAATAGAAGAAGACGTTCAAAAAGTTTACAATTACACCAACAAAGGTAATTTGGTAGGTGTAATTTCTAATGGTACTGCTGTTTTGGGTCTAGGGAATATTGGCCCGGAAGCCTCCAAACCTGTGATGGAAGGAAAAGCACTGCTCTTTAAAATCTTTGCAGATATCGACGTTTTCGATATAGAAATTGATGAAGAAGATCCTCAAAAATTTATTGAAACGGTCAAAAACATCGCGCCAACTTTTGGAGGCATCAATCTCGAAGACATAAAAGCACCGGAAGCTTTTGAAATTGAAGATCAACTTAAAGAAGAGCTCGATATTCCTATCATGCACGACGATCAACATGGTACGGCTATCATCTCTTCCGCAGCTTTAATTAATGCATTAGAACTTGCAAAAAAAAAGATTGAAGATGTAAAAATAGTCGTGTCCGGCGCAGGTTCGGCAGCAATTGCTTGCACAAAACTTTACGTTTTACTTGGTGCAAAAAAGGAAAACATAGTGATGTTCAACAGTAAAGGACCAATCACAAAAGGTCAGGAAAATATTACAGATAGGCAGAAAGAATTCGCAACAGATAAATCTTACAATTCGCTTGCAAAAGCCATGGAAGATAGCGATGTATTTCTAGGGCTCTCAGTGGCTAACCTGGTCTCACCTGAGATGCTTTTAAGCATGAACAAAAATCCGATTGTTTTTGCAATGGCCAATCCGGATCCAGAAATAGATTATGACTTAGCCATTAAAACGCGTAAGGATGTTATCATGGCGACTGGACGTTCAGATTTTCCAAATCAGGTCAACAATGTATTAGGGTTTCCTTTCATTTTTAGGGGAGCATTAGATGTTCAGGCCACTAAAATCAATGAGGAAATGAAGATGGCTGCCGTAATGGCTTTAGCAGAGTTGGCCAAAAAACCGGTTCCAGAGCAAGTCAACATTGCGTATAGCGAAACTAAGCTTCAATTTGGGAAAGAATACATCATCCCAAAACCTTTCGATCCCAGATTAATAGGAGAAGTACCACCAGCTGTAGCCAAAGCTGCTATAGATTCTGGAGTGGCCAGGACAAAAATTTCCGATTGGGAAGCTTATAAATCTGCCCTTCTTGAAAGAATGGGTAACGAAGATAAGATTACCAGACTATTGATGAGACGTGCAAAATCCAACCTAAAACGAATTGTTTACGCTGAAGCAGATCAAATTGATGTTTTAAAAGCTGCTCAGCAGGTCTCAGAGGAAAAAATAGCAATTCCTATACTTCTAGGAAGACGAGATGTAATTTTAGAATTAATGGAAGAGCTTGACTTTGCCAGTGATGATATCGAAATTATAGATCCAAAATCAGATGAGCAGATTCCAGAATTAAGAAGATATGCTAAAACCCTTTGGGGTAAAAGACAACGCAAAGGCATAACTCTGTATGAAGCCGAAAAACTTATGCGGGAAAGAAACTACTTTGCGGCTATGATGGTTGTAGAGGGTGACGCAGACGCCATGCTTTCCGGATATTCCAGAGCTTACTCAACAGTTTTGAAACCTATTTTAGAAATAATTGGTAAGGAAAAAGGTATTAACAAAATTGCAGCGACAAACCTTATGAATACGGCCAAGGGTCCGATTTTTATAAGTGATACTTCTATAAACATAGATCCTAATGCTGTAGAATTGGCTAGAATTGCTCAAATGACAGCTTACACCGTAAAAATGTTTGGCTTAGAACCACATGTGGCCTTAGTATCTTACAGTAATTTCGGATCTTCCAGTCATCCCAATGCTAAGAAAATTGGTGATGCTGTGAGGTATTTGCATAAACATTATCCGCATATAAAAGTGGATGGAGAATTACAAGTAGATTTTGCTTTAAACAGGAAATTAAGGCACAAGAATTTTCCGTTTAGCAAATTAAAAGATAGAGAGGTCAACACTTTAATTTATCCAAATTTGGATGCAGCAAATGGTACTTATAAATTATTAAAAGAGTTAAATACTGCAGATTCTATCGGACCCATTTTAATGGGTTTAGACAAACCAGCTCATGTCTTTCAACTTGGTGCCAGTGTTGAAGAAATGGTAAATATGTCTGCTGTTGCTGCCATAGATGCTCAACAAAAAGGCAAACGAAAAAACTAAAGAATAGGCTTTTAGTCCGCAGACGCAGTTACGGTAACATCCAGATAAAAAATCACATCAAAAAATACAGGAGTTGAGCTAAGCGTTGCATTTAAAGTAACAGTTGTCACTGGATCGCTGTCCTGTAAAGCATTTTCTATTGCAGCCAAAGCAGCTGGATCATCAATTGGGAAAATGGTATTATTAGTGTCCGCTAATTGTAAATCTATGTCCTGAAGTTGAATAGTTGTATTATCAAAATTTAGAGATGCGTCTGTGGCCATTACATTTAGATTACCTGAATAATTATCGACCTCAAAACTTAAGGCGTCTATAGTTGCATTTTGAATATCATCTATATTATCCTGAATTTGTTGGACAGTACTAAAATCTATGGTTTCTGTCTCCGTAAAAGTTTCGGGTGCTCCAAAAGAATCATCAGGTAATTCAACATTGAGCGTTGTAGAAATAGTTTGATCGAAATCTACAGTGGTAATTTCATTTTCTTCATCACACGATACAATTAAAGTGAAAATTGCTGCTAAACATGTTTTTACAAATATCCTTTTCATAATTCTTTTTTATAAAGATAAATAAAACCAAAACTATAAATCTAATTTTTAGTTTTAATTGATAATTAAGCTGATTTAATTGAGGTTTTTAAAACACTTTTAAGTTGTCTTACTTCCGAATATTTTATTACTTTTGGTGCCCTTAACGTTTATTTATGATTAGCTTTTTGAAGGGTAGGCTTGTTGAAAAATCGCCAACCCAAATTGTGATTGATTGTAATGGAGTTGGATACGAAGTTAATATTTCACTTTACACTTACGGAAAACTACCTGAAGGAGAAAACATAAGCATCTTCACTTACTTTTTTGTAAGAGAGGACGCCCAAATTCTCTATGGCTTTATGGAAAAGGACGAAAAAGTGGTCTTTACCAAATTATTAAGTGTTTCCGGTATAGGCGCTTCGACAGCTAGAATGATGTTCTCTTCACTCACGCCACAGGAAGTAGTGCATGCCATCGCAAATGGTGACGTTGAAACCATAAAAAGCGTAAAAGGGATAGGTTTAAAAACAGCCCAAAGGGTAATTGTAGACTTAAAAGACAAAATCACCAAATCAGAGCATTCAAATGAAGTTTTATCACTTCAAAACAATACTAATAAAACTGAGGCGTTATCTGCATTGGTAACCTTAGGATATACCAAAAAACAAGCTGAAAGTTCAGTGCAGAAAATATTAAAAACTAACCCGGAGGCTAGCATAGAAGATATTATAAAAACAGCTCTCAAAAACTTATAGATAAGTTGATAATATTTAGAATATTAAAACCTATATCATACTCAAAAACATTATTGCTAGTTGGAGCACTTATCTTGTCTTCTGTGGCTTTTAGTCAAGAAGGCGAAACTGCTGTAGACTCCACAAAAACTGGATTTACTTTAGGGAGTCTTAATATGAGGAATCCTCAGAGTATTCAGTCTAAATATACTTACGATCGTCTATCTGACAGATACATTTATACTGAGAAGATAGGTGATGTCAATACCACTTATCCTTTGGTTTTAACCAGAGAAGAATACGAACAGTTAGTGCTCAAAGAGCAGATGATGGCTTACTTTAAGCAAAAATCTGATGCCGTAAGTGGAAAAGATCAAGAAAATCAAGACAACTTATTGCCGATTTTCTATGTAAATAATGGTTTATTTAATACCATTTTTGGCGGGAATCAAATTGAAGTAAATCCACAAGGAACAGTTGGTATAGACTTGGGGGTTTTATACTCTAAGCAGGATAATCCTGTATTATCACCGCGGAACCAAAGTAATTTATCTTTTGATTTTAATCAGGCAATCCGACTGAGTTTAAATGCACAGGTTGGGACAAGGCTGACTGTAGACGCCCAATTTGATACACAATCTACTTTCGATTTTCAGAATCAAATAAGATTACAATACGATCCTACAGCAGACCTTAATGAAGATACCATCTTGCAAGATATACAGATTGGTAACGTAAACATGCCCCTAAACTCGTCATTAATCCAAGGATCTCAAAGTTTATTTGGTGTAAAAACCACACTTCAATTCGGTAAAACAACCATCACCAGTGTTTTTTCAGAACAAAACTCAGAGCGACAAAATGTAAGTGTTGAAGGTGGCGGAACCGTAAGAGAGTACGACAAATTTATCTTAGATTATGATGAAAACAGACACTTCTTCTTAGCTCAATTTTTTAGAGATGAGTACAATAAGGCCTTAGAAAATTATCCATTTATTAATTCCAGAGTACAAATACAAAGGGTTCAGGTTTGGGTTACTAATAGAACCAACAACCCTCAAACAATTGCAAACGCAAGAAATATTGTGGCTATTCAGGATTTAGGGGAATCAGAAACAGACAAAATTGGGTTTTTCTTAGACAATGATGGTAATCCAACGACTCCACCCATTCCAAACTTTTTAAATAATCCAGGTAATTTTCCTGATAATCCCAATAATGATTTTAACCCATTTGGTATAAATTCTGGCTCTAACACTGTACTAAATCCTCAGATTAGAGAAATAGCAACCGTTGTCCAAGGTTTTGGAGTGGCCTCAAGTTTTGTTGAAGAAGGTAGAGACTATGGTATTCTTGAAAATGCCAGAGAATTACAGCCAAATGAATATACTTTAAATCCTGAGTTGGGATACATCACCCTTAATCAGAGATTATCTAATGATGAGATTTTAGGAGTTGCTTTTCAATATACTCTAGGAGGTAGAGTTTATCAGGTTGGAGAATTTGGAAATGATGGTGTCGATGCCTCACAACCGATTCAGGATCCTGATCAGCAAAACCAACAAATATCTCAAAACCAATCTTTGATTGTAAAAATGCTCAAAAGTCCGGTGACCAATGTAAACGAGCCTATTTGGGACTTGATGATGAAAAACTTTTACAACCTTGATGGTTCCAGACTGGAGCAAGAAGGGTTTAGAATGAATATCTTATTTACCGATCCGCAACCTCTAAATTTTATAAATCCGGCACCAGAGGCGACTTCATTGCCAGAAGATGTTGCCGAAACTAACCTGCTAAATGTATTTGAACTTGACCAGTTAAATGCCAATCAGGACCCTGTAACTTCCGGAGATGGCTTTTTTGATTACGTACCAGGAATAACCATAGACCCCGAAAACGGTATCATTAAGTTTACCAAAGTTGAGCCTTTTGGGGAGTTTTTATTTGAAAAATTACAGGACCAGGGTGGTCTCCAAGGTGACTACGATGACCCTTCGACTTATAATGCCAATCAAGATTTTTATGTTTTTAGGTCTTTATATACAACAACAAAAGTTCAGGCACTTCAAAACGAAGCAGAGAAAAACAAATTTCAACTTGTTGGTCGCTACAAATCTTCAGGACAGGATGGAATTCCGCTGGGAGCTTTTAATGTCCCCCGAGGTTCAGTAACGGTTACCGCTGGTGGTAGAACACTTCAGGAAGGCGTAGATTATGTTGTAGATTATGACTTAGGACGTGTTCAAATTTTAGATGATGCACTTTTAGCATCAAACACACCGATACAGGTTTCTACAGAAAATAACGCACTTTTCGGGAGACAAACTCGCCGATTTACAGGAATTGATGTTCAACACCAATTCAGTGATGACTTGTTGATTGGTGCTACATTTTTAAACTTAAATGAAAGACCTCTTACTCAAAAAGCAGACTTTAACCAAGAACCTATAAACAACACAGTTTATGGTTTTAATTTTAACTACTCAACTGAAGTTCCGTTTTTAACCAGGTTAGCTAATAAATTACCTAATATAGATACAGATGTTCCTTCTAATCTTTCTGTACGTGGTGAATTTGCGTTCTTAAGCCCAAGTTCTCCTAATGCTGATGATTTTAATGGTGAAACAACTTCTTTTGTGGACGATTTTGAAGGCTCACAAACCTCAATATCTTTACTAAATGCCGATCCCTGGGAGCTATCAAGTGTTCCTGTGGGACTTAGAGGTCCAAACGATATTAACGGGAATTTTAGTGCCAATAATGACTTAAGCATAAATGATTATCGAGCTAAACTTAATTGGTACACCATAGATCCCATTTTTTACAGTGCTCAAAGACCTCCGGAAATTTCAGATAACGACATCTCGGACTACAGAAATAGACGTGTTTTAATTACAGAATTGTTTCCAAATACAGACATCGTAACAGGACAAATTCAAACTATATTTACCTTAGATTTAGCCTACGATCCTACTCAGAGAGGTATGTTCAATTACAACTCAGCGGCGTCTAGTGACAATACACTACCCATACCTGAGCGTAATTTTGGAGGTATTATGAGAGGCTTACAAACTACAGATTTTGAAAGGGCCAATGTTCAGTTTATTGAATTTTGGGTCATGGATCCCTTCATTTATCCTGAAAACACTGGAAATACAGGTGGCCAAGTCGTATTAAATCTCGGGAGTATTTCAGAGGACATTAATAAAGACGGTAGAAAACAATATGAAAATGGTTTACCTGAAGATGCTGGAACAGCGAATACCATATCTTCAGAATTCGCAAAGATTCCATCTGAACAATCATTGGTCTACGCTTTTGACACTGAGGGACAAGAAAGAACTAATCAAGATGTTGGTTTTGACGGATTAAATAATACACAGGAAGCTGAAAAATTTCCTGCATTTGCAGGTTTTGAAGATCCTTCAAATGATGACTATGTTTACTTTTTGAACCGACCTGGAACGATAACAGAGCGTTACAGTAATTTTAATGGTAGCCAGGGAAACAATATTACTGAAGTTACTCAAGATAATAGAGGTAATTCTGCTTTCCCAGATGTAGAAGACATCAATAGGGATAATACAATGAATACCATTGATAGCTACTACGAGTATAAGGTACCTATATTTCCAGGTATGAGTATTGATAACAATACAAGCCAACAAGTCGGTATAGATCAAGACTATATCACAGATGTAAGAGAAACGGTAACCACATTAGCCAATGGCCAACAATTACCAGTACGTTGGGTACAATTTCGAGTTCCGCTGAATACAAGTAGTGATTTTGCAATAGGAGGAATTGCAGATTTACGATCTGTAAGGTTTATGAGAATGTATCTTACAGATTTCCAGCAACCTATTCATTTAAGGTTCGGTTCTTTAGATTTAGTAAGAGGTGATTATCTGACTTACAAAAGTCCGATATTACCTAATGGATCTGATCCCGAATCTAATGGATCGACTACTTTTAGTGTTCAATCTGTAAGTGAGGAAGTAACTACTCAATACGTTTCGCCGCCTGGTGTTGTGAGAGAGCAATTAGTGAATAATAACCAAAGCATAAGAGAAGATGAACAGTCTCTTGCCCTTTTGATCAATAATCTTGAATCCCAAGATTCCAGAGGTGTCTTTAAGAACTTTAGAATTGATATGAGTCAATACGAAAATCTTGAGATGTTCTTGCATGCCCAAACTTCTCCACCACCAAGCCCACAATTACAGGATAACCAATTGGTAGCTTTTATAAGAATGGGAATTGACTTTACCAATAACTACTATCAAATTGAAGTGCCGCTAAAAGTTAGCGAACCAGGAGATCTTTCACCACGTGCTGTGTGGCCACTAGAAAATGATTTAGACCTACCCTTAGATTTACTTCAGGAGATAAAATCTATTGTGAATGGCAGTGATGACTTTAGTAATCTTGACCTTAATTTTTTTACCAGTGATCTGGAAGAATCCACAGCTCCTCAAAGTGATGAATTGAGAATAGGTATAAAGGGTAATCCAAGTTTTAGAGATATAAGGGTGTTAATGCTTGGCGTAAAAAACCAAAGTAATCAAAACGTATCTGGGCAGGTTTGGTTTAACGAACTTAGACTTTCGGGTTTACAGAACCAAGGTGGTTGGGCAGGTCTTGTAAATGTAGACACTAACATCGCCGACTTTGCAACAATTACAGCTACAGGACGAAGAAGTACTGTCGGTTGGGGTGCTATTGAAGATGGTCCAAACCAAAGAAGTCAGGAAGATGTTATAGAATACGATGTAACTACTGGAATTAATGTGGGAATGATGCTTCCAGAGAAATGGGGTGTAAAAATTCCATTTTCTTATAGTAGAGGAGAAACCCTTATTACACCGCAATTTGATCCGGTCCTTAGGGATATTGAATTGGAAACACTACTCGATAATGCTGAAGATCAGCAAACTGAAGATGAACTAAGAGAAAGGGCTGAAGATTACACTAGACGACAAAGTGTGAGTGTAATTGGGTTGAGGAAAGAACGGACAAATGCCGAAAAAACACCATTGCCTTATGATGTTGAAAACTTCACATTTTCTGGAACATACAATCAAATAGACCGAAGAAACTTTGAAATTGAAGAAGCCATAGACCAAACTGTAGATGTAAATGCTACCTATAACTATGGTTTTCCTCAGGTTAAAGTCGAACCTTTTAAAGACATAGAATTTCTTAAGAAAAGCCCATACTTTGATCTAATTAAGGATTTAAACTTCAACGCACTTCCTGCAAGTATATCTGCCAGTACCTCTATTAACAGGCAGTACAGCGAGCTAAGATTTAGAGAGTTTGGACTTCCAGAAGGCAGTCTTGGCTTACCTAAGCTGTTCCAAAGAAATTATTTTTACGATTGGCAGTTTGTGCTTGATTATCAGTTGACCGAATCCATCAACTTTAACTTTAATTCTTCTCAAAATAGAATTTTGATCGACTTTTTGGACGAAAATAATGAGGAAAGCGAAGTTGGAATTTGGACAGACTTCTTTAATCCTGGTATTGCCAACAGACATTTCCAAACATTACAAGTAAATTATAATTTACCTTTTTCAAAAATACCTGCGCTTAAGTTCGTCAATGCGACCTATTCTTATACAGGTAATTTTCAATGGCAAAAGGGTTCTGAGATTTTAAGAGATTTAGAAGGTATACCGAATTTAGGGAATACTGTACAAAATTCAGCTCAACATCAACTCAATGGTAGTTTAAACATGTCTACATTCTATGATTATATAGGATTGAAAACCAAAGGAAAAAGTAATCAAACTCAAACAGTAAATAATCAACAAGGTCGAAGACAAAGAGGAAGGCAGCCTAATAATCAAACTCAACAGAATCAACCTCAGCCTTTGGAAGAAGAAAAGAATGATTTTGGAACAAAACTTCTTAATACAGGTGTAACTCTATTAAGGGTATTGGATAATGTAAACTTCAACTACTCAGAAAGCAGTGGTATATTTCTCCCTGGTTATGTGAATGATATTGGTTATGCCGGAACTTTAAAGCCTACAACTGGTTTTGTATTCGGTGGTCAGGCAGATGTACGAGAAATTGCTGCCAGAAAGGGATGGCTTACCTTATTTCAGGATTTTAACCAACAATATTCAAGAAATCAAACCGAACAGCTTGACTTACAAGCAGGGTTAAGGTTAATTCCAGGATTAACTATAGATTTATTAGCCAACAGAATGTATATGGATACTTATACGGAAAATTATCGTGTAGATCCTGAAACCTTAAGATATCAGTCTCTGGTTCCTAACCTCTTTGGTAACTTCAACATTAGTACCAGTTTAATTAGAACTGCTTTTGAATCTTCAACAGCTGAAAATTCTCCAACTTTTGAGCAATTTAGTGAAAATAGACTGATCATCGCGAGACGTTTGGCTACTCAAGCCGGTATAAATCCTGATAATCCTGATAACCTGGACGACGATGGCTTCCCAAGCGGATTTGGTAAGACAAACCAAAACGTTCTTCTCCCCGCATTTTTGGCGGCATATACTGGCGAAGATGCTTCATCGGTAAGACTGGGTGCGTTTAGAGATACTCCTATTCCAAACTGGAATATAAAATATACCGGACTCATGCGTCTCAAATGGTTTGAAGAAAACTTTACAAGATTTTCAATAGAACACGGTTACACTTCTAACTATACGGTAAATCAATTTCAGAACAATTTAGAATATAATCGTACAGATCCATTTGGAGAATTCAACAGAGATCAGAATGGAAATTTCATCAATAGTTTGCTTATAGGAAATATCAACCTATCTGAACAATTTACGCCTTTGATCAGATTAGATTTTGAGATGAAGAATTCTGTAAGTATATTAGCAGAGATAAGAAAAGATAGAGTGCTTTCTCTAAGTTTTAATAATAACTTACTTACAGAAATGCTAGGTGATGAATACAGAGTAGGTCTTGGGTATAGAATTAGAGATCTTAGAATTGTTACTAAGTTTCAGGGAAACAGAAGAGTGCTTTCAAGCGATTTGAATATAAAAGCCGACATATCGTTAAGGCGTAATGAAACCATTATAAGAAGTTTGGATGTGAATAATAATAGGACAACAGCGGGACAGGATATTTGGACTATAAATTTTACAGCAGACTATGGCTTAACAAGAAATTTGACAGCAGCATTTTTCTATGACCATACGTTCTCGGAAAATTTTATTTCAACCATTTTCCCACAAACTACTATAAGAACTGGTGTAAGATTGACCTATAATTTTGGAAATTAACATTAAAAAATAAACACTGTAAAAATGAAATTACCAGAAGATTTAAAATATACAAAAGACCATGAATGGATACGTATAGATGGTGATACTGCCATAGTAGGCATCTCTGATTTTGCTCAAAGCGAATTAGGAGATATTGTATATGTTGAAGTTGAAACTGTAGATGAAAACCTGGATCAAGAAGAAGTATTTGGTACGGTAGAAGCTGTAAAAACGGTATCTGATCTCTTTATGCCTGTTTCGGGTAAGATCATAGAATTTAATGAAACACTGGAAGACGAACCTGAACTCGTGAATGAGAATCCTTATGATAATGGATGGATTATTAAAATAAAAATGAGCAGTCCGGAAGAAGTTAAAGAACTTTTATCTTCAGAAGATTATAAATCTCACGTTGAGGGCTAAATTTTACTTTTTAGTTTCTTCCTTTTATAGCCTCTTCATTATTTATGTTTCTTTAGTAAACTTAAGTGATGTAGATATTGTAAGCTTTGAATCTAGTGACAAGTTATACCATTTCATATGCTATTTAATATTGTCGCTTTTCTGGAGTGCATTTTTCTTCGAAAGACTTGGAGTCTTTAAATCAAAAGTAAAAATCAACATAATGCTATCTATAGTCACATTTGGCATTATAATTGAAGTTTTACAATTAACTTTGACTGATTATAGAACTTTTGATTGGTGGGATGCTTTTGCAAACTCAATCGGAGCTCTGTTAGGCGTATTAGCTTTTGATTTTTTGCGAAAAGTATTTAAGCTATAAAATATTTGATTTTTAGAAAAATAAACATAATTTAGTAACCTCAATAAAAATTACTATGGAAACCAAAAAGAATCCTGATAAAGATTTATCAAAAAAGAGTCTTTTGTTTTTTCAAATAGGTCTGGCTTTTATGTTACTTGTTTCATGGCAAGCTATAGAATGGAAGACTTATGACAAAGATGATATCGATGTAGGTGTTGTAGATTTAAACATGCTTGAAGAAGAAGATGTGCCTATTACCGAGATGCAAAATCAACCACCACCGCCACCGCCACCGCCACCAGCTCCGGAAATTATAGAAGTTGTTGAGGATGACTCTGAGGTTGAAGAAGAAGTAATTGAGTCTACAGAAACTACAGAAATGGAAATTGTTGAAGTTGAAGAAGTGGAGGAAGTTGAAGAAGTTATCGAGGACGTTCCTTTTGCCTTAATTCAGCAAGTGCCTATTTTCCCGGGCTGCGAGAATGCTAAAGATCAAAAGAAATGCATGAATGAAAAAATTAACAAGTTTGTGAATAAGAAATTTGATACAGGACTTGGTAATGAACTTGGTCTATCCGGGCGTAATCGTGTTAGTATTCAATTTAAAATTGATAAAAACGGAGACATCGTGAACGTAAGAGCTAGAGGTCCACATCCAAGACTAGAGCAAGAAGCTATCCGCGTTATAAAAGCTTTACCAAAAATGATTCCTGGTGAGCAACGTGGTCAAAAAGTAGGTGTTCTTTACGGTTTACCTATTAATTTTGTTGTTCAGGATTAATTAAGAATTACAATTTAAAACATATAACCTAAGTCAATGACTTAGGTTTTTTTATGGTTTCGATATTACATTTGAAAAAACTGACCAATAGATGAAATACATCTGCATCTTATTTTTCTTTTTTGGATTTACCCTTTACGGGCAGGAAACGACTTATCCTGTTTTCCAAAACTGCAGAGATCTCACTGGAAAAGATGAACAAAAAAAATGTTTTGAAACAGAATTTCTAAACACTCTTAGGTCAAATTTAGATAAAGAACAAGTAAACACTAACAGTCCAGTGTCAATTGGTATTATTTTCGACGTTGATAGAACAGGTCAGTTCAACTTAATTTTTATAAATACTGATAACTCACAGGTAAAAAATGAATTCGAAAAAGCATTTAATGATTTACCTAAAATCAAACCCGCTACAACTTTAGGAAAAGCTTCATTCATGCAATTCAACATGGAATTGGTTTATCCCTTTGATCAAGACTTTAAAGACAGAAAGGAAAATCCTTCTGAATTAAGTCCAGAAAAATCAGCTTCAATCAATGAACTGCAAAAAGTCAAAAACGAACTTGAGGAAGTAAATCAAAAAACAAAAAAATATAACGGTGAGCTTTATTCTAGTTTTGTCAGCATTCCTCTTTCACATGAAATTTACAATAGATTTGATAGAGAAATAAATTTAATTGGAACCAACGCGCATACGGCTCAAAGACCTTTTACGTATCAGGATGTAAAACCTTATTACGATTTCAAAGTTGAAAATGAAAAGTTGGCCTACAACAAAAAATCCTGGTTTAGCAGAAAATTGCTAGATGAACACCTGGCTACAGTCAGTGGCGAGAACTATTGGTTTGCGGTAGATTTTGGAGTGGATTTACAACTCGGTAGAGATACAACCAATGATCTTGATACTTATAATAATACAAGGATAGGTTACGTTCAAGGTGGAATAGGAAAAAAATTGACCTACTACGGCGCTATTTTTGAAAGCCAAGGCCGATTTGCTACTTACTTTAATCGGTTAGCACGTTCTCGAAATCCAGCTGATGGTTATCCAGCAGTTATTCCAGGACGTGGAGTGGCCAAAGATTTTGGAGATAATGGTTTTGATTATCCTGTGACAGAAGGTTACATCAACTATAGATTTAATGAGAATTTCAACCTTCAAGTTGGGAACTACCGAAATTTCATTGGAGATGGTTATAGGTCGCTTTTTTTAAGTGATAACGCCAGTCCTTATCCTTATGTAAAATTAGATGCCAACTTTTGGAAGTTAAAGTACACCAATATTTATATGCAGGCCAGAAACACAAACTTCCTGACACCGGGTGAAGCCTACTCTACAAAGTTTATTGCGATGCATCACTTAAGTATGAATGTCAGTAAACGATTAAATATCGGTTTATTTGAAGCCGCTATTTGGAACAACGAAGCCGAAAGGGGTTTTGATATCAGCTATTTGAACCCACTCCTTTTTTATCAAATGGTTGAGTTTTCAACCGGAACCGAATCCGGTAAAGTAATGGTTGGATTGAATTATAAGTACAAGTTTACAGACAACATGTATTCTTATGGTCAACTTTTAATTGATGAACTTTCAGTTAATGAGGTTTTTGGAGGAAACCAAAGTTTCAAAAATAAATTTGGGGTCCAACTAGGTGTAAAATATTTTGATGCTTTTAAGGTAAAAGATTTGGACTTTCAAGTGGAATACAACCAAGTTAGACCTTATACCTACTCTCATTTTCAGCAGGTTACAAACTATGCCCATGTCGGGCAATCTATAGCCCATCTTTGGGGTACAAACTTTAGAGAACTCATTGCCATAGCTAGATATCGTAAAGATCGGTTTTATGGTCATGCTAAATTTATATACGGCTTAAGAGGCTTTGAGCCCAATGCTGATAACATTCCCTTTTTTGGTTCAAACCTGTTTGGTACGGAAAGAAACATTTTTAGTGAAACTGGCGTTGAAATCGGTCAGGGAAATAAGGCAAATTCAACTTTTGCTGAGTTGGAGGTAGGGTTTTTAGTAAATCCTGCAGCAAACCTAAAGCTGTACATGAATATCATCAATCGAGATTTTTCGATCGACACTCAAAATGAAAGACAATTTGATAACAATACCTTATGGATTAATTTTGGCTTTAGAGCCGATTTATTCAATTGGTATTTTGATTATTAGTGAAACTCAATTTTCAGAAGCGCCGCGCACTGAAATCTGCTATTTGAACTAATCCCGCCTTTGCGGGATCTTTTCAGCTTCAATTTATTTCGACCTAAGTCTGTTTTCAAAAGCGCAGCTCAACTGGATCTCTCTCCATTTCAGCTCATTTCATATACTAAAACTTCAAAAGCACAGCGCACTTCGGCTGAGCCTGTATGGAATGTATCGAGATGCTCAGTACAAAACGCACTTAAAGCTGTTAGTTGAACCTACCCAATAGACTAGGCAGGTCAAATCACCCAGCGCCGCTTATCAGGACATTTTGTCGATTCAAACTCATATCAAAAAATTTCACAGTACATCTACTAAATTTTTATCCCTTTCATCGAATGATACGCCATTTTATCAATATAATAGTTTATAATCAAGTTTAATATTTTAAACTACAAATAAAAAATGAAATTGAATTACTATTTGATTTCGGGATTATTGGTTTTGATAAATCTTCCTTGCCAAACCTCAGAAGATTTTAAACCTGTAACCTTAGTTTAAGATGGCTACGTTTTTCAAAATGGAGAATGGTCTGAAAAAACTTTTACATCAGAGAAGACAAAATTACTTTTGAAGATAACAATCCCGTAAAAGATACAATAGACGCAAAAGGCAAATACATCACCCCGGGATTTGTGGAAGGTTATACCCATAATTTAGACAGAAGCTGGCAACATCCACTGGTTAATCAATATTTATCTGAAGGTATTCTTGTTATAAGACATATGACCTCCAAATCCAAAGGTGTTGAAGCTTTTAGGAAACATTTGGACACTCTGCCTTCGCCTCGTG
>Ga0207419_1000744_pt1 | contig 27328 bp, 24 predicted proteins | sample ElkSloMetagenome_4_FD_184723 | JGI IMG/M metagenome (GOLD analysis project Ga0207419, IMG submission 184723) | Hot spring microbial communities from Elkhorn Slough, Monterey Bay, USA - MD2A (version 2) | ecosystem: Environmental > Aquatic > Marine > Intertidal zone > Estuary: Microbial mat ... | reverse complement strand
TAGCCCTGAAACCTGACTAAAGCAGCGCAACTATCTCAATGGAATTCAATGCTACTCACCCTGTTGTCAAAGATTTAACAATAGATTGTGAGCCGTCTATATAGTAGCACCTAGTTTGAGATCTGGCTATCTCTTTAGACAAATCTAAGAAATGATGGTTGCTTACAATTATTATAGTTCGTTTGAAATCTCAAAAATAACAATTTTATATTAGAGAGTATGTATAATTATTTGACAAGTTGACTGATGTATTTGACTAATAAACTCATTTTTTAAAACTTGAGAATCAAATAGAAGCATAGGATAAAGTCTCGTATCTGTTAAGACTACTTATTTGTAGTATTATAGCATAAATAGCATAGTTTTAACTTTTGAAGTAAATCTTAATTTTTTAACTCTCACAAAAAACTGCTCTAACCTTCAAGAAAAGTAGAGCAGTTCAAGGCTTAAATTCTAAAATCTGTCAAAATCGAAAAATTTATCTCGCTTTATAAACCTCCATAATATCGTCTAAAATTGTTCCCGATTCTTCCATTTTTCCGATATCAAGAATGGTCTTAATTACCGAGTCGGGATTCAAACTCATCGAATCAATTCCCAACTCAACCAAGAAACGAGCAAATTCGGGATAATCACTCGGCGCCTGACCACAAATTCCAATCTTGCGATTATATTTTTTCGCCGCTTTAATCGCAATTGTCACCATCCGACGCACCGCTTCATTTCGTTCGTCAAAAATATGAGCAACTAACGCCGAATCTCGGTCTAATCCTAACGTTAATTGGGTTAAATCATTAGAACCAATCGAGAACCCATCAAACACTTGAGCGAATTCATCGGCAAAAATAACGTTACTGGGTAACTCGCACATCACATAAACTTGCAAGCCATTTTCGCCCTGTTTTAAGCCGTTTTTCTCCATCTCAGCCAACACTTTTCGACCCTCATCGGGAGTCCGACAGAAAGGAATCATCGGCACCACATTTGTCAATCCCATTTCATCTCGAACCCGCTTCAAAGCCTGACATTCGAGTGCGTAGGCGTCACGATATTTCGTATCATAATACCGGGATGCACCCCGCCAACCAATCATCGGGTTTTCTTCCTTCGGTTCAAACTGACGACCCCCCAACAAATTGGCGTATTCGTTACTCTTGAAGTCCGACATCCGCACAATAACAGGATTGGGATAAAATGCAGCCGCAATCATGCCGATACCGTGCGCCAATTTATCAACAAAGAAATCGGGTTTGTGGTCGTAAATCTTGGTCAATTCGGCAATGTCTCGTTTGGTTAATTCATCTTCCAATTCATCGTAATGAATCAACGCCAACGGGTGGGCTTTAATGTGGTTGGCGATAATAAATTCTAACCGGGCTAAACCCACACCATCGCAGGGAATAGATGCCAACCCAAAGGCTTCTTCGGGGTTACCAACATTCATTAAAATCTTGGTTTTTGTTTTCGGTAAATTGTCGAGAACCGTTTCTTCAATTTCAAACGGAACTAATCCTTGATAAACCCGACCTTCTTCGCCTTCGGCAGAACAAACGGTAATATTTTCGCCCGTTTTTACCACTTGTGTTGCATCGCCACAGCCCACAATTGCGGGAATTCCCATCTCTCGCGCAATAATTGCCGCGTGACAAGTTCGCCCGCCTTGGTTGGTCACAATTGCACTGGCTTTTTTCATAATCGGTTCCCAGTCGGGGTCGGTTTTATTCGTTACTAAAACTTCTCCGGCTTGGAATTCATCGATGCGGTGAACGTCTAAAATTACCCGTGCTTTTCCTTGTCCAATCATTTCCCCAACGGCGCGACCCCGCGAGAGAATTTCGCTTGTTCCTTTGAGTTTATAACTCTTTAAAACGCTGGCAGATTTTTGAGATTGTACCGTTTCTGGACGGGCTTGAACGATGAATAATTCCCCCGTTAAACCGTCTTTTGCCCATTCAATATCCATCGGGGTATAGCTTCCTCGAACTTGAGAATAGTGATTTTCAATGGTACAAGCCCAGTCTGCAAGTTTGAGAATTTCATCGTCATTTAAGCAGTATTTTTCCCGTTCTGAAACCGGAACGGAGACGTTTTTGGTGAGTTTTGAACCGCCAATATCGTACACCATTTTCATTTCTTTGGTGCCGAGTCGTTTTTCTAAAATGGGGCGGAATCCTTGTTTTAATGTGGGTTTAAAAACGAAGTATTCATCGGGGTTAACAGCGCCTTGAACCACGTTTTCACCTAACCCGTAAGCGGCCGTTACTAGGGCGGCATTTTTAAAGCCGGTTTCTGTATCAATGGAGAACATTACCCCGGAATTTGCCAAGTCGGAACGCACCATTTTTTGCACGCCAACCGACAGCGCAACGGTAAAATGATCGAAGTTTTTGATGGTACGATAAGAGATAGCTCGGTCGGTGAAAATTGAGGCGAAACATTTATGACAGGATTCTAAAACCGCGTCTTCTCCATAAACGTTTAGGTAGGTTTCTTGTTGACCTGCAAAGCTGGCATCGGGTAAATCTTCTGCGGTTGCACTCGAACGCACAGCAACGTCTACATCGGCGATATAACGTTTATATTCTTGTTTAGATTCGGCGCTTAATTTGTCGTCAAATTCGGTTAAATTGTTGTAACGTTCGCAGAGTTTTCGATAGGCTTTAATGATAGCGTCTTCGAGTTCGGGAGGGAAGGGTGTATCGAGAATTAATGAACGGGCTTGTTTACCTCGTTTGCGTAAGTTTTTAACATCTTCTACGTCTAAATCTGCAAATAATTCCCGTAGTTTTGTTTCGAGTCCGGCAGATTCAACAAAGTAACGATAAGCATAGGCGGTTGTGGCGAAACCTGTGGGAACGTTCACACCTTTGGGGGTGAGTTGTTGAATCATTTCTCCCAATGATGCGTTTTTACCGCCAACTAAAGGAATATCTGAAATTCCAACTTCTTCAAACCACAAAACAAATGCTTTTTCTTTTGCGGTTTCGGTAGATAAGGTCAATGCTGTTGTCGCAACCATATTAAAGTCCTCCAAACTTTAGAAATAGTCTGGTATAAGTGAAATTTATTTGTCGAATTTGAGCGGTTTGCGGTTGAGAATGCCAAGGCTACCAATGACATTCTGATTGACCGAGATTGCTTCATATATCTATATATTTTCTCGATCCCCAGCACTCTTTACTCAATTTAATTCTCTGGATTCTTCTGTTACCCTTCTCTTTCCTTGGATTTAGAGGTTTTATTCTCCTCTATTCATAGCGTATTACTTTTGATGCCGTTTTCAACATAGAGACATATTTTTCCCTTAGTTACCAAAAGTAAAGAAATAGCGTTAGTTCGACGGTTGGAGGTATTATTAAAAAAGGTTAATCCTGACAATTGAGACCTTTAATAAAAGTTACTAATTTTTGCAAATGAATATTAACAAATCTTGCAGCAACAACCCCAACTGTAGCCAACAAAAATTTGATCAAAACTGTCCGATTGAGTATACAATAGAACTGATTGGGAGTAAGTGGTCGATTGGTATTTTGCGAGAACTTTTGAAGGACAATCGCCGTACTCACGAACTGACTGAGGCGTTACCGGGGATTAGTTCAAAAACTTTAACATTGCGCTTGAGAATGCTCGAAAAACATGGTATAATTCAACGCAAGGTCTATCCGGAGATTCCGCCTCACGTCGAATATTCGCTCACCGAAAAAGGGCGGGAACTGCAACCTGCGATCGCCATTCTCAAACAAGTTGGACAGCGTTTACTTTCCCAAGAAGAAGCGTTTCGGCCGTTGACAGTCAATTCAGAAGTTACATAGCGAAAAGAAGCCTGAAACCTTAAAAGATAGTTAAGGAACCCAACAAAATTCACCCTTTAAGTTTTAATTAGCAATACCCATTTTTTTAAAATAATCTGAGCCTAAAAAGCGGGAATAAACTTCTTTGATTTTCTCGGGTTCCATTTGGGTTTCCTGATAGCTATCGAGGCTTGACATCGCATCCAGCCAACGGTTGAGAGGGTTTAAATTCAAACTTTTGAGATTAAACCCTTTCCACGTTTCCAGTGCCACCAACATTCGTTCAAAAAAGGGAATAAAAGCAATATCAACTAAACTGACAGTTTCGCCCAAAAAATAGGTTCCCTGCGACTCCGCCAAGGTGTCATCCAGAAAGCGTAATTCTGCTTCTAGGGCGTTGCGTAATTCTTCATCTTTGGCGGTACTTTCTTGGCTGTCTGTGGGTTTGTGCGACAAATAACTATAAGCGAGTTTGACAAATTTGGCATCACAACGGCTAATTAAAATTCTAGCTTTTGCTTTTAATACCGGATTTTCAGGTAACAGCTTGTTTTCAGGGTTTCCAAACACTTCGGATAGATATTCATTAATCACCAAAGATTCATAAATAATGATATAATCCTGTTTGATAACAGGAACGGCACCGTTTGGGTTCATGGCGATAAACCAGTCGGTTTTGTTGTCTTTTCCGAGTTCAATATGTTCGTAGGAAAAGGGAATATTTAGCTGTCGTAAAGCTATCCAACTGCGTTGGGCGTAGGGACAATAAGGGTTGGCGTAGAATTGAATGGGTTGAGAAGATTGGGAGTTTGTTAAGTTTTCTGCTGACATAATTTTAAGTTTTTTCCAGTTTTTACAATTTTAACATTTTACTTACACCCAAAAACCCTGTTTCTTAAATAAACCGGGTTTTTATTTAACAGATTCTAAACTTCATCATTACGGGTAAATGATCCGAAGATTGAACATCTTTAATAACTTGACAATTTATCGCTTGAATTCGATTTGAATTGTAGAAAATATAATCAATAGTTTGACGGGGTTTATCGGAAGGATAAGTCGCATTTTCGGGATAATTTAGGGTTTCTAGGGGAAAAGCAGACTTAATTCCGGGCGTGTTCAGAAATAGATTAATGGTTGGTTCTAGATTGGTTTTTGAGGGCGGTTCGCTGTTAAAATCACCAATTAAAAGAACTGGATATTTTTGAGAAAAACTGAGAAAGATTTCCAAGACGAATCGAGATTGTTTTAAACGAGTTTTTTGATCGATATCTTCCAAATGAACATTGATTAAAATCAGGATTTTGTTGGCAATTTTAATCCGGCTAACTTGGGCGAGTCTATCCAAATAAAACGGCTTTTCATAAAACGGCTTATTAGCAACTCTTTCTAATACAATGCGTTCGTTGAGTTCAATCGGATATCGACTCAAAACCGCCTGTCCTGACAACAGTTTACCAAAATGTGTAGAAACGGGAAAAAGGGGAAAAGGAACATAATTTTTATCCCAATTAATCGCCGTTGCTTGTAGGGGAAACTGTAACCCATTTGCTAAGGCTTGAACTTGATTAACATCGTAGGAACGTTGAGAAGCAAAATCAATTACTTGCAACGCAATAAAATCAGCATTCCAGGGTTTTAAAGCGGAAATAGCGAGTTCTAGATTTTTATCAAATAATGCTTTTTCCCTTTGTATTGATTGGTTATTTGTTAAACCCGAAAGATAACCAATATTATAAGTAATAACTGTATAAGTCTCTTTTGAATGGCGTTGAGGTGGAAAATCAGAAGTTAAAATTTCTGCATATTTTGCTTGGGAATAACTCGGTGAACTTGCCCATAAATAGAACGAAAAAAGACTAATATAAAAACCGGAAAAAATCAGCAACAACAGCGTCATTAAATCCACCAGTGTTGTGAAGGGCAATTCATGGAAATGGTTATAAAGTTGGAGTATCACTTGAGGTCAATTGAGTAAAAAATAATCGTAAAATCGATAATCCGAGAACAATTAAAAACAAAATCAATCCAATCGTACAAGCATAACCAATTTCTAAATTTTGAAACGCTTGTTCATAGAGATAATAGACAATAGTTTTGGAACTGTTAAGCGGGCCACCCTGAGTCATAATATAGACTTCTTCAAATACTTTAGTTGCTGAAATCGCCGAAATAACCGCCACCAAAACAATATAAGGACGCATCAAGGGAAGGGTAATATCCCAATGTTTTCGCCAACCCTCAGACCCCTCTAAACTCGCCGCTTCATATAATTCTGCGGGAATAGATTGTAATCCTGCCAAGTAAATAACCATATAATATCCTAACCCTTTCCAAATTGTTACTGCCATCACACTAAATAAGGCTAAATTGGGACTGGTTAACCAGGGAATTGTGGGTAATTTTGAATCCGGGAGAACAAAAGATAAACTATATTGGAGGAGTTGATTGAGTAAACCTGTTTCTGAATATAACCATTTCCATGCTAATCCCGCTACAACCATTGAAATCACAACGGGAACATAATAAGCAGTTCTAAACCAACGAATTCCCCAAATTTTTTGATTGACTAAAATCGCCAATCCTAACGGAAAAATCGCTAAAATTGGGACGACAAAAATAATATAAATAAATGTATTTTGTAACGTTTGCCAAAAAACTTCATCACTCCACAACCGTTGAAAGTTTTTAAACCCTATCCATTGCGGATGTTGCAACAAATCATAACTAAATAAACTCAAATAAAACGCTTGTAATGCAGGCCAAAATACAGTTAAGCCCAAAACAAACAGGGCGGGAAATAAAAACAAATATGGCGTAAATCTTGGGTCTATTTTTAGCTTCATCGATTTCGATAAAAACAATCTTGAACTATAACATAAAAATGTACAAACGTAAATTCATATTCTTTAAAAAGAATCCAGAAAAAACACTAAAACACAAAAAACTAAATTTCTAAGTGTCTTAGTGTCCTATCCTCTCGTCTTCTCTCTACTGAAACTTAATGTTGATCATCAGGTTTAACACTCGAAAATAAACCCATCCAATCCCCCGGTTTCTGACCATTTTGTTCGGCTTTGACCTCAAACGTAACGTTACAAGCTTGAGATTCATTTAATGCTTGAATACAAAGTTCAGCAATATCCTCTCGACTGACCTGACCTTTGATTGTATCCCCTTGTTCAAAGGTTAATGCTTTACCTCCCGCTTCTTCTGTTAACGCACAAGGTCGAATAATTGTGTAAGGAATTCCACTGGAACGAATCACATCTTCTCCTTTGAGTTTCCAGGTTAAAATTCCCCCTAATTGATCATTCATACGCACTGCTGGCGGTTCTTCTTCTAGGTTTAATCCGGGTTTTCCGGGGCGAGTGACTCCGGCTGAACTAATCTGAATAAACCGAGGAGATTTTTCACCCCCATAGGCTTTAATCGTTTCAATTTGCAGTTGAAAATTTCCGGGGGAAAACTTAGGATTGAGTGCTTTATCATATTCAAATTTACTCAGCATTAATTGAATAGAATAAACCGTACTGGGATCAAAGGGATCACCGTCTTTAACGGTTTTTGCCCGAAATACCGGAATTAATTGATCAAACGGAATCCGAATCGTTACCGGAATATTATATACCGTATCAAACGAGTAACAGTAAGCAATACTATCCCATTTGGGATCATTCCGCAGAATAAATTTATAGCGCTTTCCATCTCCTTTAATCCGCATCTCAATTCCTTGATAACCCGACAAATTCAGGGGCGGATCAAAATTGCGAGTTCGTACCGAAGCAAATCCCCCAGAATTCGCCGTTGAAACATTTCCAGTAAATAAAGCCGTATTCTCAATTAAGCGAATCGAACTTTCACTCACACCCCCCATAACCACATCATCCAATGCACCCCAAGTTTCTTTTAAATCTTCGGTTGGTTTGCTAAAATCGAAGATGAGTTTTTCACCACTATTTTTGAGGTAAGGAAAGGCAGCATTGATTAAATTTTGCATTCCTTCATATTCAACCTTTTCCGGTACATCTACCACTTCCGGCATATAAAATTTAATGCCTTGGTAGTATTTTTCTCGGGTGGGAGTATCCCCTTCAACGGGTTGAACTTTGGTTCCCGTACAACAAATAATCGCCGTTACATCTTTCATTACTGCGGGAGTTAATGTTTCGGGAATGGTAATGTCAGCTTCGATCATTTCTACCGTATTTCCGAGAATTGTTTTCGCTTTTTTTGCATCTCGAACTAACGCCCGAACATTTATCCCCCGTTGCTGTAACCGCTTCACCACTCGTTTTCCCACGCCTCCAGTCGCGCCTGCAACTAATACAACTTCTGGCTTGGGTTTAGGTTTGTTTTTCTTGTTACCGAATAGCTCCTGAATCCAGCTTATACTTCCTATAAAGGGAACCACACCAAAGTAACCTAAGGTTTTTAAAAGCCGTCCTGCATCCCAATTTGCTTTTGTTTGTTCTGACATTTGGATTACCCTGCCTCTTGTGTTAATTCTACTGTCTTCCATATTAAGATACGTTACAAACTGACGGTTGAGAGATGGCCGGTGGTGATCCAGTCAAGATGGTCATTTCTGGGAACCTTCGCCCTTCTCATACCTGAGACTGAGTTACGCCAGGAGACTGTCACAGATTCCAAGTATTTGTGTTACGGTAAATCGGTGTAGATCTCACAGGAGTCCTATGGAAACAATAGATTGGGAAAATGTGATTGTCGGTGGACTAGCGATTGTCATTTTTATTGGCGGAATGTTGATGATGTTAACCAATATTTGGACAAGTGGTTTAAACAAAGACAAATAAGCCGAAGTGTTTACTTCATTTAGTCGGAACTCAATCTAAATATCTGTAAGTAACATCTGTAAACTCTTTCAGCGAGAACCACAAAATGCTAGATTTGAATACAATTGCAGAGTTTTCTCGTGCGAATTGTGGGACAATTTGTGCGTTTCTAGTTCCGGCTAATGTGCTGGCGACGTTGCAAACTCTCATTTTTACGGGCGCGAAATATTCTCCCGTTAGATTACGATTAATGGTGGGATTTGCGAGTTTTTATGCCGTGTTAATGATATTACACGTCTACACTTGGTTTAATGTTGGGATCGTAATGATGCCCACCTATATTTTGCTCTCTTTAGGTAGCCTTTGTTTGGCGATGAATGCTTGGGCAATCGTTCATCCAAGCAGTCTATTGAGTCTGATTGAGATTGTAATGGTTACTGTAACCAATTGGCGTAAACGGTGGTTTCAAAAATCATTTGATCCACAATCGCTGAAGGGTTAAAATCAAAGCAATTAACACAGCCACCGATAAATTTTTGCTCAAAATTTTAACAGAAAAGGTGGCTTAATTTTTAATCATTTTTCATCTAAATTGAGTCTGGATTTTCCAAAATACAGATTCTAAGCGCTACCGTCACCAACGGACACCTATCAAAGATGCAGAAAGTCTTATGATTTTAGATACAGTGATTCGTGTAAGATATAAAGTCGCCAAGCTACTTACCACGGTCTGAAATTGTGAAGCTGTTTGTTTATCACACTCCCGAACTTACCCCCACGGATATGCCTGAATGCGCCATTGTCGTCGATGTGCTGCGGGCAACAACCACTATCGCCACTGCACTCAACGCCGGGGCTGAAGCGGTGCAAGTTTTTAGCGATGTTCAAGAATTGATGGAAGTCAGCGAAAAATGGCCGGCTGACAAACGAGTAAGAATTGGGGAACGAGGCGGGAATAAGGTTGAAGGCTGCGACTTGGGCAATTCTCCCCTGAATGTCACCTCTGATATTGTCGAGGGAAAACGGTTATTTATGACGACTACCAACGGAACTCGGGCTTTACAACGGGTTCAAACTGCGCCTGTGGTGATTACTTCTGCTTTGGTGAATCGACGGGCTGTAGTCGAATATTTGATTACGAAAAAGCCGGAAACGGTTTGGATTGTGGGTTCAGGTTGGCAAGGAAGCTATTCTCTAGAGGATACCGTTTGTGCGGGGGCTATTGCCGAGAGTTTTGTCACGGAAATGGGTTATCCTTTAGCCGATGTTGCCGGGAATGATGAAGTTTATGGGGCGATTTCACTGTATTTGCAATGGCAATCTCAACTCTATCAACTGATGAACTGTGCGAGTCACGGTCAACGTTTAGTCGGATTAAAATGCTATGATGACTTGAAATATTGCGCTCAAACCGATACCCTAGATGTTCTACCGATTCAAAGTGAACCCGGGGTTTTGGTAAAGTCGGATCTCCAAACGAAAAAGTTGCAATATTGGATGAACGATTCAAAAACCCAAAGTTGATTATTCAAAGTTGATAGATGTGAACAGCCCCCTAAACGTAATCACAGATTCCATTTTTGCACTCCCCAAACCCAAAAACGATCAACTTGATCAATTTGCTACTCGCATTCATCAAGAACATCAACTTTGCATTCAATCTCCCAAAACTTCCCTCATTCATGCTTGCAATGCAGGAGCGCTGTTACTCAAAGCTCAACCTTTTGTTTCTACTCAAACCTGGGAAAATTGGTTAAAAACTCAGTGTAATCTCACGTTACAAACCGCTCAAATGTATATGCGGATGGCGGGGAAATATCCTCAAGTTCAAGACAATATTGAACGTTCAATTTTATCTCCTCAAAACCCGAGTCAAGCTGATTCACCTCGCTTTTTAACCGAGTCTAAGACTGAATCTCAAGTCGTTGTCAAACCAACTTCATCACCCACTCAACCTCAGTCTAAACCTTCTCCAGAGCAGCTAAAACAGCAACCTAGCCCTGTTTCTTCCCCCAAGGAATCGGTGATCGAATCTATTATTGATGTTGATTTTACCCCGATTTCTGGGAATTCTGAATCTAATTCTGAACCCAATTCTATAGGCGATTTAGTTCGATTTTGTCTTTCTGGAACAGTCGTTCCTAAAGCTCGTCCTCGCGTAACTTCCAATGGAACGTATATGCCCAATCGTTATCGAGAATGGCGAAATCGGGCAGAAATTGAACTCTATCGTCAAATGTCTCAGTTTCACTCAACTCATAAATTCCCCTTGCAAAAAGCCGCAGTCGCCCTTCGTTTCTTTGGCAATCATCGCACTAATTCTGACTTAGATAATATGGCGGGAGCCTGTTTAGATGCCCTAACCTTAAATGGGGCGGGAGTGTTAATGGATGATCGCTTAAGTTGTCTTCCTCGGTTAACCGTTGAATATGTTTCGGGAACCAAAGAAACAGGAGTTTGGATAGAAATTCAGCCCCTTTAATTGTATTTATTTTTATTTTTTGGGATAACATTCCTAGGGTGAACAAGATTGTCTAACCATTTAGAGATTTGTTCGGCTTTATTTAACACGATAAAATGTCCCCCGCCTTCACTCCAAAAGTCAGATTTGAGGAAACGAACCGGGAAAATGCGATCATTCAACCCATGAATATGATATAATTTATCTGGGATAGTCTCGTTTTTCCACATCACAACTTTGTCAATCGCCCACTTAATAAAACCCGCATCCGTATCTTGCAAAATTGCTCTGAGTAACCGACGTTCATCAATCGTTTCTAAACTAAATAACCAAAATAATATCCAATACACCGCCCAAAGTAAGCTTTTAAATGGAAAAATGCGATGAATGGGAAATTGTCTAAAAAATTTAAAATAAGGCGGAATTTCTGACTGATTTGTTGTACTCGAAATCAGGATAACTTTCTCGACTTCAATCTGTTTAGCAATTTCTACCGCAACAATTCCCCCAAAAGAAAGCCCAACCACAATCGGATGATCAGATTTAATTTGAGTGGTTAAACGTTTGGCATAATCTTCTAGAGATTCTCCTTTTTCTGGATCTAACCAATCAATATAAACAGGCTGATATCCTTCAATTTGTAATCGTTTGAACACTCGTCTATCCGCACCCAACCCGCTAATAAAATAGATATCTTTTAACGTTTTTTGAAATTGTTCGACGTTTTCTTTTGGTTTGATTTCGGGAGAGTTTACCATCCTTTTTTGCTCTAAAACAATAATCCACTTTTAATCTGAACTCAGTTCTTTTTAAACTCATCTATAAAAAGACAGAGATCAAAAACTTGGATTGACTTCGCTCTAGATTATAACAAATTTGCTCTGAACCTGTTATCATGCGTTGATTGTGTTCAGAGATTTGAGCATTTCAGATGATGCAACTTTCTATTTTAACAAACTTTCAAGGTGAATTTGCCGCTTTACTTGCCGCTTTTTTTTGGTCGCTGTCTTCAGTGGTTTACAGTCAAGTTGGACAGAAAATTCCGGCGATTGGATTAAACTTAATTAAAGGTATAATTGCGATCGCTTTATTACTGTTAACAGTTGTTTTGCGAGGGAGTCTATTTCCTGATATCGAATTAACGATTATTGGATTATTGCTACTCAGTGGTATCATTGGAATAGCAATCGGAGATAGTGCTTATTTTACCACCTTAAAATGTTTGGGGCCAAGACGAGCCTTATTAATAGAAACCCTAGCCCCGCCCCTGACGGCAATATTAGCGTTTATTTTTCTGCAAGAACGACTTTCGCTTTCGGCTTGGTTGGGGATTATTTTAACGGTTTTGGGAGTCGCTTGGGTGATCACAGAACGAGTTGGAGAAGGGGTCGTTGGTTCAACCCATTTACGACGGGGATTATTATTTGGGTTACTTGCAGAAATCTGTCAGGCAGTCGGAATTCTTTTATCTCACCTCGCCCTCACCCAAACCGAAATTAGCCCGTTATGGAGTACATTATTACGCTTATCGGGTGGAACTGTGGTATTATTATTGTGGCTGTTTGTTAAACGTGAAAATTTTAATTTCGTCTTTAAACCCTTGCAGTCTAAACGCACATTTGCACTGATCGGACTTGCAACATTTTTAGGCACATACTTGGGAATTTGGTTGCAACAAACGGCTTTGAAATTTACGGCTGCGGGTATTGCTCAGGCACTTAATTCCACCAGTCCTCTGTTTGTATTACCCATTGCAGCGAGTCTGGGAGATCGAGTCAGCCTTAGAGCAATTTTCGGGGCAATCATAGCGATCGCAGGGATAGTATTATTATTTCAAGGAGCGTCAAACTAGGAGTCACACAACTCAAACTGAGCCAACTCTCGCGGTAAACGAGACGCATAGGGAACAGCCGCACCTTTGGGGGCTAAAATACCCAAACCAAAGAAACATCCATCTTCGGTGGTACAGTCTGCCATTCGCAAGCTTAACTCATAGTCATCCGTGTAGGGCGGTTCAAAGGTTAGCACCGACAAGACATCTTCTTCGGCGCCGAGTTCCTCTCCAGACAGGTTAGAGATTTTGAGTTGAACATCACTGCAATTTTCATCGCAATACCCCACAAATAGATACTCCACCGACGGATCTAGTTTAACCGTTAGAGGCGCACTAATATTCGGAGGCCCTTTGCGAACAACCGGCCAGAAAATCAACTCATAACCGTCTCTCCCGGCTTCGGCTACCACCTCATTGAGTCTGCAAACGACGGTTTTCTCTTGTTCAGAAAGTTCTCGGGCAAAAGCCGTTCCGAAGAACATTGTCCCGAGTAATAATGTCATTCCCTGCCAAATCAAATGTTTGCGTTTCATCGAAGATCCTCTGGAAAAGGACGGTTATTAGCAAATTTACAATCTGAACTGGAGGATACCATATTCAGTGAACAGTCAACCAGTTACCCGTTATCTAACTCCCCTCGCCTTCTACTCCCCTCGCCTCGCAGGAGAGGGGTTGGGGGAGAGGTTCAATCACACAACCCCTTATCCTCCTCTTTAACAGTAGGATTCTGCAAATAACCTCTCACCCAATCGCAACTACGCTCCATTAACCAGTCCAAGTCTATATTCCAGACTTTGATGGTGCTGTCATAACTGCCAGAAACAATGGTTTTGTTATCGTTGCTGATGCTGACGCTATAGACCGGGTTATTGTGTCCGGTGAGAGTGCGGATTAATTCTCCGGTTTCTCTATTCCAGACTTTGATGGTGTTGTCATGACTGCTAGAAACTATGGTTTTGCTATCGTTGCTGATGCTGACGCTATAGACCAAGCCATTGTGTCCGGTGAGAGTGCGGATTAATTCTCCGGTTTGGAGATTCCAGACTTTGATGGTGCTGTCACCACCGCCAGAAACTATGGTTTTGTTATCGTTGCTGATGCTGACGCTATAGACCGGGCCATTGTGTCCGGTGAGGGCTTGGGATAGACGTTGCTGAGTATTGGTAATCTAACTCGATTTTTCCTCCAATATTAAGGGATGTCCAATGAGTTCAAGACGAATCTCATTAACTCTTTATGTTTTAATGAAACTGTCACCCGAAGTGCAATGTGCGTGTCTATTAGATGTTTCGTTTGGCTCAACATGACAGAGTTCTATTGATTAGTTGATTCGTTCATTTCTAAAATAGATGAAACAACATCCCCGAAGCAAGCGACTGTTTGAAACGCCTGCAAATACTTTGTACTATTCATTTGAGGCTTTGATGGGGTCGTTAAACTTAGGGGAATTCCCCGAACTTTATGATCAGAAAAAAACCTGCTCTCGATAAATCAATCAGGCTTTGGGAGTGTATTTCAAAGATTATTTAGAAGCATTCAACAGTAGATATATTAGAAATAATCTACCGATGTAGTGGTAAATTGATTAGATGAGTTTTTCTGGATGTGGAGTGAAGTGGACTAAGTTGGACAGGTGAAACGTTACCTTTTCGCAATTGTGAGCAGAAATTGAAATATAACATTACAAACACACACTCTCTTTGAGAAAGGATAGATTTACAGTCTTTTTTGATTACTTTCAGGAATTGAACTTTCCCGAGTTGTGGTTATAGAGAGGTCACCACTAATCGGGGACATTAATATGGACTTAAAATTCTATTCTCATAGCATCTTTGCGACTCTGGCGACAACTATCTTAAGTTTGATTGTTGTTCCTGAGATGTCTTTGGCTACTCCTGTAAAAACACCTCTCCTTCAACGAGAATCTTCTCAAGTGAATTTCCGGGGTCAAACCCCCTCGGCGACTGAAGCTGGAGCGGAATATATTGTTTATATGCAAGACAAAAATGACCAAGTTCGGGGTTTGGTTTATATCCAAAATTCTGATATTGGGGCTTGTTTTCAAGGGAATTATCAGTCAGCAACTCGTCAAATTGAAAACCTAACTTATGCTTACCCCGTGATGGGAGATGAAGAAGTAAAGGGTTGGGAAATGAATGTTTCTAATCAGAGTTTAGATGTGGAAGACTATTCTCATACTTTTACGGCGAATCAAATCAGTGAAGGCGCACAAGATTGGTTTAATCACTGTGTGGAATTGTTTAATTAAGGTGTATTTTCGGGTTCGGAAGGTTCTGGGCTTTGAAGCGGTTCAAGACTGGGTTCTGAAAAGGGATTTTCTGTTTCAGGTGAGTTTTGAGTATTAGGTTCAGAACTTTCAGTTTCGGGTACTGTTTCGGAGGGCTGAGAAGGAGTTTCTGTTTCGGCTTGTTCGGGTTCAGCTTGGGGAAGTTCCCACTCCTCTAACGGGCGGTTAATCGCGGAGAGAATCCCTTCTGGAATGACTAATATTGAGAGTTCTTCTTCGGTTTTGGGTGTATTTGTTTGACCATAAACTGAACGACCACTAAAGTCTTTTGTTCCTATCGTTAGCTTATATATTTCTTCGTTTTTGAGTTTAACTTCGACAATTTGTTGAGAATTCTCTAAACCATATTCAGATAATTTTTCTGGGGAAACAGTGAGGCGACGCAAACCTAAACTGGGTTCTTCAGGAATACTTTGATCCGTGACTAATTGATTTAATAAAAAGTCTACAGTTGCTTGATTTGCTAAGACTTGAACAGGTTGAGTGAGTTTCCAGGGAGATTCTTCAGAGTTATCTTCTGTAGAAGTTCGTTCAACGGTTATGGTTTCTTCGGGTGTTTGTACTGTGACTGACTGAACATCATCTCGGGAAAAGGAAAAAATTTGTTTGTCTACAGCTTGAATTTTTTGCTGTTGAGATGTTTGCTGAACCTCAAAAACATAAACATATCCGGCTAAACCGAGCGCAACAAGCATTAAAATCAGAGTAGAACGCTGAAACTTCATGGGATTTTTACAAGATTTAAAATCACTGGGTCATTCTTAAGAGTGACTTGAATGTTCTATTCTATCAAATATTGATGACAATTCAGATAACCATTTAACCGAATTGACAGTTGAGCTAGAATCATCTTGAGAAAATTACGACTGTTTCATTCAGAATTGAGCCACTAATTTAATCTATCTTTAAGAGGTTATAACAATTTGTCAACAAAGGGAAGAAAAATTCTCTAAATATTCCCTGATAGGTTTACACTCATTCCTTAAAGAGCAATATAGCGCTACTTGAATCGGGAACAGGGAACACCGGATCTGGGAACAGTAGACTGGGAAGGGGTTTTAGGATTTAGAAATGACAATCATGTATTCGCGTAGTGCAATACCATTTTTTTTGTGCAATGCTCAACTCTCAGATCAGGATTGATATTATCCGCATTATTGTTCTCTCCCTACTTTACACCAGTGCTGCTAAGTTTGGGCAGATTTTTTCAGTCGTTGGGGGAAGCGTTACTCTTGTTTGGCTTCCTGCGGGTATTGGGTTAGCGGCTTTATTAATTTATGGTTATCGTTTATGGCTGGGTATTTTTTGCGGCGTCGTTCTTGCTAATCTCTTTTTTTCCTTACCTGTTTTGACAATACTGGCGATGGCGACAGGTTCATCACTGGGAGGAGTTGCGGGGGCTTATTTGCTAAAAAAACAACACTTTCACCCCGAACTTAATCGCATCAAAGATGCTTTAAACCTGATTATATACGGAGCAGGTTTCAGCCCTATTATTAGTTCACTCATTGATGTTCCGAGTTTGTGGTTAGCAGGGGTAATGTCCAAGGAAGAACTAGCTTCATTTTGGTTACAGTTTATTATGGGAGATGCAATGGGAATATTAGTAATCACTCCGATTTGTATTACCTGGGCTTCCCTGCGTAACCGCAAGTTATCTTTACAACGCAAAACTGAAGCGATTCTTCTGTTTTCTTCTCTAACTTTGGTTTGTGGAATTGTTTTTAACGGTTGGTTTTTGTCTCAAAGTATCGTTTTACCTGCTTTTTTAGTTTATCCTTTTTTGGTTTGGGCGCCATTGCGGTTTGGGACACGGGGTGCTTCTACGGCTATTTTTCTCATTTCTGGATTTGCTTTGTTTGGAGTTGCTCATCAAGTTGGCCCTTTCATCTCCCCTTCACTACTGAATACTTTGATTTTACTCTGGTTATTTATTAATGTTGCTGCGATTGTTAGTCTAGTCTTAGCCGCTTCTATTGGTGAACTGACAACAGCTAAACATTACCTCGAACAACTGGCTTTACATGACTCGTTGACGGGACTTGATAACCGTCTATTATTGATGGAAAAATTAGCGGAGAGTTTAGCGACAGTTCAGCGTTATAATACTCAAAGTGCGATTATTTATCTAGATCTTGATGGCTTTAAACCTATTAACGATACATTCGGACATGAAGCCGGGGATTTGGTTTTGATCGAAGTTGCAAAACGTCTGATATCTTGTGTCAGGGAAGTCGATACTGTTGCGCGACTGGGGGGTGATGAATTTGTGGTTTTGTTGCACAATCTCAATGAGACTAATACAGTTCAACAAATTGCCGATAGAATTGTCGAGACGATAAATGCTTCTATAAACTTATTTGGCAAAACAGTTAACGTCGGAGTTAGTATGGGAATTGCTTTGATTCCTCAAGATGGAAAATATCCTCACCAACTGCTAAAAAACGCCGATAAAGCCATGTATTTAGCTAAACAACAGGGTAAAAATCAATATCAATTTTTCTCAGATGTGTCATAATTTTTGACCCTAAATTAGATGAAAATTAGATGAAGCGAACATATAATTCCTATCGCTTCAAGTCAGAGAAAGAATAGCGCCGAAAAAAGAATCGGGTATTATCTTCGCCTCCACCACAAAATTGCTGCGGTGATCAATCCAAATAAGGGTAAAATCACTAAAGCAGCCCAACTGATTGATCGTCCTAAAACCGGAGTCATGGCGATGCGACGGTTAGTTACAGGTTTAGGACGGATAGAAAGTGTGACTTGATCGGGTTTACTTAACCAACTCACTGTGTTGATGAACATATCTCCATTGAGTTGTTGTTCAAACCAACCATTTGTCGCAAATTGAGAATTTCCCAATACCACTAACCTTGCTTCTGCGGGTTTGTTGTCTTCTGTTGTTTCTGTTGTTTCTTCGGTGACTACTTCTGGAGTTTCTGCTGTTTCTTCGGTGGTTTCTTCAGTTGTTTCTTCTGAAGTTTCTGGAGTTTCTTCAGTTGTTTCTTCGGTTGTTGCTTCTGGAGTTTCTGCTGTTTCTGCTGTTGTTTCCGATGGGTTTTCTGCTGGCTTAGGGGTTTCAGCCGTCGGCGGAGAAGTCGGTTCAGACGCAGGTTTTGTTAACGCAACTCCTAATGATAACGGCCCTTTGCGATCGCTATCTGGATTAAATTCTAACTCCCGACTTGCTAAATTTGTTTCCGCCCAACTCTCTGCTTCTGTCCAAATCAGAGGACTTTCTGTAATCCCCTCGACAGTGCGAGTTTCCACCGGACGAGCTAAAGGATAAAAAGAAATGCCATTATTAAACTCTTGAGTAATCGGATGTTCACCATATTCTCGTACAATGGGAACAGTAGGCCCAAGTCCGACTAACCGACCGCTTCCTGTCGCATCAATCGCCAGGCGATCATCAATTTTCACGCCCCATTTGTCTAATACCTCATTTAACCCCGGTTCAGTTTTGGGGTCAATCATTATAAACAAACTCCCCCCTTGTTCCAAATACTCGTCTAACGCTTCAACTTCTCCTTCAAATAACGGACGTTGTGGCCCGGCGACAACAATCACATCGGCATCTTCAGGAATCGTAGACTGTTGAGTGAGAGTCAGAGGTTCAATCACAAAGTTCTTCTCGCCTAAAGCATTAACCGCATTTTGTAAACCGCCTTGTCCATCGGTTAACGGACGTTCACCATGACCTTGTAGAAAGTAGATTTTAGGAATACGGTTACTGAGAAGTTGTTCAATCCCGTTGGTGAGTTGGGCTTCGGTGAGTGCTTCTGAACTTTCCTTTCGCAGCGACTGGCGTCGATCTCCTGACTCTAAATAGACTACACCAAATTCACTCACCCCATACTCTTGAGCGACTCCCGGTTGTACTTGCGGATCGACAAATTCATAGTTAAACTGTTCGGGAGCAATACGACGATACTGATCTAAAAGTTCTTTAGCTTGGGGGTTTCCAGAACGATCAAAAACCAGAACTTTAATCGGTTGTTCTAAATTCGTTAAAAGCGTTTGAGTTTGAGGTGCCAGGGTAAATTGTTGGTTTTCAGTTAAGTCAAGACGAACTGCATGACGAACCGCCAAAAAGTTAATCAACCCTACAATTAAAAAGACAGAAACCGTCGCCGCAAAAGCATTTGTTCCGGCTTGAGTAGAACGACGACTCCAATAGGGATGTTTGAGACTATCGCCTTGACGAAAATAGACACGAAACAAAAACCACAACCCAATAATTACCGCCCCAGCGATGATTAACCCCAATGGAACTGGTTCCCAACTGCCGGAAACAAACCCGGCGGACAAGCCCATAATCATTAAAAATGGGCCTAGCCAAAAGGTATATTTAAAAAACTTCCAACTGGGTGCTGTTTTCTGTTTCATAAGATTTAATAACGCTGGAAGCGCAAGGCATCAATGGACTGGGCGGTGAGAAACACTCCTAAAATAATATAACTCCCAAATAGAATCAGACTACTGGTATCTAAAACCCCTCTAACTAAATTGGTATAGTTGGAAATCAACGATAGATGAGCTAAAGCATTTCCAAAGTTGCCACCGACGCTATTACCAATGATATCGATCACCCACAAAAATAAAACTAAGGCAAAGGTCAAAATTGCCGATAAAATTGTACTTTCGGTCAGAGATGAGATGAACATTCCCAATGAGAGTACCCCACCTGCAAGTAATATTAACCCGGCATGGGCAGTGAGGAAAATTGCGGGAGACATGGGGGGTTCAGCCGCACTCAGGGCAACTGCTTCTAATGCCATTAACGGTAAGATCATCGTGGCGTAAAACGTCAGAACGCCGAGTAATTTGCCCGTGGCGACGACCCAGTTGGTCACCGGAGATGTGGCGAGTAGTTCTAGGGTTCCCCGTTTACGTTCTTCAGCGTAGAGTCCCATAGACAGCATTGGCAGAACAAACAATGACATCGAACCCATCAGTCGCAAAAAGACTTGTAGAAATTCGTAGGGTAAGTCAATAGGGGGATCAGTAATTCCCGACTGATCGAGAAGGGCGACTTGTTGAATTAAACCATCTGGCCCTAACAAAACGGCAACGAAGAAATATCCAGTCAACACCCAAAAGACTCCGGCGATCGCATAGGCCAGCGGAGAGGCAAAGTAACTTTGGAGTTCTTTACGATAAATCGCAACAAGGCTGCTTAGGGTGACAAGCATAATGATTGGTTAAGGGGTTGGCGATCAGTCGGGTTCGTCGATGTCTTGTTGATTATTGTCTACGGGATCGAGTTTTTCGTCTAGAGGTTCGGGTACTTCGGGTTGAGTTTCTTCGACTTCGATCATATCTTCGGCAGTCGGAGTGACTTGTTGAGTGGTAAGTTCTAGGAAGACATCTTCTAGACTAGCGCGAGTGCGGCGCATTTCATAGAGGTTAAACCCGCAAGAGACACAGGCAGCGACGATTTCCGGCCCGGGTTCGCTGTTGGGTTCACAGAAGATTTGAATTTGTCGGCGATCTTCTAGACTCTCTGGAAGATATTGTAGCGATCGCACACCTGAAATTTGTTCTAATCTGGTTAATTTTTCGGGATCGATCGTGCTGTCGAGTTCGAGTTCATATCCTGATCCGGCGGTGAGTTCTTCCATGAGGGTTTCTGGGGTTCCCGTCGCCACCACTTGACCTCGGTTAATAATCGTCACCCGATTACAGGTCATGCTCACTTCTGGCAGAATATGGGTAGACAACACAATTGTATGGTCTCCAGCAAGGCTTTTAATCAGGTTACGGACTTCGATGATTTGACGAGGATCTAAACCGACGGTGGGTTCATCAAGGACAATCACGGGGGGATCATGAACCAACGCTTGAGCGATACCAACCCGTTGACGGTAGCCTTTGGAGAGTTTGCGAATTAGGGATTTTCGCCGTTCCCACAGTCCACATTTTTTCAGGGCGGCTTCGACGTTTGGTCTGCGATCGCCTGCGACGACTCGTTTGATCCGTGCGACAAAGTACAAAAAGCTCTCCACGCTCATTTCGGGGTACAATGGCGGGTTTTCGGGGAGATAACCAATGCGTTGACGGACGGCTATCGACTGTTCATGGACATCATAACCAGCGATTTTAGCGGTGCCACTGGTGGCGGGGAGGTAGCCGGAGAGGATTCGCAATGTGGTGGTTTTTCCGGCTCCGTTTGGCCCTAAGAATCCTAAGATTTCTCCGGCTTCCACTGAAAATGAGACATCCTGAAGGGCGGGGGTTGAACCATAGATCTTACACAGATTTTCGACTTCGATCATGGGGGGTGGGTTAAACTGCAATGATGCGATTAAGAATAAATAGTATCTCAGCTTGGAGACGTCACCAAAATTATAATTTTAACAGAATTATGAATGATAAATTATAAATTGATGACCTGAAAGTGAGGATGTCAATCCCCAGTTTTTGTTCAAATTATGAATGATCAATGATCAATTCTAAATTGGAAGTTCATTCTAGGAGTACAAAGAGTTGTGACATCCTTTAGTGCTTCCTTTTTCATCATCAAGTCCTGCCTGGTCTATTTGAGCGAATCTAGAGCTAACGAAGCAAAAGCTGTTAAAGTTGAGAGTTAAGTTTCAAAATAATCTGAAATTTTTTGACTTTGTTCTAACAACGGTTCTAAGCTACTCACCTGGAACCAAAACCAGAGTTCTCTTTGACTTGAAAATTCAACGCTACCGATCAGGGCAGAAGAATAGTTTTTCGACCAACTCGACAATAGAAGTTGTCCAATATTGCCCACTTTATATTTAGGAATCATGTAAGTAATACTATAGTTACTGAGCGTACTCATCACTCCCATAACACCATTAAAAAAAATATTACCCACCTCACTAAAAATTCCTTGATCAACTTGGTCTTGATCCAATTTTCGTCGTTCTTGGGTTTCAATGAGATTAATCAATAATTTTGCACTTTCAGTCGGAAAAACCAATTGCGCCATGCCCTCATAATTTCCGGAAAAAACCAGTTCCATCGCACTAATTTCGGTTAAACCCAGGGCAGACTTCAGTTGAGATCGTAATTGTTCACGAGGAATAATTTCTAAAGTTTTTAGTTTTAACTCAATCGGAGACTTGGCAATCGTTTCTAACATCATCTGGGATCTTTCCAAGCCTACTTTAAAAACTTGCTGGAGATGAGCAAGTGACTCGGCATTTTGGTTCATAAGTTCTGAAGTAACAGCTCTAGCTTGAACAAATCGACAGATTTTTCTTACCGTTAATTTTAGAGCAATGAGCAGTTAGCGAATACAGTCTGTCAACCTGATCCCGATTGCTAACTGCTACCCAAACAACGGAACAGAGGAATTTTGAGCCTCAGTCAAAGAATAGTCAGGGTTGACGGACAATTCCAAAAACAGAAGTATAACCGTGTAGAAACGTCCCTTCTCCTACCGGGCCGATTTCCCCATTGCAGAATAAACCACTGACCGGAATATTAAGATAGCGTTGAAATTGGTTAGAGTCGAAGTTAGGTTCGCCGTAGAGTCCTTCTCCCCGTCCTAAACAGGAAAACATCAAAGCCCCTGCATTTGCCCTCAGTTGAGATGAATTTGGATGTTGCTGTTGATAACGAGTCAGTAATGCTTGCAAGTCTTCTTTTGAGGTTTCAGCATCTCGGAGGTGAAATTGAATTCGTTGTCCTGGGCGAACCCGATCCCCAATCGCAATCGCCCCAATCCGTGGATCTACCCCCAATAAGTTGCGAATCAAAAAATCTCCGGGTTCTAATTGTTGTTTAAATTCATCTCGAACAACGCCCACAAAGAGGGAATTTTGAGCCAGTTGTCGATCAGGTTCGCTCAAATCTTGTACCAATTCTTGCAAAGCCTCTAAGGGTGAGAGCGATTCTCCCGAGCCACCGTAGGATAACTCACCAGAACCGTACTCTTGCTCCAGTTGGAGAATAATATTACGCTCTCCTTTGGTGACTCGATAAGGCAGACCAACCGGACGACAACCTTGAGCCACGATAGTTTCTAAGACAATGTTACCGCACAGAGCCACACCCACGACTTCTCCTTGATAATGTTGGGAATCGTGAAAAACGGCTGTGATATTGTTCAAACCCCCACTGGCCAAACCTCCAACCTTGACTGAACCGGGATAAGCATAATCAAGCCCTTGGAGTAAATCATTAATCCGATTGTACATGGGGTCAACGAGCAGAATAAACTGGGGCTGTTCGCTTGGATCGACTCCGATCAAATCAACCCAGGCTTCGGGAGGACTATCGAGATCGGGTAGGCTAACATCCGACAAATGAAAGGGGTGAACTTGAACACCTGGTAAATGAGCCAAACTCAGACTGAGGGCGGGTTCTCCTTCGATTTCTTCGGCTTGACTGTTAGAATTGACGCCGACAATACCCGCGCCACCACAGCCGATGATTGCTGAAAGGTTGAGTCGCTCTTGCAAAAGAGGCATCAGTCGAGAATATTCGCTGGCAAAGGCAGAGGAGATAAAGACTAAGCCAAAATTGGGCGAGGCGGGTAGTGCTTGTTGAATTTGTTCGACGACTTCATCTATTGCAGCTTCTAGGGAAGGGCGTTTTGAGAGGGCGTTAACCCACTGAATTTGCTCTGTTGTTGGTTCTAGCATCTTAAACTCTCCGATATTGAATTGATTCAGTTGCTCACAATTGCCTCATCTTATCTAGAAATTCATACTTGTCCCGCAGAAGTTAGAAGGCACAAAGCAAGATCTCCCAATTTCCCACCTCTCCATCTCTCGGTACTGACAAATCACGCTTATGGTGGGGGACATGAGTGCTTTGTTTAGATAAAATATATACGATTGGTAGCTTAAGCTGTATTTGTAGCAGATGTGAAGAAGCAAACCTTAAAAAATCAAGAGGAATACCTCGCTCAAGCTGGGGATTGAGTTATCACTGATCAGTAGTGGTTAGAGTATTAAGCAAAGCCGTCTAGCGAAATAGCCGAACTTGATGACTCATTAGTTTTCAGTTAGGCTGATTCTTTGTAAGGAAATATGTAGTTGAGGCGAATCCACAATGACCAATAATAATAATATTGATGAAATGATTGAGCAGGAGCGTCAACAGGCTCGCTCTGCTTGCGATACTCAAGGTTCTAGTTCTGCCGAATGTGCAGCCGCTTGGGATGCTGTCGAGGAGTTACAAGCTGAAGCTGCTCATCAAAAACAGAAGAAACCTAAGTCTTCTTTTGAAGTCTATTGTGATGATAATCCTGATGCGGCTGAGTGTCGCGTTTATGAAGACTAAAAGCTGTTCAGGCGGAAACGTCTTCGAGTGAACTAAAGGCTGTAGCATATGTGAGCAACTGAGTCTTGACAAATGTCGAGCCAGTTGCTTCCCTTTTGATTGATGTTGAATTTGTTGCTCTAAATATTAGGAGATGTTAAATATTTTACCATTCGCTAACATTCCGGTATTGGAATCTTTTATTTGGATGGACTATAGACTAGCTGTTTTATTTACAGTTATTGCTCCGTTAATTTTGCTTTTTTGGGCTTTTCTGCAAAAAATTGATGCGATCCAACGTTTACTCGTGATTTATTGGCGGGTGTCTAGTTTACTGGTCATTACGCTGTACTTGATGATTGCTGCTTTTCCGATTAGCTTTATCACTTCGATCCTCGCCCGAATTTTGATTGTGGTCAGTTTATGGTTTTGGGTTGATCTCAATGAAGAACTTGAAGATCTACAACCTTCTCTATTGAAGTTGAGCTTTACATCCTGGCGATGGGCTGTATCGGTTTATAATGGGTTGGGCGCTTTGCTGTTTATTCCCTTTTTACGGTGTGCATTTTTGGATACGAATGGGTTGATTTCTGATCAAACTTGTCGCATTTGGTTAGATACGCCTTGGATGTATAAGGAGATGTTTCATCCCAATTTGACACCACAATTCTTAGGTTTTTTTGGATTATCGGGTTTAGTGGTTTATCTGATTTGTTTTGGCTATTTTGTCGTGGTCAAACTCGGAAGACAAGGACGTTCAGCGACTGGACATTAAATCGTTTACAATTTACAGTGATCAGTGACCCGTTTTTTTAGCTGTTCACAGGTTACTGTAATTAGTAATCGGGTAGTAAAATAAACAAAGATTTAACGGCTTCCATTGCTAAAATAGCCACTAAACCACCTGCTGCTAAAAGACTCAACGGAATTAAAATGGCTTGCAATAAATACATCGTTTGCTCAAACTGTTTATTATAATAATTCGCGAGTTTATGTAGAGCGATATTGAGATGACCTGTTTCTTCTCCAGTCCGCAGAATTTGAATAGCAATAGAGGGTAGACGACCTTCCACACTTTGGCTGAAAGTATACCCGGCTGGAATTTGACCTAAAGCAATTGTCAGCGTTCCAGACATTTTGGAAGACTTAGGAATGCGATCGCGAACCAGTTCAATCGCAGTTAAAACCGGAATACCACAATTGAGAGGAAGTTCAAGTTCTGCGAGGTCAAGCATCGAACGGGCGGTAAAAATTCGCCGAACTAAAGGTAAACGAGGTGCAATTTTAGGGGCGATAAAACCCAAAGCAATAAGAAAAATTCCCACCAACACCCAAACCCAAATCGGACTTTTAGATATATAAAGCAGAGTAATAATTAATCCCGAAATACTCACTATCGTTGTAATCGCAGCCACTTTAACAGAACGGTAAAGACTCTGACAATCATGTTCTTGTTGAGCAATTTGTGACAAACGATAGCACATTTCTGGCAATGCACCGCTATAGTCAGCAATTTGAATTAAACTAATTGTCCAGCGATCAAAGTACCGAGGCGCATGAGCAAGTGCTGAGGCGAGATCGTCTCCCAAAGCAACGGCTGTACTGACTTTATTGAGATAACGAGCCAATCGATCATCACTTTGTTGAACCAATAAGTCAATGATCTCTTGGATACTAAAGCCAGAGTTGAGCAAAGTCGCGAACTTTGAGAAGAATCGAGCCTTCTGTTGCGGAGTCATGCGTTCCAAATACTAACCCCATATTGTTGCACAAAGGGGCATCAGAAGATGGCGAATCTCCTAAGCACCATTACCTGCTTGCAACTTAACTAAGAGTTGATTTCGCTTTGCGATCGCTTCGGAATGATTCGGTTTGAGTTCTAGAGCGACTCCATAGGAAGCAAACGCCTCTGGATAGCGCTGCAACTGTTCAAAAGTTTGTCCTCGTCTGATCCAGGCTTCACAACAATCGGGTTGACGTTGGATAATCCGATCATAGGTATTAATCGCTTGCTGATATTGGTGAGTTGCTTCTAACACTCTCCCCAACATCAACCGAACCGTATAATTATCCGGCCAAATTTGAATGGCTTGGCTGTAGGCTTCAAAGGCACTAGAATACTGCTGCACCTGTTCACAAGCTTGTCCGAGTTTGATCCAAGCTTCAAAATTATCGGGTCGGAGTCGAACAACTTTTTTATACGCAATGATCGCTTCAGAGTATCGCTCTAACTTTTCTAACGCTTCGCCTCGTTGTAATCCGGCTTGTGTTGCTAGGGTTTGATTTTCTGAAGTCAGGAGTAATACTTTATCATAAGCAATTACCGCTTCTTCATAGCGATCCAACTGTTCTAAAGCTTCACCTCGACAGTTCCAGACTTCGAGAAAATCGGGTTCAATTTGTAAGGCATTATCATAGGCGATGATTGCTTCTTGATATTGTCCCAACTCACACAAGGCAATCCCTCGACCTAACCAGGCTTCGGGAAAGTTTGTGTTAATTTGGGTGGCTTTATCAAACGCGGCGATCGCAGAATGATATTGTCCGAGATCGAGGAGAATTTGACCGCGACTGATCCAAACTGCCGGGGAGTCGGGATTCATTTGTAGGGTTTGATCAATACTGCTTAAAGCGGCTTCCGGCCATTGAGATTTTAACGCCATACCCTTATAAAACCAGGCTTCATAGTCTTGGGGTTGAAGCTGAATGACCTGTTCGTAGGAAGCAACGGCTTCAGCATATTTGTGTTGTTTTTGCAGGGCGATCCCGCGATTAAACCAACCTTGGTAACTTTTGGGTTGGAGTTGCAAGGCGCGATCATAGGAGGCTACCGCTTCGGAATATTTATACTGATTCATCAGCATTTCACCCCGATTAAACCAGGCTTCA
>Ga0207419_1000743_pt1 | contig 27333 bp, 23 predicted proteins | sample ElkSloMetagenome_4_FD_184723 | JGI IMG/M metagenome (GOLD analysis project Ga0207419, IMG submission 184723) | Hot spring microbial communities from Elkhorn Slough, Monterey Bay, USA - MD2A (version 2) | ecosystem: Environmental > Aquatic > Marine > Intertidal zone > Estuary: Microbial mat ... | reverse complement strand
CGCGAGATGCGGCTTTTCCGGCGAAACCCCTCAGGGACAGGCCTTTGCGGGGCCTCCGCCTCGTTTGGGCTCGCTTATTTGGAATAACCAAACCGCGCTTGCCCAAGCCAAGCCGGAGCCTCCCGCAAAGGCCTGTCTCGCCCGAGCATAATTATTCAGAGGTTCCCTAGGAGGGTCCTGACTGCGTTCAGCCGCCGCGTCGTCTCAGGAGTAAGTCGATGATGCGGTGGCCGCGGCGCTCCCCGCGCCGTTCGAAGTGGGTCTGCGGACGCCACTCGGGGCGGGGGAGGAAGGGATCCCCCAGCGCTTCGAATTCAGAAACTTCGGCGACGGCTTCGAGCATCCACTCAGCGTAAGGCATCCAGTCGGTGGCCAAATGAAGCAGGCCGCCGGGGCGCAGACGCTGCGCAACCAGCCGCAGAAAAGGCGCCTGGATCAGACGGCGCTTGTGATGGCGCGTCTTGGGCCAGGGGTCTGGAAAATAGACTCGGACCTGCTCGAGGCTGGCAGGCGGCAAATTCTGCTCGAACACTTCGACGGCGTCGCGAACGGCAACGCGAACGTTGTTCAAATCGGCCTGGTCGAGCGAGCGCAGCAAGCGTCCAACGCCAGGCTCGTGCACCTCTATGCCCAGAAAATTGAACTGCGGCTCGTTGGCGGCCATCGAAGCCAGCGCCTGACCGTTTCCGCAGCCTACCTCGACCACGAGGGGTCGCTGGTCTTCGAAGCGGTTCGCCGCGGCGTCGCAGTCCGCTTCGATTTCGTATTTCGGCAGCAGCTCCTCCAGCGCCCTGGCTTGGGCGGGCGTCAGGCGGCCTGGACGGCGAACGAAGCTTCGAACGCGGCGATATCGATGGTTGGAGTCTCGGTCGCTCATCGTCCGGCGCGGACCTTCAACCATTCAAAAATCGCCGTTCGCGCGAAGACACCCATCCGAACCTGCTCGAGGATCAGGGAGCGAGCACCGTCGGCCACCTCGGAGTGAATTTCCATGCCGCGATTGATCGGGCCTGGATGGAGCACGCGGCAATCCGGTCGCGCTGCCGATAAATGTTCCGGGCGCAGACACCAATCCCTGGCATAGGTCTCCGGTTCGGGCCAGACCGTCTTGTCGATCCGCTCGTGCTGAACACGGAGCATCATGATCGCGTCGGCCTGATGGACGGCGGCTTCGAGGGAATCGACCCGCTCGACCCCCGGGCCCGGGTCCCAATCCGGCATCAGTGTTTCGGGGCCGGCGAGACGAAGCTGCCCGACGCCGAGGCGTCGAAAACACTCTAGTCCTGACCGGGCCACGCGGGAGTGTCGCAGATCACCGATGATCGCGACCGTCGCACGCGGCCAGTCGATTCCGGCGGCCTGCAGCGTGGCAGCGTCCAGCAGCGCCTGGCTGGGATGTTCTCCGTCACCGTCACCCGCGTTGATCAGCTGCACGGGCATCTCAAGCTCCTTGGCCAGGCGTCGAGCAGCCCCGGCCTCAGGGTGGCGAAGAACCAGCGTTTCAACGCCCATGGCGGCCAGCGTTGCGCAGGTGTCGCGCAGGGACTCGCCCTTGCTCGTCGACGAGCGCGCCGCCTCGATGTTGATGACGTGAGCCTTGAGGGCCAGGGCTGCCAGCTCGAAGGACACCCGCGTTCGCGTGCTGGGCTCGAGAAAAAGATTCGCAACGCTGCCCAGAGATGCTTCCGGGCGAGCGCCGCGCGACAGGGCCAGGGCGCGCTCGATGAGGCGCTGGAGCTCGTCCAGTTCCAGGTCCCTTAGGCTCAGGAAATGTCGGTGGCAGGGGTCAGAGCTGGCCACGATCGCGCATCCAGGCATCGAGAATCACGGCCGCCGCCTGGCTGTCCAGACTTGCGGCATCTTTTCGCCGCGCCCGACCCGCTCGCCGGCGATCGGCAAACTGGCGCGCTGCAATCTCGCTGGTCATTCGCTCATCCTGCAGATCGACGTTGAGTTTCGGATTGGACTCGGCCAGGGCCCCGGCAAACCGTCGCACGCGTCGACTCATTGCTGATTCCCCACCGTCTTTCGCCAACGGCAGGCCAATGACGATATCGCTCGGCCTCCATTCGCGGATCAGGCCTTCGATCGCCTTGTTCAGCTGGTCTCCGGAATGATTTGGCAGCGGGGCTAGGGGGCGCGCTGTTCCGGTCATTGGGTGGGCCATGGCCACCCCGACACAGCGCTCGCCGTAGTCAAAGGCCAGCCACGGGCCGGACCGGGTCTCAGGCATGGCCACCGGCAGGCTGCAGCGAACCCGCCTGAATGCCAAGGCTTTCTAGGGCCTCGGCCCAGCGTTGCTCGACGGGCAGATCGAAAAGAATATCGGCCTTGGCCATCACGTTGAGCCAGGCGTTATCGCGCATTTCGTCTTCGAGCTGTCCCGCGTCCCAGCCTGCATAACCGAGGGCCATGAGAAATTTTTTCGGCCCCTTGCCCGCAGCGATGGCCTCGAGAATATCGCGGGAGGTTGTCACGGAAATACCCGGGCCGACGCGCATGCTCGATTCCCAGACCGGCGCGCCGGAGTGCAGGACAAAGCCGCGCTCGGGGTGGACCGGACCGCCTTCGTAGACCGGAACGTCATGCGCTCGTTCCGTGCTCGCCTCGATACCGATCTGATCGAAAACATCGGCCAGAGTAATTTCGGAGGGGCGATTAATGGTGATCCCTAGCGCTCCGTCGTCGTTGTGTTGACAAAGGAGCGTGACGCCGCGGGCGAAATTCGGGTCTTCCATGCCCGGCATCGCGATCAGGAATTGATGCTCAAGATAACTCACGAGACCTAGTCTATCACTCGCCTCGCAAACTCAATACAGCCCGGTTTGCGAGGAAAATTGCCAGGTCCGGGTCACGGTCAGAACATCAACGTCCTTTCGGATGTCGTCCGGCAGGGGCGCGAAGGGGGAAGACAGGCGGACGATCCGAACCGCCGCCTCGTCGAGAATATCGTAGCCCGACGACCTCAGAACCCGGATCTGCTCGACGCTGCCGTCGGTCAGCACATCGACGCTGAGCACCAGGGCGCCGTCCAGATTCATCCGCCGAGCCTGCTCGGGATAGTTGAGATTCCCGACCCGCTCGACCTTGGCCACCCATGAGCGCATGTAGGTGGCATACATGTGTTCCTGCGTGCTCGCGGAAATGAATTTTCGGCGGCGGCGCTCGGGAAAATCCTGCGCCTCGGTCAGGCGATTCGGCGACGCGCGAGCCACGGCCAGCGACTGCTCGATAAGCTCCTGCGACGTGGCTGAATCAAGGCTCGCCGTGTCCTCGGTCACCGCCGACTGAACCGGTCCGGTTTCTGATGACCTCGCGACCAGCTCGGCCGGCTGCCGCTGCATCGTGTCATCCTCAGCCTGCTGCTGAACCGGTTCGGGCATCGACTCGGGCTGCTCCTGACCGCTGAGCATGGGCTCGGCAGGCCGCTTGAGATCCGGACTCTCCCCCCCACCATCCTGAGCTGCCTGTGCCAGAAAATCGGCTTCATCCGGCGGCGTTTCGTTGGCCCACTGAACCAGAATGACGTCGAGACTGCTAGGCACTTCGTCTGGTCGCCCGCTGAAGACATCGAAATGAATCAAACCAATCGCCGCCACATGCATGGCGACGGCCACGGCCAGGGCCAGGACCAGCGAGTCGGAGGGCGAGCTCAGGCGTCGAACGCTGCTCATGGATCAATGGCGTCGAACAGATCGGAGATGATGTTCAGATCGAATTCTCGATCCAGCTCGCGAACGCAGGTCGGGCTGGTGACGTTGATTTCAGTCAGTCGGTCTCCGATCACATCGAGTCCGGCGAACTCGATCCCGTGCTCGAGGAGGAGCGGGCCGACGGCATCGGCGATCGCCTTCTCCTCCCGGCCGAGAGGGCGTCCCTCACCGCGGCCACCCTTGGCAAGATTGCCGCGAAAATCGTCGCCGGTCGGAATGCGAGCCAGCAGGAAGGGCACCGCTTGACCGTGAACGATCAGGATTCGCTTGTCGCCATCTTCGATCGCCGGCAGGTACTGCTGCGCGATCGCGAGTTTCTGGCCACCGTCGGTCAGCGTCTCAACGATTACGTTGAGATTTGGGTCGTCGCTCGAGGCCAGGAAAATGCTTTTCCCGCCCATTCCGTCCAGGGGCTTGAGCACGGCGCGGCCCTGGGCTTTGACGAAAGCCTTGAGCTCGGTGGCCTTTGAACTGACTCGAGTGTCGGGCATCAGCTCAGGAAAGCGCGTAATCGCGAGCTTTTCGTTGAAGTTCCGCAGAGCGCTGGGTCGATTGATAATGCGGGCACCACTGGCCTGAGCGCAATCCAGCAGGTAGGTTGCGAACAGGTACTTCTCATCGACGGGCGGGTCGGCACGCATAAAAACGAGATCGTCGTCGCCCAGCGCGCGCTGAACGCCATCACCGAGCTCGAACCAGTTCTGGCCGTCGTCGCGAACGGTGATCGGGTGCATCCGCGCCAGCGCCAGATGGCCATCAAGGGACAACCCATCTTCGTTGAGATAGAACACCTTGTAGCCCCGCCGCTGCCCCTCGAGCAGCATGGCGAAACTGGTGTCCTTGGCAATTGTGATCGTCGCGATGTCGTCCATCACGACTATGAGATTTTTACGCATCAGCTTGGGGTCGTCATAAATCGGTGTGAACGGAGCTTAAAATGAGGATCATGTCGCAGTTTTGGAGACAAAAAACCTTAAATGACGGAGGCTTGAGATGATCTATTCTACCGGATTGGCAAATCTGCCCAAGATCGACTAACCTAAGCTCTTCGCGCTGCCTGGCGGCTGTACTTTCGCCTGCTTGTGGAAAGAAAGGACGCCGGTCTAGAGCGTAGGAATCATCAAGGAGAGAAGTCAAGTGAGCCTGAGTGGCCTCAAGATAATGTTGATTGATGACAGCCGAACGATCCGTCGGTCGGCCGAAACCATGCTCAGTCGGGAAGGATGTGAAGTCATCACTGCCAACGACGGGTTCGAAGCGCTGGCTCTGATCCATAAGAACGAGCCGGATCTTATCTTCGTCGACATCATGATGCCGCGACTTGACGGCTATCAGACCTGCGCGATCATCAAGAACAACTCAAATTTCCAGTCCGTCCCGGTTGTCATGTTGACCAGCAAGGACGGCCTGTTCGACAAAGCTCGTGGGCGTATTGTCGGATCGGATCAATACCTGACCAAACCCTTCACCCGCGATGAGCTTCTGGCCGCCGTGCGTGAACAAATCAATCCGGATCAGTCGGCCTGACGCCGACGATATTCGGCACGATCGACGACGCGAGGGATTATGCAAGGGGAGCAACGCTTCGACTCGGATGCCCCAGACAGCAGCGCCTTGCTCGAGCTGCTCGGGGATTATGAACAGCGCAGCCTCGGACATGATGTCGGAGAAGCGGGCCGTCAACAGCAGGCCAGCAACTGGGACGGAGTCGTTTTCCGCCTCGGAGAACATCGCCTGACCTGTCGGATCGATCAGATCGAGGAAATTATCGCCTTCCCCCCTTTCTACCCGGTCCCCGGAACGAAAGAGTGGCTCCTGGGCGTGGCCAACGTACGCGGCAATCTCGCGCCTGTGTCGGATCTCGGCTGGTTTCTGTTCGGCAGCCGCACGCCGGTCACTGCAAGAACCCGTCTGATCCTGACGAAACTCCAAGGACGCCTGGCAGGGCTTGTCGTCGACGAGGTCTTCGGCCAGCGCCATTTTCATACGGATGATCTGGAGGATGATTCGGGCTGGAGCGACACGGAGCTTAAGGGACTGGTCCATCAGAATTTCCCGAGCTCTGATCAAGATTGGGGCGTGTTCCGGATCGACGAGCTTCAGCGGCGACTGGATTTCATGGACGGTTCGCGCGAGCAATAGCCCCGACAGGATGAGAGGCGCGTCGGCACGGGGATGCGCTTGATCAAACAGTATCCAGCCGAGACCCGGCTGCACCGTGCAGAGGGGCCGATCGCCGAACGAAGCGGCCCAGAAGAGAACTGGGGAGTGTTGCGCTCGCTTGGCGTGCTGGCAAAATTCTCCGCATGCTTTAATTTGCAGAGTCAGGAAATCGAATGAGTACACATGAGGTGAAGGCATGAGTAGTGTGGGCACGCAATCATCAGAGCAGCGACTATCGCTGCCGCAGGCACTGCTGTTTGTTCTGCTGATCGCCCTTCTGGGCCTGGTGGCATTCAACTTCTACCTGCTCAATCAGCGCAACCAGCAGCAAACCGAATACCTCGCGCTGACCACCGATATCCAGGTCCGAGCTCAGCAGCTGGCGAAAGCAGCCGGTGAATCAGCCGTCGGCAACTTTGATGCCTTCGACGAACTTCGCGAGACCCGCAACAGCATCGATTCCGATATCGACCAGCTGCGCAATGGCAATCCAGAAATTGGTCTGCCGCCGTCGCCGCCCCGGGTCGACGGCGAGCTCGCCACTCTCGAGGATACGTGGAACGAAATCAACGAATTCAGTTCCGGCATTCTCGACCGAACCGATCTGGTTATCGAGCTGGCCGACAGCTCCCTTGCCTTCTCCGATAATATTCCTCAGCTTCAGGCGCAGTCCGATGAAGTAGTGCGACGGATGATCGAAACGGGCGCACCGTCTGTTCAAATCTACGTTGCTAGCCGCCAGCTCGTCCTGGCCGACCGGATGCTGCGCCGCGTCGGCGACATCCTCGCAGGCGGCCCCGGTGCCATCACTGCCGCGGACGCTTTCCGAGCCGACGCTGCCCTTTTCAACCGCGTGCTGCAGGGCCTGATCAATGGCGATGACGACCTGAACCTGGCCGCTGCTGGCAACTCGCGCGTGCTTGAAGCCCTAGCAAATGTCGTGGCGATATTCGAGGAAATCCGCCTCGACGTCGACACGATTCTGACCGCTTCCACGGACTTGTTCGAGGTGCGCGAGGCCGCCGATGAAATCTTCCTCGATGCCGAGGATCTGACGGATCAGGCGCAGGTTCTCGCCGGCAGCTACGCCGACCTCGGTCGGGGCCAGTTCTGGCCCTCCCTGCTCGCCGGGCTGCTGTTGGCCGGCGGTGCGCTTGCGATCATCGCCTTCATCGGTTTCGGTGCCTACCGATCCCAGCGCAAACGCGCCAGAGCGACAACGGAAGTCAACCAGAGAAATCAGGACGCCATTCTGCGACTGCTCGACGAAATGAGCTCGCTCGCTGATGGGGACCTGACGGTTCAGGCCACGGTGACCGAGGACGTTACCGGCGCCATCGCCGACTCGGTCAACTACGCGGTCGAGGCGCTTCGCGACCTGGTCTCCGGGGTCAACAACACGGCACAACAGGTCGCCGCGCAGGCTCAGGAAACCCGAGCCACGACAATGCAGCTTGCCGAGGCGTCGGAGCACCAGGCGCGCGAAATTCGTGAAGCCACCGACACCATCAACGAAATGGCACGGTCCTTTGATGATATGGCCCAGCGCTCGAGCGAGTCGGCAGACGTCGCTCAGAACTCGGTTGAGATCGCCAATCGCGGCGCCGATATGGTGCGTCAGACCATCTCGGGCATGGACAATATCCGCGATCAGATTCAGGAAACCTCGAAGCGAATCAAACGCCTGGGTGAATCCTCCCAGGAGATTGGAGACATCGTTGAGCTGATCAACGGCATTTCCGAGCAAACGAACGTTCTCGCCCTGAACGCGGCAATTCAGGCGGCGTCGGCAGGCGGTGCCGGCCGTGGATTTGCGGTCGTTGCCGACGAAGTCCAGCGCCTGGCCGAGCGTGCCACCAACGCGACACGACGAATCGAGGCGCTGGTGCAGACCATTCAGGCCGACACGGCCGAAGCCGTCAACTCGATGGAACAGACGACAACCCAGGTGGTATCCGGAGCACGACTCGCCGAGGATGCGGGTGAGGCACTCGAATCCATCGAAACGGTGTCCAACGACCTCGCCGGCCTGATTCAGAATATTTCACGTCAGGCGCAGGACGAGTCCAAGAACGCCACCAAGATCGCGCAGTTGATGAACAGCATTCGAGACATCTCGGTGCAGACCACCGAGGGCACGGGCGAAACGGCGAAATCAGTCGCCAACCTCGCCGAACTCGTCCGAGATCTCAGAGATTCGGTATCCGACTTCACGCTGCCGGAAGACGACCGCTAGGGCATCGTGTCATCGAGACACTGGAAACACGGATCAATGAATTCCGGCAGAGGGGTCAGTAACGCATGCGTGGCTTTGATAACGACCAGCGCGCTGGACGATTGATATGAACAGCCGCCACATCAGCAACCAGTCGCTGCAGTGGACTCGACCACTGCTCGATGAGCTTTTCACGGATGTCCGTGAGGCCATCGAACGCTATGGTGACGAGGATCGCGAACGTCAGGATCACGATCTCGACGAGGCGATCGAATCATGCCGGAAAATCGCCGGCTCCCTCGCGGTGATGGAATTCAACAGCGGCAAGCTGATTGCCGAAGCCATGAGCATGGCTCTGGAGGCACTGCAATCCGGGGAGGCCAGCAACGAAGACCAGACGATCGAGCGCGTGCTGGAAGCATCGGCCATCCTGCCCGACTATCTGGATTTTCTGGAGAACGCGCCCGGCGACACCACCGTCGTTGTCCTCCCGACGATCAATGATCTGCGCAGTTCTGCCGGCCAGCCACCGCTGGACGAAGCCACCTTTTTCCGTCCCGACGTCGATCAGGCGACGCTGCCCGACAGCCAAAACGAGGCCGAGCCGGCCGAACTGAGACGTGATTATCAGCACGCCCTGCGCGGCTTCCTGATCAACAATGAGGACGCGGAAGCGGTTGAAACGATGGCCGAAGTCGGGCTGAAGATCCGCGATTCGGCCAGGGCGCCGGATGCACTGCGCCGCGTTGGCTGGGCCGTCGCGGCGCTGGGCGAAGCGCTCACCGAGCAGCACCTGACCGGTGGCCCCGCCATCACCCGGCTGTTCGCCCGAACCGACGTCACCCTGAAAGCCTTCGCCGACCGGACCGATGACCCGGCGCTGGTCGAACGCGCCGACAACCTGTGCCGCAGCCTGCTGTTTCAGCTGGCTCTCTCGCAGGCCGAATCGCCGATGGCGAGCGAGGTTCACGCGGCCTTTGCCCTAGAAGATCACGTGCCCGATCAGCTTGCCAGGGCCAAAGTCTTCTTGGCGGGTAGAAATCGTTCTCTCTATGCGGCGGTGACCAAGGCCGCGCGCGAGGATCTGGCGCGAATCAAGGAAGCCCTGGGAAATCAGCTCGAACAGGACAGCGATTCTGAGGTCCTCAACCAGCAGACCGCCCTGTTGGAATCGGTCGGCGAAAGCCTCGCCATGCTGGGTTTGGATCACTTGGCCAGTCGCGTCAAGGGGCAGGCCGGCAAGCTGTCCGAATTGGGCAACGATTTCGATGATCCCGCGCTGCTGAAAGTGGCGCGCGAGTTGCTCGTTGTCGAATCGCAGCTCGAAGAGAGCTTCGGCCTGGCCGCGGACACGGATGCACGAGACGAACGGCTCGATGAGGGTGATGCGACGCTGCTGCCACCGACAGAGCAGCGGCGCGTCATCAAGCAACTGGTCAAGGAGGCGCTCGAGGATCTGGCACACGCCAAGCACCTGCTGGACGCGATCAATCGAGGCAAGGCCGATGATGGCGCGATCGACGAGGCCGTCACCATCCTGACCCGGATTGCCGGAGCGCTGCATCTGGCAAACCTTCCCGATGCGGCCCTCATGCTCGACGCAGCATCGCGGGTGGCGGTTGACCATCTGGCACCGGGCAAGGCCGAACGCGATCCCGCGGGGCTCGAAGCGCTGGCTGAGACTCTGACCACCACCGAGTTCTACCTTGAAAGTCTCACGCTGAAGGACGAACGCAGCCAGCGCTACCTCGATTCCGCTCGCCGCCATCTGAGCGCTCTGGGCTATCTCGACGACGATAGGGAAGCGGAAGAACAGGATCTGGCAGAGACGACCAGCGAAACGGCCGCAGTCGACGACGAGCCGGCCCCGGTCGACGGCGAAGAAGCGCCCACCGAACAGCTCGAGCCGACCAGCGAACCCGAAGACCTTGAAGCGGAAGCCGAAACTGAGGCAGAAGCCGAGGCAGACGCAGAGGCCGAAGCGGAACCTGGCGATCTCGCTGCCGCTGACGAAGACCTGGTAGATCTCAAGCTCGATACGGAAGAGGAGACCAGCGACGTCGCCGAGACCGAGGCCGTCTCGGAGCTCGAAGCAGACGCTCCGGCCGGCGAGACCGGCGCCGCGGCGGATGAAGATCGCGACGGGGATTTCGATGACTTCGACATCGTCGAGATCTTCATCGAAGAATTCGATCAGGAGCTTGCCTCGCTGCAGGAAATCGTGCCTCAATGGCAGGATCACCCCGCCGACGAAGAAAGGACGCTGACGATCCGGCGCGCCTTTCATTCACTGAAAGGCTCGGGCCGCATGGCCGGGGCGATGGAAATCGGCGAATTCGCCTTCCACATCGAGACCCTGCTCAACCAGCTGCTCGAGGGTCAGCTCAGCGCGGACACTCGAGTCACTTCGATCGTCGCCGACGCTGTGGGTGCATTGCCCAGCCTGCGTGCTCGCCTCACGGGACAGGGAGAGGCGGAACTCGACGAGGCGAGCTGCCGGAATATTGCCGAACGTGCTGAGGCGTTGACCGAAGGCCGCTCAGACGCCGTCACCGAGGGCAACGATGAGGACGCTGAGGGCGGCGAAGCGCTGCCGCCTGAGCTGGAAGGGTTGGACGACACGCTAGTCGAGCTGATGATCAAGGAGCTTTCAGAAAACCTGGAAGCCATGGAGCGCTGGCTCCACGATAGCCAGGAATCAGGCCACACGCCGGAAATCGACGAGAGCATGGTGCGCAGCGTCCATACGATGAAAGGCACGATGCGCCTGGCTCCAATCGGCGATGAAACGGAGACGGCTCAGATCCTCGAAGCCTACCTTGAGGAACTGTCCAAGACCCATTCGGCTCCCTCTTCGGCCGGCATCGACGCCATGACTCATTGCGCCGAGCTTTTCCGTCATCGCCTCGATCGGCTTCAGGGCGAGTTGGTCGATTCCGACGTCTTCAGCACGACCGACCTGGCCAGTGAATTGCGTGACCTGCACAGTCAAGCCCACCGCGATCGCACGGGCGAGCATGCCACGATCGCGCCGTTCCCACCCCAGGCCGATGGCGGGGATGACGAACCGTCGCTCTCTTCCGATCTGGACCCGGCGGACACGGCCGATGGCGTCGACTTCTTCGATATCGATGACGACGAATTAACGCCTGAAGAGGTCGAACCCGTCCGCGAGGTCGATGAGACCGAAGCGGATGAAGAGCTTGACGAAGTCGAAGACCTCGAAGTCAGCGACGAGCTGAGTGAGGCCGATGACGATGGCGATGACGATGGCGACGGCGATCAGCTGGAAGAAATCGAAGCGGCAGAAGAAAGCGACGAGATCGTTTCCGAGGACACCGAGTCGGCGACGCCGCCCCAGGGCGAGCAGGACGACGAAGAACCAAGCGATGAGGTCGATCGAGACCTCGAAACCGCGGTCGAAATTGACGACGAAGAGATCGAGGCCGAGGCGGCGATCGATGAGATGGAATCCTCCTCGGATACGGCACCCAGGGCTGGAGAGGATCATGACCTGTCTGACGACGAGGCCGAACTAGAAGCCGAGGCCGAAGCCGAGAAGGATGACGAAGACTCCCTGTCTGATTGGGAGCGACAGGCGCTCGCCGCTCAGGAAGACGCCCAGAGCGAGCCCGACAGGCACGATTTTGATGATGACGATTCTGATGATGGGGCCGACGTCAGCGTGCCTGAGCCTGAGTCCGTGCCCGAACCCGAAGCAGAAGCTGCCGAGACGTCCGTCGGCCAGGCGTCGCAGTCCATCGCTGTCGATTATTCAGAGCTGAACGAGGACCTTCTCGAAGCCTTCCTTGAAGAGGGTCAGGAGCTTCTCGAGCACTCCGACGAAGTCCTTCAGCAGTGGCGGGAAGATCCGGATAACAAGAGCCTTGTCACGGCTCTGCAGCGCGACCTGCACACAATCAAGGGCTCGTCGCGAATGGTCGGCCTGAACCCGATCGGCCAGGTCGCCCACGTGATGGAAGAGCTGCTCGAGAGCATCGCTGCCGGATTGAAGCAGACCACGCGCGGTCGAATTGACGCGCTCGAGGCCGGCTGTGATCATCTGAACCTCATGATCGATGCGGTCACGCAGCGCCAGGCCATGCCAATGCGGCCCATCGAGGAGCTTTTCGCCGATCAGGCCGAGGAGTTCGCCGACGAATTCGAAGAGACGATCGAAGCGCCTCAAATCACCGCAGAAACGCCCACGGAGAGCGCGGGCGATTCTGAAGAAACCGTGGCTCGCGGCGAAAACCTTCGCGTCCCCTCCAGCCTCGTCGACGAGCTCGTCAACTACGCCGGCGAAATCTCGATTTTCCGCTCGCGCCTGGAACAGCAGGTCAGCGTCTTCAGAAACAACGTGGGCGAAGTCGACGAAACGATCGTTCGCTTGCGCGATCAGCTCCGCAAGCTCGAGCTTGAAACAGAAGCTCAGATCCTCGCTCGATTCGAACGCGAGCACGGCCCCGCCGACGACGAGTTCGATCCCCTTGAGCTCGACCGCTATTCGACGATTCAGCAGCTCTCACGTGGCCTGGCCGAGTCAGTCAATGACTTGACTTCGCTGACCGGCATTCTCGATGACGCAACGCGACAATCCGAGACCCTGCTGCTGCAGCAATCACGAGTGAACACGGAGCTGCAGGAAGGCCTCATGCAGGCCCGCATGGTCTCCTTCAACACCCTGCTGCCCCGCTTCCGCCGCGTTGTTCGCAACGCCGCCCGCGATGTCGGCAAAAAGGCCCAGATCGAGGTCGAGCTGGCCGGCGAGGGCGAACTCGACCGCAACGTCCTCGAGCGCATTACCGCGCCGATTGAGCATTTGCTGCGAAACGCGATCAGTCACGGCATCGAAATGCCTGACGCGCGCCTGAAAGCGGGCAAACCCGAGAGCGGCACCATCCACATCGACGTCTCCCGCGAGGCCACGGAGCTGGTGATGCGCATCAGCGATGACGGAGCCGGTCTCAATCTCGACAAGATCAGGCAGCGAGCCCTAGAGCGAGGCCTGCTCGATGATGACGACGTCGATGAAGACGCACTGACTCAGATGATCTTCCATTCGGGCTTTTCGACCGCCGAGCAGGTCAGCGAGCTCGCCGGTCGCGGCATCGGCATGGACGTCGTTGCCAGCGAAGTGCGCCAGATCGGGGGCAGCGTCGCCGCCCGTTCGGTTTCCGGCAAGGGCGCGATGTTCACCATTCGCATCCCCCTGTCGCTGACCGTCATGCAGGCGATCATGGTTCGGGCGGGCGACCGCCAGTTCGCGATCCCCCTCCAGTCGGTCCGCGGCGTGACCCGAATTCTCGCCCAGGAATGGTCACGCGCCATCGAGGACCCCGAACCTGCCCAGCAGTACGGCGGCGATTCCTATCCCTTGCTGGAGCTTGAACCTCAGCTCGACTTCCCTCCGGAGGAGCAGGACTACGGAACCCTGTCACTACTGATGGTCGAGGCCGGTAACGAGCGCGCCGCCCTGCGCGTCAGCGATCTGCTGGGGCATCGGGAGATCGTCATCAAACCGGTCGGGCCCCAGATCAGTTCGATCCCGGGCATCCTCGGCGGCACGATCACCGGCGATGGCCAAGTCGTTGCCATCCTCGACATCGGCCCTCTGATCCGACGCGCTTTCGCAGAGGAAATCCTCCCCGGCCGTGGCGATATCCTCGAGGCTGAGAAAACCCAGGAGGTCAAGCGCACGCCACTGGTCATGGTCGTCGATGACTCCATTACCATGCGGCGCGTGACCTCACGCGTGCTCGAGAATCGCGGGCTCGAAGTCATCACGGCGCGCGACGGTCTCGACGCTGTCGAGTCCCTGTTCGACCGGGTGCCTGACTTGATGTTGCTCGACATCGAGATGCCGCGAATGGATGGTTACGAGCTGGCAACCCACGTTCGCAATGATCCAAGACTCAAGGACGTTCCACTGATCATGATCACTTCGCGGAGTGGCGAAAAGCATCGCCAGCGGGCTCAGGAAATCGGGGTGAACGATTACCTGGCCAAGCCCTATCAGGAAGCAGAGCTCGTTCAGCACGTCTTTGAACTGCTGAACATGGCCCCGACAGAAGGATAAGCAGGCGATGGCCGACACAGAAATCCGGAGCGTTCTGGTCCCCATGACCGGCGCTCATCTTCTGATCCCCAACGCAACGGTGGCTGAAGTTGTCGGCTACTCCTCACCGGATCAGACGCCAGACGGTCCAGACTGGCTGCTCGGGACCTTCCTCTGGCGGGGCTGGCAGGTCCCGCTGATCAGTTTCGCCTCACTGGCCGAAAGCAGCGAAGCCGAGCCCGTGAGCAATGCACGACTATGCATCACGAAAACGCTGATCGACAACGAAAGGATGCCCTACATCGCAATCCTTGCTCAGGGGTTCCCGCGACTGACCACGATCACCCCGGAAAACGTGACGGAGGTGCCCTTGCAAACCAAGCCGATCGCCGTCGCCGGCAAGGTCATCGTCGAAAACACGGAAGCCCTGGTTCCCGACCTCGACCGCCTGGCCCACCTGGTCGCGCACGCAGCCTTTGGCGCGCTACCGCTGACCAGCTAGAACCCGCCTCGGCCGGCTCAAAGCCGGACCCGTCAAGGCATCTGGCATTCCCAGGTGCATTTCGGGCCCTTCGGGCCACCGGCCGCCCGGACTCAGAGCTTCAGCAGTTTTTCCAGATAGTGGATATTGGTTCCACCCTCGATGAAGCCCGAGTCCCGAAGAAGTCGCTGATGCAGCGCGACGTTGTTGACGACGCCACCGAGCACCATCTCGTCGAGGGCAACGCGCATGCGCGCCAGCGCAGCCTCTCGCGTCTCGCCATGAGCGATCAGCTTGCCGATCATCGAGTCGTAGTTGGACGGAATCGTATAGCCATCGTAAATATGAGAGTCGACGCGGATGCCCGGGCCTCCCGGTGCGTGGAATGAGTCGACCTGGCCGGGCTGGGGGATGAATTTCTCGGGATCCTCGGCGTTGATACGGCACTCGATGGCATGCCCGTTGATGATCACATCGGCCTGGTCGAAGGGAAGGGGCTGACCGGCTGCCGCAAGGATCTGCGCCCGGATCAGATCCAGGCCGGTGATGCACTCGGTCACCGGGTGTTCGACCTGTATCCGGGTATTCATCTCGATAAAGTAAAACTGCCCGTCCTCGAAAAGAAACTCGAAGGTGCCTGCGCCCTGATATCCGATCCGGCGACAGGCATCGGTGCAGATCGTCCCGATATGTTCGCGCTGCTCGGGCGTGATGCCTGGGGCTGGCGCTTCTTCGATCACCTTCTGGTGGCGGCGCTGCATGGAACAATCGCGCTCGCCCAGGTGCACCGCGTTGCCGTGTGCGTCGGCCAGCACCTGAATTTCGATGTGGCGCGGGTTGGTCAGAAACTTTTCCATATAGACCGTGTCATCGCCGAATCCGCTCGCCGCTTCCTGACGCGTGAGAGCGATGGATTTGATCAGATCGTCGGGGTCCTCGACAACGCGCATACCGCGCCCTCCACCGCCGGCCGCGGCTTTGATAAGAACCGGGAAACCGATCTCCGCAGCCAATCGCGCCGAGCGCTTCGAATCGCCATCGAGGGGCCCGTTGGAGCCGGGCACGCAGGGCACGCCGGCCTGCCGCATGGCGTTGATCGCCGAGACCTTGTCGCCCATCAGCCGAATGGTCTCGGCCCTGGGACCGATGAAGGTGAACCCCGACTGTTCGACGCGTTCAGCGAAATCGGCGTTCTCGGCCAGAAAGCCGTAGCCTGGATGGACGGCTTCGGCGTCGGTCACCTCCATCGCCGCAATGATCGCGGGCACGTTGAGATAGCTCTGTCCGGCTGGTGCTGGCCCGATACAAACCGATTCGTCCGCCATCCCGACATGCTTCAAATTCCGGTCCACCGTCGAATGCACGGCAACGGTTCGGATTTCCATGGCCTGACAGGCACGGAGCACGCGCAGGGCAATCTCGCCCCGGTTGGCGATCAGGATTTTCTTGAAGGCGGCCATATCAATCCCGCTGGATCACGAACAAGGGCTCGTCGAATTCAACAGGTTGGCCATCTTCGACCAGGACCCGCAGGACCTTGCCGGCCAGTTCGGACTCGATCTGGTTGAACATCTTCATCGCCTCGATCAGGCAAAGCGTATCGCCGACGGAGACCGTCCCACCCTCCTTGACGAAAGCCGGCGAATCGGGATTGGGTGCCGAATAGAAGGTGCCCACCATCGGTGAGCGAACGATGTCGCCGTCGGGCAAGCCCGGCGCGCCCTCTTCTTCGGATGACCTGGACGACTCGGAGGACTCGGACGATGCGCCGGCCGGAGCGCCAGATGGGCCGGGCGCCGCGGCAGGAAGCTGGACCATCTGGCTCGGTGCAGGCTGCGGATGCGAGCGAATCAGGCGCACCGATTCTTCGCCCTCGTGAATTTCGATTTCCGCCAGCTCGGATTCCTCCAGCAGTTCGATCAGTTTCTTTATTTTTCTCAAATCCATAGGTCTGTCTACCCCAACAGGGCGTCTGGTTGGTCAGGTGCTGGTGCGATGCGCAACGGCCTGAAGCGCCAGCAAGTAGGAATCCGCTCCGAAACCGCAGATCGTGCCCACCGCGAGGTCAGAAAAGAAGGAGGTCTGGCGAAAGGACTCGCGCTGCGCCGGGTTCGTGAGATGGATTTCTATAAACGGAAGATCGACGGCCGCCAGCGCATCGCGCAGCGCCACCGAGGTATGGGTGAAGGCTGCGGGATTAATGAGAATCCAGTCCGTTCCGTCATCGGCCGCGGCCTGGACCCGCTCGACCAGCGCGTGCTCCGCGTTGGATTGGAAGGCACTGAAGTCCAGTCCGGCCGTCGCCGCGAAACGCGCCATGCGCGCATTGATCTCATCAAGCGTGGCGCTGCCATAGATGGCCGGTTCACGGCGTCCCAGCAGGTTCAGGTTGGGCCCATGCAGCACCAGGATCGAGGTCATGCGGGTCAACTCGGCTCAAAGAGCGTCGAGTTTGCACCATTCATGAAAAATTGTCCACACGTTCGGCGGAGATGGCGTCGAGATCAGCGAACTTTACGGCTGATCTAATTCATCGACCAACCATTCGTCAAGGACCGGCTCGAGCTGATCAGGCGTGACTTCGCCGAGATGGCGCCAGCGAATAATGCCCTCGGCATCGACCAAGACCGTGTAAGGCAATGCGCCGGCCGAGTTGCCCCAGGCTTGCTGCGTGGCGAGCACGTCACTCGACCCGACGAGGATGGTATAGCCGATTCCGAGGGACTCGACGAAGTCGATAACCGGTCCGGGCTCATCGATGGCAATGCCGACCACGCTCAGCTGAGCCGAATGAGTTTTAGCCACCTCATCGAGCAAGGGCATCTCGCGCCGGCACGGCGCGCACCAGGTCGCCCAAAAATTGACCAGCAGCGCCTTGTCGTCGAAATCGTCAGCGCTGACAAAGCGTCCGTCGACGGCAGCATGGCGAAAAGGCGGGCGTGGATCGCCGATCTGGGCGCCCGTCGACCCCGGTTGAGGTGCTGGATCGCGCGTGAACCAGGCGACCAGAATGCCCATGGCCAGGCCGCCCACGGCGACGCCGGCATAGAGAAACCAGCGATTCAGCGTCACGAGACTCACTGGATCACGCGATCGAGCAGGACCAGGAATTCGGACGGCGGCATAAAGCCGAAGCTTCGCAGCGCCTGACGTTCCAGACCCTCGTCGAAGAACAGGTAGGCGGGCGGACCGATGAGACCGAAGTGACTCAGGATGACACGATGCTCGTCCGTGTAGTCGGTGACGTCGATCTTGAGAAGAGTCAGCTCACGCATCCGCTCAGCCACCTGCGGGTCAGGAAAGGTGCGCCGCTCCATGCGTACGCAGTCGACACACCAGTCGGCATAGAAATCGACAAAGACCGGCCGCGGGCTCCTATCGATGCGCGCCTGCAGCTGGTCGAGCGTTTCGATCGTTTCGAAGGCGGGGCGCGCCGGCGAAACCGACGCGCTGCCCGCCTGCGGCTGCAGATGATGAAGGGGCCGGAGCCAATCCTGGCCGCCGGACAAGGCACCGACGAACTGGATCGCGCCGAAAATCAGAAGCACCACGCCCAGGCCGCGCCAGAATTTTTGCCAGCCCGTGAGCGCCTGGTCCAGGCTCGAGACAGAGACCAGATACATAGCGCTGACCGTCGCCAGCGCCCCCCATAGGAGCATGATGACGCCGCCGGGCAGCACCCGTTCCAGCATCCAGATCGCCAGGGCGAGGAGACCGACGCCGAAGACCGCCTTGATCGCGACCATCCAGCCCCCCGCCCGCGGCAATAGCCCGCCGGCGGATGTTCCCCAGATCATCAGCGGCACGCCCATGCCGATGGCCATGGAGAACAAGGCTGCACCGCCCAAGACCGCATCGCCGGTCTGGCCGATGTAGATCAGCGCGCCCATGAGCGGCGCGGCCACGCAGGGTCCGACGACCAGCGCCGACAGCGCGCCCATGATCGCTGCGCCGATCAGGGTGCCGCCCTCGGCTCGGTTGGACAGCGCATTCAGGCGGGTTTGCAGCGATGCCGGAATCTGAAGGTCGTAGAAACCGAACATCGACAGCGACAGGAGGACAAACAGCATCGCGAACGCGGACAGCACCCACGGGTGCTGAAAGATTGCCTGGAGATTCTGACCGAACAGGCCGGCGATCACGCCGAACGAGGTGTAGACCAGTGCCATGGCCAGGACGTAGACGAGCGATAGCCTGAAGGCCTTGGCCGTGGTCATGCCCCCACCCGCCCCCGCGATCAGGCCCGACAGGATTGGAACCATCGGAAAGACGCAGGGCGTAAAGGCCAAAAGAATACCGGCGATGAAAAACAGGGGCAGCGCAATCAAGGGAGAGCCGCCGAGCAACCCGGCCAGCTCGTCCTGTTCGCTCATCGTTCCCGGACCCGCGGCCGCGACGGGTGTCTCGGCATCGGTCAGAGCGACGGCCACGTCCGCCGCCGCTGCCGAGGGCAGCGCGACCTCGATCGGTCGAGTCATGGGCGGATAACAGATGCCGTCGGTCAGACAGCCCTGGAAGGCCGCCACCAGCTCGACGCTTCGAGCGGGACCGGCGGGGCGCTCCAAGCGCACGGGGATCTCGACCTGATCGTAGTAGACCTCGGTCTCCCCGAAATACTCATCGCGGATGGCCCGCGCTGGCGGCAATTCCTTCGAGGCAACGCGAATTTCGCTGCCCGGAATCGAGAAATCGATCGTGTGCCGATAAAGATAGTAGCCAGGTGCTGAGGTCAATCGCACCAGCAGAGTGGTCGGGTCGAGAGCGATGGCCTCGACCTGGAACGCCGCGGCCTCCGGCAGCGCGCCGGCCAGGTCGAACTGACCCGAATTCGCGCTCGGGGGCAGGCCTAGCAGGGCCTCCAACCCGCCGCCTGCTTGCGGCATCGAGGGCGCCTCGGCAGGGGCTTCGACCGAGGCCTGAACGAGCTGGCGATGCGGGGGGTAGCAGACGCCGAGATCGGCACAGCCCTGAAAGCGAACGGTGAACTCGATCTCACCCTCGCCCGCCTCCACGGGAACGGTGATGGTCAGACGATCGCGATAGGATTCGATTTCGCCGAAGAAATCGTCGAATCCCTGCTCGCCGGTCGGAATGCGCGGCTCGCCCAGAACGAGCGCATCCGATGAAGCCTCGAAGCGAAACGCATGGCGATAAAGGTAGTAGCCCTCGGCGATGGTGAAACGCAGCGCCACCTCGCCCCGGCCACCCTCGGCGGTCAGGCTGAAGGCCTCTTCCACGGGCAGCAGATCGTCGGGAGAAATCTGTGCAACCCCAGGAGCGCTGAGCGCCAGCGCTAGCACCAACCACCCCAAACTCAGTCGTTTCCTCACCGCGCGCTCCAATTTTTCAGCTCTCGATCTGCAGCCAGCCCCGAGCCCAGGCCAGATAATCTTCGAGGCCATCATCGACAGACAGGACCAGGCCCTCCGGGACGTCGTAGGGGTGGTGGGTCTCAAGGGTCTGCTTGAGGTCATCCAGGCGTTCCCTTGCAGTCTTGATCAGCAGAGGCACTTCCTCATCGACCTCGATCCGCCCCTCCCAGGGATAGATGCTCCGCTGCGATGGGCCGATGGCCACGCAGGCCGCCAGATGCTTTTCGACCAGCAGTCTCGCCAGTCGTTCCGCCTCTTCCGGGCTGCCGCAGGTCGTCATCATTACGGCGAGTCTCTCTACCATCTTTGTTGCTCTCCACTTCGAACTCACGATCTGCGAGATTGCAGGAGCTCATTCACACCGAGCAGGCTGACCCGCGCGGCCCGAACCCGAACCAACCCGCAAGACTAGCGGATCGGGATCAAGGTCGGAACGAATTTCACGCGCTGCTCTTGAAATGCGTTTGGCCGGGCTCCATTTTCGCATCCGTATCGGCTGGAAGCGCGCGTTCGTAGGCATCGCCTCGATCACGCCGCCAGCCCGAGCAGAATCGCCGGGCGCGTAACGACGAATCGTCGGTCGCGCGTTCCGGGTTTGCCATCATTTTTTTTAACTGGATTGAGAAGGGAGAATACCCATGAACCTGCGCCCCTTGCATGATCGCGTGATCGTGAAGCGCGTTGAAGAAGAACGCACCTCTCCGGGCGGAATCGTTATTCCCGATTCGGCTGCTGAAAAACCCATCCGCGGCGAGATCAAGGCTGTCGGAAACGGCAAGATCCTCGACAACGGCGAACAGCGAGCGTTGGACGTCAAGCCCGGCGACACCGTGCTGTTCGGCAAATACTCCGGCACCGAAGTCAAGGTTGGCGGAGAAGAACTGCTGGTGATGCGCGAAGACGACATCATGGCCGTCATCGAGTCCTAAAACACGTCGTCTCGTCGTTTGACGCATTGAAGTTTGACGCATTGAATCACAAGGAATTTAGCAATGAGTGCCAAAGAAGTCCGTTTTTCTGAAGACGCCCGCAATAAGATATTGACCGGCGTCAACACCCTGTCCCGTGCGGTCAGCGTGACCCTCGGCCCGAAAGGCCGCAACGTCGTGCTCGAAAAGAGCTTCGGCGCACCGACCGTCACCAAAGACGGCGTTTCCGTCGCCAAGGAAATCGAACTGGAAGACAAGTTCGAGAATATGGGCGCCCAGATGGTCAAGGAAGTGGCTTCCCAGACCTCCGACGCCGCCGGTGACGGCACCACCACTGCCACCGTTCTGGCCGCAGCCATGCTGCGCGAGGGCCTGAAGTCAGTGGCCGCTGGAATGAACCCGATGGATCTCAAGCGCGGGATGGACAAGGCCACCAAGGCCGCCGTCGCTGAGCTTCAGAAGCTCTCCACGCCCTGCACCGATGACAAAGCCATCGCGCAGGTCGGTACGATTTCGGCCAACTCTGACGAGGAAATCGGCAAGATCATCGCCGAAGCCATGGGCAAGGTCGGCAAAGAGGGTGTCATTACCGTCGAGGAAGGCCAGTCACTTGAAAATGAGCTGGACGTCGTCGAAGGCATGCAGTTCGACCGCGGCTATCTGTCCCCCTACTTCGTGACCGACCAGCAGACGATGCAGGTCGACCTCGAGAACCCCTACATTCTTCTCCACGACAAGAAGATCTCCAACGTGCGCGATCTCTTGCCCGTGCTCGAGGGTGTCGCCAAGGCCGGTCGCAGCCTTCTGATCGTTGCCGAAGACATCGAAGGCGAGGCGTTGGCTACGCTGGTTGTCAACAACCTGCGCGGCATCGTCAAGGTCGCCGCGGTCAAGGCGCCCGGCTTCGGCGATCGCCGCAAGGCCATGCTCGAAGACATGGCGATCCTGACCGGCGGCCAGGTCATCAGCGAAGACATCGGACTCAGCCTGGAGAAAGCCGATATCGACGCCCTGGGGTCGGCCAAGAAGGTCCAGATCTCCAAGGAAAACACCACCATCATCGATGGTGCGGGCGAGGCGTCAGCCATTGAAGGCCGAGTCGGCCAGATCCGCGCTCAGATCGAAGACGCGAGCTCTGACTACGATCGCGAGAAGCTGCAGGAACGCGTAGCCAAGCTGGCTGGCGGTGTGGCCGTGATCAAGGTCGGTGCTGCAACCGAAGTCGAGATGAAAGAGAAGAAAGCGCGCGTTGAAGACGCCCTGCATGCGACGCGTGCCGCGGTCGAAGAAGGCGTGGTGCCAGGTGGCGGAACTGCACTGGTTCGCGCTCTCAACGCCATTCGCGACCTCAGGGGCGACAACGAAGAGCAGAACGTGGGCGTCAAGATTGCCATGAAGGCGATGGAAGAGCCCCTGCGCAAGATCGTCTCGAACGCTGGCGGCGAACCCTCCGTCGTTCTGGCCAAGGTCTCCGAAGGCAGCGGCAACTACGGCTTCAATGCCGCAACTGGCGAGTATGTCGACATGATTGAAAGCGGCATTCTCGACCCGACCAAGGTGACCCGCTCTGCCCTGCAGAACGCATCGTCGGTCGCCGGCCTGATGATCACCACCGAAGCAGCGATTGCCGAAATCCCGCAGAAGGATGAAGGCGGCGGTGCACCGGACATGGGTGGTATGGGCGGCATGGGTGGCATGGGCGGCATGATGTAAGCAGCTCGCCTCCCCCGGCCCTCTCCCGGGCCATAGCACGACGAAAAAACCCCGGCTGCATGCCGGGGTTTTTTTATGTCCTGGAAGGCCATTCAGCGCTCGACGCCCAGCTTCGCTAAGCTTGGGTGTATGAAACGACCGATCGAGCTCGAAGCCCGCCAGCTGTTCGAAATCAGCCGCTACGTCGATGAAGTGCACCGGCGCTGGCCCGACGCACCGTCGGCGGAGCAGGCCCCCGAATGCCCGGACGGCGAGACCTTGACGGCCGAGCCCGAGGCCTCGATTCGCCGCTATCGACAGCTCGGATCGGCCCATATCCTGTGGCAGGACGTCAGCGGCCAGGCCAGCGCGGAGGAGACCGGCCAGTCTCTGTCTGCTCTGGCGCGTGAGTGCATCGAACTCGCGCTGCGGGCGGCTACGATGGGTCTGGAGGCCGACCATGGCGTCTTGCGCGATTCGGACGGACAGGCGATCGAGCTGTCCGTCATCGGCCTGGGCAAGCTCGGCGGAGATGAACTCAACTTCAATTCAGACATCGATCTGGTCTTCGTTCACCGCTGTGGCGGCAGCAGCGATGGGCGACGATCTCTGGATGCCCCGACCTATCTCAAACGCTTGGCACTGGAGCTGATCCGACTGCTCGATGCCGTGACAGCAAACGGGCGGGCGTGGGTGGTCGACACCCGATTGCGACCCTTCGGCTCGGCGGGGGCGCTGGTCTGGTCGCTGGGCGCGATCGAACAGTATTTTCTCAACGAGGGCCGCGCCTGGGAACGCTACGCCTGGATGAAAGCCAGCCCGGCCGGCGGCGATCTCGAGACAGGGGAAGCGCTGCTCAAGACCATCCGGCCCTTCGTCTTCCGTCGCTATCTGGACTACGGGATCTTCCAGAGTCTTCGAGAGCTCCACGACCAGATCGAAATCAAGAGTCGCCAGGACTCGGGGCGCGACGACATCAAGCGCGGACCGGGCGGCATTCGCGAGCTGGAGTTTCTGATTCAGAGTCAACAGATTCTTCGCGGCGGCCGCGATCCGGATCTTCAGCTGCCTGGATTTCTGCCCGCCCTGCGCGCCCTCAATGCGGCCGAGGTCTTCGATCAAGACAGTCGGACAGAGCTCCAGGAGGCCTATGAATTTCTGCGGATCCTGGAAAATCGTCTGCAGGCCATCAACGGACAGGGTGCCCACCATCTTCCAGACCAGGCCGAGGAGCAGGCAGCGCTGGTTCGCATCATGGGCGCGACGGACTGGGCCTCGCTGACCGCAGAGCTCGATGAGCATCGCTCGCGCGTCCAGAATCAGTTCAGCGCTCGCTTCGGAGACCACTGCGTCGTCGACTCGAAGGCCGGATCACTCTGGCCCCCGCAGGACGGCCTGGAGACGCACCTGAAAAAAGCCGGATTCGACGATCCGGAAGCGGCTGCCGATGACTTGCGCGGTTTGGCTCAGCGTCTCGGGAATCGGGCCATCAGCGCCGAAGGTCGGGCCCGACTGGAACGGCTGATGCCAAGCCTGCTCTCGGAGGTGACCCGACACGATCATCCCGATACGGGCCTGGCCGATCTGCTGCGTCTGGTCGAGCAGATCAGTCAGCGCTCGGCCTATCTGGCGCTCCTCTTCGAACGCCCGGCTACGCTGAAGCGTCTGGTCCAGGCTTTTCGCTTCAGCGGCCGGCTGGCCGAATGGATCGTTGCCTCGCCCCAGCTGCTCGACGACCTGCTCGATCCAGTGCACGGCCTAGAGCTCCCTGCGCCGCCGGCCATGGACCCGGACGATCCGGAGGCCAGTCTGTTCGAGCTCGGGCGCTGGCGACAAGCCGGTTTCCTTCGGACCGCGCTGGCTGAAATGGACGGGGCAATGGACGCGATCGAGGCGGCTGATCAGCTCTCCGAAGTGGCCTCGACCTGTATCGACCTGATCCTGGAATTGACTGCCCCCGACCACCCGACGCTTGCCGTGGTCGCCTACGGCAATCTGGGCGCGAGCCTGCTGCATTTCGACTCCGACCTCGATCTGGTGTTTCTGCATGAGGCCGAGGACCCGCCCCGGCGAATCGCCCAGCGCTTCATCAGCTACATGCAGCTGCCCCTGCCCGGTGGCCGCTTGTTCGAAATCGACACCCGCCTGCGTCCGAACGGCAGCGCCGGAACGCTGGTTTCCAGCACTCGACACTTCAAGACCTATCAGGCCGACCAGGCCGACACCTGGGAACATCAGGCCCTGATCCGCGCCCGCTGGGTCGCCGGAAGCGCCGAACTCCAACAGGGCTTTTCGAGCGTTCGGGCGGAAGTCCTGCAGATGGACAGGGACCCTGACCAGGTCCGAAACGGGCTGGCTAAGATGCGCCGTCGCCAGAAGGACGAGCGAGAGGAGTCGCCCGTCAAATCCCTCCTGACCGACCTGCAGTTCATCGCTGAATGCGGCGTCCTCTGCCTTGCACAGCAACACGCCGAGCTGCTGGACATCCGACGTCCCGGAGAATTGCTGCCGAAACTGGCTGAACTCGGCTGGCTTGATCCATCTCTTGCCGAGAGGCTGGCATCGACCTGGAAGGCGCTCTTGTCCACTCGCCACATGCAGTGGCTGAGCCGCTCTGACGACAGGCCCGACCTGGAATCCCTGAGCGAAGACATCGGCGAGGCCTGGTCCCACGTCTTTGATCGCTCCGGCTGATCCGCTATGATCCCGAGTCGGACAGAACGATGCGCAGGAGCGCGGCCATGCGAACAGTCGACGGCTGGTTGAACGAATACGGCGAAAGTCATCAGAATGCCACCAACAAACAGATTCACTGGATCTGCGTCCCGGCGATCGTCTGGAGCGTTGTCGCCCTGATCTGGTCGATCCCCTCCCCGCTCGAGGGGTTGAACTGGGCGGTTCTTACCGCAGGCGCGGCGCAGCTTTACTACATCAGTCTCTCACCCCGGCTCTCGGTCGGCATCGGGCTGTTCCTGCTGCTGTGCCTGGGGCTTTGCCTGCTGGTCGACCAGCAGGTCGCGCTGCCGCTGTGGCAGGTCGCTCTAGGCGTCTTCATCGTTGCGTGGATCGGCCAGTTCATTGGCCACAAGATCGAAGGCAAGAAGCCATCCTTTTTCAAGGATCTGGTCTTTCTGATGATCGGACCGGCCTGGCTGATGGCGTTTGTCTACCGACGCCTCGGCTTGAGCTACTGATCGCCCCGACCCAGGCTAGCGCATGCGCGCGCCGCGAGGCCTGACTCGCCAGCTTATTGCCGAGCAGCGCAGGCTGGCCTCTCGGGTGGTCCGGCGGGACATCGGCAGCCGAAGGATCGAATGGGTCGCGGGCGTGGACGCTGCTTTCCCTCGCGGAGGATCGATCACCCGCGGGGCCGCGGTGCTGATGCGCTGGCCTGATCTGGAAACCGTCGACCAGGCGGTCGTCGAGCGGCCAACGGAATTACCCTACATACCCGGCCTGTTGTCGTTCCGGGAACTACCGGCCATCGAAGCCGCCCTCGAATCCTTGTGCCGGACACCGGAGCTGGTCTTCTGCGACGGTCAGGGCGTCGCCCATCCTCGACGTTTCGGGATCGCCTGTCATCTGGGGGTGACACGAGGCCTGCGCACCATCGGCGTCGGCAAAACCAAGCTGTGCGGGCGCTACGAAATGCCGGGCGAGGCGCGCGGGGATCGGGCGGCTCTCCTCGACGGCCAGGAGCGGGTCGGAACCGTGTTGAGAACGCGCAGCAAGGTCAAACCCGTCTATGTCTCGATCGGTCACGGAATGGGCCTCGCTCGCGCCGTGGAGCTGACGCTGGCCTCGGCCCCGCGCTACCGCCTGCCGGAGCCGATTCGGGCTGCCGACAAGCTGGCCGGGGCGGGCTCCTGAACTACTCTTCGATGTGCTCTCCGTAGGCTTCGTGGTCCATCAAGACGCCGAGCTCGTCGGCGTCTTCAAGCTTGACCGAGAACAGCCAGCCGTCGCTGTAGGGTTCGTTGTTGACCGTTTCCGGTGAGTCGATCAGCGTTTCGTTGACCTCGATGACCTCGCCGGAGACCGGGGAGTAGATATCCGAGGCCGCCTTGACCGACTCGACCACGGCACAGGCATCGCCCTGACCGACGGTGCTTCCGGTATCAGGCAGCTCGACGAAGACCAGATCACCGAGCTGTGCCTGAGCATGATCGGTTATGCCGACCCGGACCACACCCTCGTCCTCTTCGCCGACCCATTCGTGGCTTTCGCTATAGCGCAGTTCAGACGGTATTTCGCTCATGCTTGCTTTCCTGTTGAAGTTCAGTAGCCGGCGCAGCACGCACCGAAAACGCCTGCGATTTTAGCAATAATCCGGCGGGCGGGTAATGCAGGCGAGGCCATCACCGGTCGATTCAGAGACGGACGCGGCCGCGCAGAATATCGGCGAACATGACCCAGTCGCCGATCAGGCTGTAGATTGGGTGCTTGAAGGTCGCCGGCCGATTCTTTTCAAAGGCGAAGTGCCCGATCCAAGCAAAGCCGTAGCCGAACAGGGGCATGGCCAGCAGCCACCAGGGAGAGACGAACACACCCAGAACGAGCGCGACGAGAACGAGAAGCGTGCCGACAAAGTGCAGCAGACGGCAGCGGCGGTCGCTGTGCTCGCTCAGATAATAGGGATAGAAATCACGAAAGCTTGAAAAGGAGTTGGACATGGTGACCGAGCAGCCTGTTGACCCGCTGCTTATGCTA
>Ga0207419_1000742_pt1 | contig 27356 bp, 20 predicted proteins | sample ElkSloMetagenome_4_FD_184723 | JGI IMG/M metagenome (GOLD analysis project Ga0207419, IMG submission 184723) | Hot spring microbial communities from Elkhorn Slough, Monterey Bay, USA - MD2A (version 2) | ecosystem: Environmental > Aquatic > Marine > Intertidal zone > Estuary: Microbial mat ... | reverse complement strand
AAAGCCGCCCCCGCCCCGGCGAGTAATCCCGCCACCGTACCGATCAGTAAGCCCCGTGGCACGTTGGGGGAAATGGGCATAAAGGGCCGTCCGGGGTCTACTAAGATTTCCCAGGAGAGGGTGCGCTGGGCGGCTTCGATTTGCAAGTCTTCTTGCACCGACAAAAAGCGATTGAGGCTTTCGGTGGCCACTTCGAGTTGTCGCTCTAGGTCGGTATAACGGCGGGTAACGGTGGCCATTTCCTGAAGGGCGGCTTGGGTTTCGGCTTCAGCTTGGGCCAGGGCGCGATCGCGCACGGTGTAGATTTGGCGCTCGTTGGTAGCTTTAATCAGGTCTTGGGTCAGTTGCAAGCGAATCGGGTTCGGGGAAGCGGCTAGGGCTTCGGTACTGTTAGCGACGCTAGTTGTGCCGAGAACCACGTTGGCTTCCTGACTCAATAGAGGTAGCAGTTGGTTGCGTTTTTTGACCAGGGCTTGCACTTGGGGACTATTGGCAGTAAAGCGGGCGGTTTCGAGGGCCAGTTCGGTTTCAATTTTTTGCAATTCGTTGAGCAAGGATTGGTAACGGGGCGCTTCGCTGAGGGCGGCCACGGTCATGGCTTCCCCCAATTCCAGATTGAGTTGCCGTTGCAAGGATTGATACAGGGACTCGGCTTCGTTCAGACGAGCGCGATTGCTTTGCCGTTCTTGTTTGAGGTTCATCAAACGGTTGGAAACGGCTTCTCCTTGGCTGGCGGGTTCGATCAGGTTATTAGCTTGGCGAAAGGTCTCAACTTGGGCTTGCAGGCCGTCTACTCGCTCTTGCAAAACCGGAAGTTGCTCTTCGACGAATGCGAGTCCTTTTTGTTTGCCTGTTTTTTGCTCTTGTTGGGAATAGCGGATAAATTCTTGGGCCAGTTGGTCTAGAACGTATTTGATGCGATCGGGGTCGGTGCCAGTAAAGGAAATTTCGAGAATTTTAGTAGTTTCAAGGCGATGAATGCCCAGATTGCCCACTAAATAGCCATAATCGATTTCGGGATAGCGTTCTTGGATATTTTCAACAATGGGATTGAGAACATTGGGGCTGAGTAAAACTTGGATTTGGGTATCGTAGTCAAGAATAATCCCGGATTGTCCGGCTAATCGCTGACTGAATTGGTCGAATTGTTGATCGCTGGCAATGGGTTCGACGAGGAGGCGAAATTGACTTTGATAGCGGGGTTCTTCGTTGAGGACACGGCCTCCCACGACAGCACTCACGGCCACGGTCACCGCAACCAGTAATAACCAACGACGGCGGGCAATGGATAAGACGGCCCGCAGGTTTAAGGTTTCGTCTTCGGCTTTGGTGAAGCCCGGACTGTCGAGGGGCGTTTTCGGGGGTGGGTTGTTGCCGTTGGAGTTGGGAAACGGCGGTTGAGATTTTGCGTTGAAGACCATAGAACCCAAGAGTTACATTGCTGGATACAATTTCGGCAATTTTTGGCGTGAGGATAGCGACCGTGGAGAAAAATGCTGGCTTTCGATTTAAATCTTAAGGTGGGATCGATCAATATCATAGCTTTCTCTTTAGCGACCAGGAAAAATTTAAGTAATTCCTGAGCTTTCTGTTACACTGACGAGCGTGATTTGAAAGACTCTAGGAACTGTATGAGCGATCGCGCCCCGTCGGAATTGATCATTGAAGCTGGCCGCACTGAAAGGCACTATTGGGCGGATTTATGGCGTTACCGAGAGTTGTTTTATTTTTTGGCTTGGCGGGATATTTTGGTGCGCTACAAGCAAACGGCGATTGGGATTGCTTGGGCGCTGATTCAGCCGTTTTTGACGATGATTGTCTTAACGGTGGTATTTGGCAAGTTAGCCCAGTTACCCTCGGAGGGCGCACCCTACCCGATTTTGGTGTTCTCGGCCATGTTACCTTGGCAATTTTTTGCGAATTCTCTCTCGGCGTGTAGTAATAGTTTAATTACAAATGCGAATTTAATTTCTAAGATTTATTTTCCGCGTTTGATTGTGCCTGCGAGTGCTGTAGTGGTTAGTTTTGTGGATTTTATGGTCGCCGGGATGATTTTATTGGGGTTGATGGCTTGGTATAACTATGTACCGAGTTGGCGGATTTTGTGTTTGCCGTTGTTCGTGGCGATCGCGGCGGCGGCGAGTTTGGGGGCGGGGTTGTGGTTGGCAGCCCTGAATGTCCGCTATCGCGATGTGCGCTATATTGTGCCGTTTATGGTGCAGTTTGGTCTTTATGTTTCCCCGGTGGGATTTAGTAGCAGCGTCATTCCTGAGCGTTGGCGATTGTTGTATTCCCTTAATCCTTTGGTGGGGGTGATTGATGGCTTTCGCTGGGCAATTTTAGGTGGTACGTCTAATCTTTACTTGCCGGGGTTTATACTCTCTTTAGGTTTGCTGGCGGTACTGCTGGCCAGTAGTATTTGGTATTTTCGCAAGGTGGAGCGCACGTTTGCTGATGTGATTTAACCGGTTGTTTGCCTGTATCCTGCCATTCCTAAGCCCATTGACGCTATTGTGTGCTGTTATGTCCGAAACGGTGATTCAAGTCGAAAATTTAGGCAAAAAATACACGATTGGCCACCAACAACCCCAGGATACGGGGCTGCGTCATGTCCTCGATCGCGGTTGGCGATCGCTACTGCGTCGTGGCTTGAAACCCGGACAACAAACCGCACCCCCCAAAACCGAGGAATTTTGGGCGCTGCGAGATGTTTCTTTTGAAGTAAACCAGGGCGATCGCGTAGGCATTATTGGCCGCAATGGGGCAGGAAAATCCACGCTGCTTAAACTCCTTAGTCGCATCACTGACCCTACCACGGGCCGCATTCGTCTTAAAGGCCGGGTTGCGAGTTTACTCGAAGTGGGAACAGGCTTTCACCCCGAATTAACAGGCCGCGAAAATATCTATCTCAACGGCGCAATTTTGGGCATGAGTAAGGCTGAAATTCAGCGCAAATTTGACGAAATTGTGGCGTTTGCAGAAGTCGAACAGTTCCTCGATACGCCCGTAAAACGCTATTCTTCGGGGATGTATGTCCGCCTGGCTTTTGCGGTTGCTGCCCATTTAGAACCCGAAATTTTGGTTGTTGATGAGGTTTTAGCCGTGGGGGATGCCCAGTTTCAAAAGAAATGTTTAGGCAAAATGGAAGATGTGGGCAAAGAAGGCCGCACGGTTATTTTTGTGAGTCACAATATGGGAACGATTGTTCAATTATGTAATAAGGCGTTTTATTTTCAAAAAGGCTGTTTACTTGAACAAGGAGATGTCAATCAAATTATTTCTCATTATTTAACGACGAATACAGAAGATACGCGGAATGGCAAAATTTGTTTAAATTCTTCGTTGAAACAGGATAAAGCTGCTTTTTTTAGTTCGGTTTCTGTTTTAGATACAGGCGATCGCAAAAGTTCTGAACTCGATGTTCGTTCTCCAATTAAAATTATTTTAGAATATGAAATCACCCAAAATTTGAGTAATCTCGAACTGTCAATTCGGGTAGATACCCACGATGGCCGACCGGTTTTTACTTCGCAGCAATCAGATTTCAATACAGCAAGTTTAGCCGAACGTTCGCCGGGTCAGTATCAAACTACTATTGAAATCCCCGGTATGTTCTTGATGCCTGGTTCTTATTTACTAACATTAGCAGCTCATCAACCGATGGTTGAAATTCATGATTTTCACGAACATATTTTAAGTTTTGTGGTATTAGAAACAGGCACAAAATATGCTCAATATAATCAACCCCATAATGTCGGGTTGGTGATGATAGATTTGCCTTGGCAAGAAGCAAAACTGTCTGAATGTGTATCAATACATCCTTGATTAAAATTATAAACTAAATGGTGGTTGGTCGTTTTATTTCTCAGGTTTATCAGCGTTGGTATGAGCAACGTAAAACTCAGTATTTTAAGCAAAAAATAGCTCACTATCTCCAAGATGGTAGAAAGCCTTGGTCGCCGGGTTATCAAGAGTTTAAGTGGCAGTTTATTGAACAGGCGATCGCTGATTCTAATATTATTAAATGTTTTGGTGATAACTTAGATTTGCCGCCAAATTACGGTCAGTTTCTCGATGAAAGAGTGGTTGAATATCCTTGGTTAATGAGTCGCTTGTGTTCTGAGGATATAGCAGGGCATTTTCTAGATGCAGGATCGTCTCTTAATTATCGTTGTTTGGTCGAACATCCGCGACTCGCTCAACATCATTTATATTGCGTTACTTTAGCCCCAGAAGCAAATTGTTTTTGGCAACAGGGGGTTTCTTATGTTTACACGGATTTAAGAGATTTACCGTTTCAAGATGAGTTTTTTGAGGGAGTTGCTTCGATTTCCACCCTCGAACATATTGGGATGGATAATAAAATGCTGTACACCTCAGAAACAAATTACCAAGAAAATAAACCCCAAGATTATTTAGTGGCGGTTAAAGAGTTGAAAAGAGTTCTTAAAAAAGGTCATAAGTGTTTTATTACTTTGCCCTTTGGTCGCTATCAATATGATGTTTTTCAACAACAATTTGATCGGACGATGTTAGAGCAGGTAAAACAAACATTTGCTCCCACTCATTACCAAGAAACCTTTTTCCAATATAATCGCGAAGGCTGGTTTATTTCAACGCGGGAAGATTGTCAGGATTGTGAATATTTTAACTTTCATAAAACTAAATATTGTGACCCTGATTCGAGTCGAGATTATGATCCAGATTTAGCGGCTGCGGCCCGGTCAGTTGTAGCATTGGAAATGATAAAATGAAGATAAAAGTTTTGTATGATGGGACAGTTTTTGACCGACAAGCTGCGGGGGGAATTAACCGCTATTTTGCCAGTATTGTACCGCGATTGCCTCAATATTATTATCCCTATCTTACGACTTTACAAGTTCGCGAAAATAACTATCCTCAACATCCAAATTTAAAAACATATTATTATCGTCGGGTTATTTTTCGACCCAATCGTTTAGCAGACAAAATGAATCGTTGGGCTGCAAGTTTTTATTTTAAGCAAGCAACTACTGCGATTCAACCCGATATTATTCATCCGACTTATTATACTTTTTTAGGACAAGGATCGTCTTTGATGCGATCGCGTCCTTTAGTGTTAACAGTTTGGGATATGATTCATGAGTTATTTTGGCAAGATTTAGACGATACGGGTCAGCATTTTGAGGAGAAAAAACAAGCAATTACCGCAGCGACGGTAGTTTTGTGTATTTCTGAAAATACTAAAAAAGATTTAATTAAGATTCATAATATACCGGAAGAACGAGTTAAAGTTGTTTATTTAGCTTCGGAAATAAATGAAAGTTGGGCTTATGGAGATGAACCTGTTCCCCAGCAACCTTATTTTTTATATGTGGGAGGACGTTATAGTTATAAAAACTTTGCGCGATTGTTAGAAGCCTTTGCGATTGTTTGCGAAACGAAAAATGATGTAAATTTGTGTGTAGTAGGGAGTCCTTTTACCCCTGAAGAAGAACAAGCGATCGCGGCTTTAAAAATTGGCGATCGCATCGAGTATTATGGTCAAGTCAACGATCGACATTTAGCGAAGTTGTATCGCTGTAGTATCGCATTTGTTTATCCTTCTTTATACGAAGGTTTCGGGATTCCCCCTTTAGAAGCAATGGCTTGTGGAACGCCAGTTATTGCCTCGAATCGCGCTAGTATTCCCGAAGTAGTAGGAGATGCAGGGATTCTGTTTGACCCCACTTCTACTGAAGAATTAGTAACGCATTTACGCCGTTTTCTCGATAGCCCCATAGAACGCGATTCCTGGATCGAAAAGGGGCGCGATCGCGCTAAACTTTTTAGTTGGGAACGAACCACAAAAGACATCCTAAACGTTTATCAAAGTTTAATTTAAGTTAATAAAAATGCCGATTTGCTCATCTAGAATTACTCTCAAAGATTTACCTCCTCCACCTCCAGGAAAATCAGGTTGGCCTTGGACAGAACAACCCCAACTTCTGGACATTGACAAAGAAGATTGGCCACAGATTAGTATTGTCACTCCCAGTTACAATCAAGGACAGTTTATCGAAGCCACAATTCGCTCGGTTTTACTACAGGGTTATCCTAACTTAGAGTTTATTATTATTGATGGGGGCAGTACCGATAATACATTAGAGATTATCAAAAAGTATGAACCCTGGATTGCCGTTTGGATTAGCGAACGCGATCGCGGTCAATCAGATGCGTTAAATAAAGGTTTTAAAAAAGCAACGGGAAAGTTAATTGGCTGGCAAAATTCTGACGATATTTATAACCCTAATGCCTTTAATTACGCTGCTCAAACCTTATTAGAAAATCCCGAAACAGATGTGGTTTATGGCAATATTAACTTTGTTGATGAGTCGGGAGAGATTATAGAACCTTATCCGATTACTGAAGCGAAAATTGAGAATATGATTCCCTACTCAGGGATTTGCAATCATTCGGTTTTTTATACCGACAAAATCTTTAAAGATAATAACTATATTAATGATTCACTGCGTCATTGTATGGATCAAGAGTTTATTTTGAGACTCATAATTGAGGGATATCAATTTAGTTATCAGCCTAATATAGTTGCAAATTGGCGTATTCATGATGATGCTAAATCTGCTCAACAAATGCTAATTTGGGCTGAAGAAGCGTTTCAGCTTTGCGAACAAGTTTATTGTAATACTAATTTAAACTCTGAAATTAAAACCAAAGCAAAAGCTTCTTTGTATGGTTTATGTCTAGATAACTTTGGTAAATTAAGACTCCCTTTATTTCGTCAGACTGTACAGCAATTGGTTCATCATTTTGGCTTACGGGGCTTAACGCCAGAGTTAGTTTTTAAATATTTAGTTTCTAGTTTGGGAGTTGAAGTATTACAAGCCTTAAAAGAAATTAAGCAAACAATACAAAAACGCTGAGGCGCAAAATATGGTTAACTGGGGCTATCGTCTTGCCAGATTGCAGGGGAAATACAATCGTTGGCGATATTATCAAAAAATGCAGTCAGAACAAGATTTTCCGATTCCGGAAAAGAGAGAGATTGGGGCTTCTATTTATGCGTTATCCTGCGAACGAGATTTACCCGAACAAGTTGCGAGTATTCGTTCTTTTTTAGCTTATGTGGGGACTCCACAGCAGTTTGTAGTCATTTCTGATGGGAGTTATACCCCGCAAAGTGGTGCGTTATTACAAGCAATTCATCCTTGCGTTAAAGTGATTGATTTACAGCATTTTGCGAAACCAGATTTACCGAAATTAGTATATCGCTATGCTGAACTTAATCCGATGGGAAAAAAGCTGGCTACCTTGCTTTCTCTCCCTCCTGATGAAGTTGCTTTGTATGTAGATTCTGATATTTTGTTTTTTCCCGCAGCCCAGAATTTAGTTACTTTGATTGAAGATGATGGGGCTGTTGCTTATTATCTTCCCGATGAAACTCAGGCTTTGGATAATCGCTTGATTCAAAGTGATACAGAAGTTGAAAAGCCGATTAATGGAGGATTTGTTATCTTTAAAGAAAGGCTAGATTGGTCTGTTGCGATGCAGCGTTTTTTGGCTTTAAACGCCGATCCTAACTATTTCAGCGAACAAACAATGTTACACTTGACGTTACATTATAATCGCGCGATCGCCCTAAATTCAACTCAGTATATTATGGATCGTAGCGATGAGTTTATTTATCAAGATTGTTACGCTGGTAACAGCATCGCTTTAAGACATTATGTTAGCCCCATTCGTCATAAGTTTTGGTGCAATTGGCAGTATTTAGTTTAATCATTTGTAATCATGAAGGATGTTATTAAAACCGCTAAACACAGTTTGAGTCACGCGATCGCAAAGTTGACGCAATCTTTTCCGTTTTTAGAAAAAAACCTCCAATTTCTTTACCAATTCCCCTTTTTTCGTAAAACTTTAAAACTGGAAGCGATCGCCTATGCTTATTTAACCAGTTTTCAAGAACCGGAACTGAGATTAGCGACTTATAACAATTATCAATTTTGGGTTAATATTGCTGAATATCAGGGCTTGTTTCTTTATTTTTTTCAAGAATTTCTTGAACCTTGGTCATCTTTTATTACTAAAAGTTTGATTTCGGCTAGTGATATTTGTGTTGATATTGGTGCGAATATGGGGAGTTATACTTTCTTGATGGCTCATCAAGTGAGTTCTAAAGGTCACATTTATGCTTTTGAACCTTTACCACACTTAGCTCAAAATTTAGTGGGTTCTGTGGCTTTTAATCAGTTAGAAGACACTATAACAATCGAAAATTGTTCTGTTGATTCAGTTGCTGAAAACACAGTTAAAATTTATACTTCTAATGATATTAGAAATTCGGGTATTTCTTCAAGAATATGCTACGGTGACTTTTTAAACGAAGATTGTTTTATCGAATCTCCAACTGTTACTCTCCAAGATTACTGCCAAAAGCAAAAGATAAAACATTGTCATTTTATTAAAATTGATGTGGAAGGCTCGGAGTTAGATGTTATTAAAGGCATGATCAACTTATTAGCTAATGGTTGCGTTGATTATTTGCTTATTGAGCAGTTTTCTGGAAGTGAAACTCAAGAAATTCTCAATCATTTTGGTTATGCAAATTGGTTTATTGATGAAAAACGCTGTAAATTAGTGGCTAATATTCCCGATGGCAAGTTTGGTAACTATTTATTTGTAAATCCACGGGATATAAAAAGCTTTGAACAAGACTATATTGAATGGCTAGAAACGGCTGCTTAATGATGAATAAACCGTTCAAGATTTTAATGGTATTGCACATTCCCTGGAATCGAAATTTAGGAGGGGCTAGGGTTCAGTTAGAACTTGCAGAAGAATTTGAAGCGATGGGTCATTATGTCGAGAAGTTTGATTATCATGATGCTTTTCCGCAAGCAGCATCTTCGGTTTTAGCAGGCTTATTCCGTCCTTCTTTCCCTGTCAAAGCACAAGCTTATGTGCGCCAAAATGCTCATCGTTTTGATATTATTGACGCGCATCAAGGTAATTTGCCAACTTCTAAAACGTTATTAAATTTTAAAGGTTTATTGGTAACTCGTTCAGTGGGTTTAAATGCGTTTTATGAAAATTTTGCTCGCTGGGAACGAAAGAATTATCCTCCTCAGAGTTGGAAGGTTCGCGTTTTAAATCAGCTTTATCGTTGGCGATATTTTCAAGAACCTCGATTTTGCCGTCGTAGTTTAGAAACTTGCGATCTGATTAATGTTCCGAATGGAGATGAGAAAAAATATATTGAAACGTATTTAAATTTAAAGAAAAAATGCTCAGTTTTTCCCTTTGGGTTATCAACCCAGCGACAGCAGGATTTTACAAAAGCGATGCAGTCATCTCAGCAGCGTTTAAACTGCAATACTGTTGTATTTATTGGTACTTGGAGTCCCCGTAAAGGTTCGCAAGATTGGTCAAATATTATTAAACAAATTAGTCAAGTCATTCCTGAAGTTCATTTTTTATTCTTAGGAACAGGACTTAATGAAGCAATGGTATTGAGGGATTTGCCCAATATTAATCCTAAAATAATTACTGTGATTCCTCAATATCAAAGTGATGAGCTTCCCCAACTTTTACAAAATTCCACAGTGGGAGCATTTCCTAGTTATATTGAGGGGTTTGGCTTTGCGGTTTTAGAGAAACTAGCTTGTGGTGTTCCTACGGTTGCTTATGATGTTCCAGGGCCAAGAGAAATGCTTAAATATTGCTCAACTGATTTAATGGTTCAACCGGGTAATATAGAACAGTTTAGTTTAAAGATTATAGAATTACTGAGTTTATCTGAAAATGCTTATACATCATTATCTCAAGAATGTTGGGCGATCGCGCAAAAATTTAATTGGTCTAATATTGCTCAAGATACGATAAAGCAGTATGAAAAGTTTTTAGCATTAAAAGAGCATGAAACCAACGGAAATTAAGTTAAGTGTGGCTTTGGTGACTCGCAATCGTCCAGAAAGTTTAACTCGCTGTCTAAAAAGTTGGCGATCGCAAACAGTTTCTCCTTTTGAAATTGTCATTTCTGATGATTCTGATGAAGTTTGTCAACCGGAAATTCAACACTTAGCTAAAGTTTATAATTGTATCTATATTCCCGGGCCAAAACGAGGACTTTATGCAAACCGAAATAACAGCAGTTTGGCTTGCCAGGGAACACATATTTTGTCTGCGGATGACGATCATGTTCATCCTTTAGATTATGTCGAACAGGTTTTAAAAGTTATTAAAAACGACCCCAATCGCGTTTGGATTTTTAGCGAACGTAATTTCGATGAACCCGAAGCTCCATTGTTATGTCCTGCGGAATTGGGAATGAGGGGAGGAGGTTGTCCCCCAGAAAATCCCGATAATTGTGCTGCGATCGCGGATGGTTCTTCGGTGTATCCTCGACAGGTTTTTGATGCGGGGTTGCGGTACGATGAGACCTATCTTTTTGGCTGTTTGTGGTATCTTTGGGGACAGGTATTAGTTAAACATAATTGGCGCATTTCTTTTTCTGATACAACTCATATTTGGCACCATTGTTTGAGAATAGAACGAGAACGCGATCGCGAATGGTTACAACGAGAAATGGAATGTAACTTTTATGTCAATTTTGTTTATAATTTATGGCTAAAACCCTCGATACAAGGTATATTTTGGGCAGTATTGGGTTTAAGCCGTCGTGTGATTTTACCTGCAACCATTCCCGGTTATCAAATTAAAGCGAGATTGCGATTAACCCAAGCTTTTCGCTTATTATATAGAGCTTGGTATTCTCGCGATCGCTATCAAAAACCATCGGTTACAATCAACTCAACCCAAACATTAGTCAGTCAATAAAGTTATGTTATCACCTATTGTTATTAAACGCTGGCGACAAGTCAAACTGCGATCGCGTTGGAAATTAAACGAACTCGTTGATACCCTTTCTCCTCCTCCTCAAATACTGCAATGTCCGTTATGTCAATATGAAGGAGAAACCTCTCAGTTTCAAGTTTATCAAACCCGTTGTTTGTATCGAGGGGGAAAGCTTATTCGTCATCAATGTCCCGATTGCGGCGTAATTTTTGGTACGCAACGGATGTTAAATTTATCGGCTGAGGAATTAAGTCAAGAATATGTTAAACATTACCAATGTTATAACGAAGGAGACTCAACCGAATCAGAGTTAGAAACATTTACATATTTAAACCCTCATAAATCTGGGGTTTATTTAAACTTTGGTTGTGGAAAATGGTCAAAGACAATTACCCAGTTACGAGAACAAGGCTACAATATTTGGGGTTTTGAACCCTATGCGTTAGAAGATGGCGATCCTTATCTTATTCGAGATTGGCAAAAACTCAAGCAAATGCAGTTCGATGGTATTATGTCTAATGATGTTTTAGAGCATCTCCGTTATCCCGATAAAATCTTAGTTGAAATGGCAGCATTACTCAAGCCGCAGGGGTACATGGTGCATCGAACTCATTGTTATGAATATTCCCACGAATATACGCGATTTCATTTATTTTTCTTTACAGGAAAGTCTTTGGATTTAATTTGTGAAAAAGTAAATTTAGTTTATGAAAATACCGATCGCGTTGATGTTAAATTATTTAGGAAAGTCTCAGATTGAAGTTTGTTACTATTGATGGACGACAACTCAGTTATCCGGGAACGGGTTTATCTTTAGTGACGACTGAGTTTTTACAAGCGTGGCAAAGGTTAGGATATAGCCAGCATATCGGGGTAATCGTTGACCGAGATTACCAACCCCAAACAAGCAATTTAGAAGGTTTAGATGTGCAATGGTTGAAAGTCGATCCACGTCCTTTTTATCCTTCTTTTTTACAAACTTTAGCCAAGGCTGCAACCATTCCCGATCGCGTCGAACGAATTGCTTGGGCGATCGCGGTTAATCAAAAACTGAAACAATTAAATTATCCTTTTCAACATTTTATTCCCTATCTTTATAACTACGGTAATTTACAACAAAATATTGTTTTAATTCCCGATTTAATTTATCGTTTTGTCAATGAAGATATTTTAGATCCGCAGCGTCCGTGGTGGTGGAATTTACGGCATAAGTTACCGATTAAATCGAGTTTTCGACGCTGGGAAGAAAGACAAGTAGCCCAAGCGAAACAGTTAGTTGTTTATTCTCCCTTTGTACAACGTTGCGTCACTGAATATCTAGGTCGTCCTTCAGAAGATGTTAGTTTAATTCCCTTAGCAACGCCGAGTTGGACGCAGGGTCATTTTGAGGCTGAAACTGCTACTAAACTGCGAGAAACCTACCAAATTCCAAAAAAATTCGTGTTGTATGTTGGTGGATTTGGGCCGCGCAAAAATATCCCTTTATTATTACGGGCTTGTGGTCAAGCGTATCAGCAAGATAATTCATTTTGCTGTGTTTTTGTAGGGTTAACCGATAGTTTAATTCAGAGTATTTTCGGTTCAGAAATTCGTTTGGCTTTACAATCTCCAGAAGTACAAGCAGCAAGTTTGTTCCTTCCTTCTCTCAGTAATGAAGATTTAGCCTTGTTGTATCGATTAGCTTTATTTACTGTTTATCCAAGCCTTAGTGAAGGCTTTGGTTTACCAATTTTAGAAGCAGCCGCAGCCGCAAAACTTTGTTTGTGTGGGGATAATTCTAGTATGCCAGATGTGCAGCTTAATCAGCAGTATCGTCTATCTAGTGAAGATGAAAAAGCCTGGACTGAGGCCATGTTATATTATTGGCAAAACCCTGAAATAGCGCAACAAGCGGGACAAGATTGTGCTAAAATCACACAAAATTATAATTGGCAAGAAAGCGCACAGCAATTATGGGAACTTTTACAACAATAAATCTAAAAGTTGCCAGTTTTCTTAAAACTTTTAAGTTGAAGTTATCCCAAAGCAATCAAAAGTTATTTAATATTCTGATTCAAAGATTAGCTGATTCGCAAACCCCAAATTGCCCTCTGGCTTCATCTCCGCGATCGCTCTTTATTTTAAGAAATAATGATATTGGGGATTTATTGGTAATTACACCGTTGTTTGAAGCGTTGCGCGATCGCTTTCCCGATACAAAAATTGCAGTGGGAGTGGGGAATTGGAATCGCGATGTTTTAAAACATAATCCTTATATTGACGAAATCATCCCGATCAATGCACCTTGGTTTAACAAAGTTATACCGGGACAAAGTATTTTTGCTAAACTAAATTATCTTATCTTTTCTCCTGAAGTTCAAGTTTTGCGCCAACAACAATTTGAGATGGGAATTGATATCTTAGGTAGTCCTTGGGGGGCATTATTATTACTACAAGCAGGGATTCCCTATCGCTTAGGAATGAAAAGTTTTGCGGGAGGAGAAGGGGCAATGCAGGCTTGTGTGACTTATAATCCCCAAGAGAAAGTGAGTCGATCGGCTTTACGTTTTGCCGAATTATTAGGCGCTAAAAACTTACCTACACCTCGCCCTCAAATCTTTTTAACGCCTGAAGAAAGGCAACAAGGCGAGAAATTATGGCAGCAGAATCAGGGTAAAATTCGCTTAGTTATTGCGCCGGGTTCGGGGTTAGAGAACAAGTATTGGCCGCTGGATTATTATCAAAAGTTAGTAACGTTATTAACCCAAAATAACGATCTGAAAATTGCGATCGCGGGAGGAAAGGGCGATCGCGCAGCCGGACAAAAACTTCAACAAGAAAACAGCAAAATAAAAGATTTAACCGGAAAAACCAGCTTAAGAGAGACGTTTGCTTTAATTGCAACCGCAGATCGCGTAATTTGTAACTCTAGCATGACCCTACACGTTGCCGCAGCCTTTGAGAAACCAACAATCGTGTTACTAGGAGAGTCATTTCCGTCTCGACAGGAACATGATGCTCAATGGGGCTACGATGATGGGTACTATAGCTTAGGAAAGGAGATCGATCGACGCGAACATATCGCAACTCCAGACGAGGCGATCGCGTTGTGGCAAAAAATTCGCTAATGCTCAAACCTACTCCAAAGGCCGCTTTCTCAGAAATTCTTGGCGTTGCGATCGCCTTGGTGTTGTTGCATGGAGTATTATGGCTTTATTTATTGCCACTGCCTCATGTAGATTTAATCACATTTGGCGAACCTGCTTTACTTTTAGCCACAACCGGGAAAATTGCTGCTCCTGCATCGCAATATCTCGATTTAACTTACGTTTTGGGTAGTTACTTCTATCCGCCGGGCTATATCGTCATTTTAGCCGCTTGGCTCAAAATCATGGGAACGAGTGTGGGGTCTTGGTTGGGCTATACTCATGTTGTCCACGCTTTGTATTTATTCGGGCTGTGGCTGTTGCTACGCTGGCGTTTGGGCTGTAGCTTCCTTATCGCAAGTTTAGCCACCCTCTCGGCGTTTCCTTATATTAGTTACGGACGACCGGATTTGACTTCCCTACTGCTAGGAGTCATAGCGTGGTTGTTGCTTCCCGATACCCTACAATGGCGTAGAATCGGACTGATTGGGCTATTACTGGGAACAGCAGTATTAGTATCGCCTCCCTTTGGTTTAAGTTCTAGCGTTGCGGTAGGAGGATTTTATCTGTTACGAGTGGGAAGTCGCGGAAAATCGCAATTTTTGAGTTTTTTGGCATTAACTGGCGTTGCGATCGCGACATTTCTCGGCCTCTGGGCTGTTATCTTAACTTGGCAAGACGCTTGGGCATTTGGTTTCGAGCAATTCCGGGTTCATGCGGCAAATCGCGGTGCAGACCTCAATACCTGGCCAAAACCGCCGTTATTATACGGTATTGCTTTTATAGGCTTGCCCTTACTCGCTTTTACGGTTATTCCTGCCCTCGCTACGATTCTGCAAAACCCCAAAGCCTTCCGACAACCTCCTGTTGCTGTAGCCCTAGCTTATCTCGGTAGTATTGGCTTGTGGTTTAGCCTCAGCAAAAGTGCGTTGTTGATGTCCGGTTATCACTTTTTGCTGTTAGCTAGACCTGTTTTTCACGGGGTTTGGGTGAATACTCAAAAAAGATGGCAACCTGTCGCGATCGCCATTCTCCTCGCTTTTACAATCATTAACTGCTATTTTTACAAAGATGACTTTCTCGCGGCCAATAGCAACCCTCACAACGTTTATGACACCTTGGCTGCGTTGAATTTTCCCCCAGACGCGATCGCCTTGATTGACAGTCCTTTTTTCCCGATTTTGTATCGACCCGGAAAAACTTTAAATTACTTTACAACCATTCAAGAAAATGCTTGGCAACGTTACCGCGACTTTACCAATCCCGACATCTTAGCCCAACTACCCCAAGGTGCAGACACGCAACCCCCCGTCGCTGATATCATCGTGGTTTCAGCGTTTACTCTTTCTCGCAACGCCTTACCTGACCCGGAATTTTACAGTTTAGCCAGTCCCGACAACCTCGACATCCCCCGCTTCGAGATTTTCGGCAAAACCGTCGAATATCCTCAAAATCCCTTGCAACCTTACATTTTTTACCGAATTGATGAGCGATCGCATTCTTCAAATCGTCCCCACCTTACCACCCATCGTTGATGGTTTGGGGGACTATGCCCTCAATTTAGCTCGTCAACTGCGACACGGCCAAATTGAAACCGAGTTTATTGTTGGCGATCCTTTGTGGAAAGGCGATCGCTGTGAGGATTTTAAAGCTGTAGCAATAACACAACGATCGGCTTCAGAATTGCAGGCTTTGTTACCTCGCGATCGCCCTATCTTACTTCATTACTCCGGCTACGGTTATGCCAAAAGAGGTGTTCCTTGGTGGCTAGTTTCGGCGTTGCAGCAACGTCGCAAAAACCCTTTAGTTACCATGTTTCATGAGGTATATACCTACGATCGCGGCCCTTTTTGGAGTAGTTCATTTTGGCTTTCTCCCCTACAAAAACAGTTAGCGACACAGTTAATCCAAAGAAGCGATCGCCTTGTTACCAGTCGTCAAGGTTACGCTCAACTTATCCAAAAACTCAGCCCTAAATCCAATTTGGATGTTACCATATTACCTGTTTTTTCTAACCTTGGCGAACCCAGTTTTTTAAAACCCCTCCAACAACGTCAACCCCACTTAGTAATCTTTGGTCATCGTAACACGCGACGGCGAACTTATACCCAATATTCCAAGCAATTACAACAAGCTTGTCACGCTTTAGAAATTACCAAAATTTATGATATTGGCAAACCTTTAGAAGATAATATCCAAACATATTGTCCTTGTCCTGTGGTAGAAATGGGCGTTACTCCGTCTGCTCAAATTAGCGAAATCATGCAGAACGCGATCGCGGGTTTTTTGAGTTTTCCTCCCCCAGAATATTTAGGGAAATCTGGTATTTTTGCTGCTTACTGCGCTCACGGATTACTTCCGATTTTAACCACCTCAAGTCAGTCAATCATTGACCAATTAGAAGTAGGTAAACACTATTGGGTTGCTAAGGAAATACAACCACCCAACTTAGCCATTGCGAATCATGCTCATGCTTGGTATCAATGCCATAGTTTGCCTCGACAAGCAGCAGCTTTTAAAAACGCCTTATTATTTTAAAGCCACTCTTTTTTTATGAAAAACTCACAAATAATGTTGAAGTCTAGGGTTTTAATTCAGTTCAAAAAGCACATTATAGATATAATTTTCATAATTGCTTTGACTTTGTACGGTCTAAAGTTAACCTATGGCATTGAAAGTTTTATCGACATCGAACTCTTTGATGAAACCATTTATTTAAGTAAAGGGCTTCAACTTCCGAGTCAAGGTTTACCTTCTTCGGCTTATGCACCCCTGTATGCTATTTGGTACTACTTCCTTTCTCATTTTGCCGATCGTGCCACGGATTTATTTTATTTGAATTATAAACTCTTAATTATATTTCCCGTTATTTTACTTTATCTTTATCAAAGAACTTTAGCAATACCCAATTTTCTGGCGTTAGGAAGTGCTTTTTTATTTCTAAATTCAAAGTTCATTAGTATTAATCCTAAACCTACTCATTTTGCTTTATTAGTCCTCCTAACCTTTTTAATTTTAATGCGTATCATACCCAGTAAACCAAGTTGGAGATATGTTATATTAGCTGTTGCTTTTCTATTCTTATCCTTTATTCGCCCTGAATACTTTTTATCTTTTCTTTTAGTTATTAGTTATTATTCATATCAACAATTAAAACGAATAAAAGGGAATATTAACTTTTCGCTTATTGTAAGAAATAGCTATAAAGAAGTTATAGCTTTAATTTTAATCAGTGGACTACTAATTACTATTTTTGGACTGCCGATCGCAACTAATAATAATGAAACTTCGCGAACTTGGATTGCCTTCTGCCAGCACTTTGGTTACTTATGGCTAATTCGCAATCCTAACGTGAATCTTAACGCTTACACTGACTGCGATACAATTATATCGATGGTCTTTGGCTCGTCTCAAAGTTTTACGGCGGCGATCGCGGCGAATCCTCAAGAATTTTTAACTCACATTTTGATCAATTTTTTGTCTTACTTCGACCATTTTATCACTGTTTTATTGGTGGATTTTCAGGATTATGGTGCAACTTTCAATCGTTCGGTTCGATATACCGAATTCGTTTTACTTTTAGTAGTTTTAGGCTTTATTGTTATAAAATCTAAACTTCAAAAATACGCATTGGTTGCTAATTTTGATGAAACAATAAAAGTAGCTTATCTTGTCACTATAATTCCTACTCTTATTGTTTCGATTTTAATCAATCCTCGGTTTCACTACTTAATTATTCAGTCTGCTTTAGCCTTTGTTGTTATTACTTACTCCTTCGCTCAGATAATATCAAATGAGCGCTTCAAATTACGCTCAATTGTACCTCTGAAAGTCACAGTAATCTTCACCACAATTGCCTTATTTTTCTTTACACCAAATTTAGCTCACGGCTGGTGCATATTACCTAACGAGTGTTTGGTTGAGCGATACATCAACGTCAGCCATAACCCTCTCAAAACAGCATCTACTATTGCTTTTATCCAGTCCCTCAATTTATCTGCTAACCAACCCACCAACTTCTTAGAAGCTGAAGGCGGTATTGCGGTTTACTTAAGCAATAACTATCAATATATTGCTCATTATGAGAAACAACAAAATTTCCAGTCTTTTGTACAAAACAATAACATCAACATGATTTTAATCACTGAAAATTTATTAAAGGATACCCGATACCGAGACGATCGCGAATTTAAAGAAGTAAGACAACAGCCTCAACAATTTGGATTTAAAGCTTTAACCATTCCTCAGACCCAAGCTACTTTGCTTGTTTCAGAAAACTTATTCTTGCCCAACCCAGTTAAACCATAGCTTGCAAATCTTGTAACCAAGCTTTGAGTAAATCTAGTTCTTCTTTCGGGAAAAACTCTAAACTGACTAACTTCTCATAACAGTTATATAAGTTATCAGCTAAACTTTCTTGCCCGGTTTTCAGGTCTAAATTCTCTAAAGTTTCACAGATTTTACGGTTATGTAAATACCCCGGAATTTCTTGCTCAAAATCCCGCATCAGATCGTGAACATTACGTTCTTGATAAACCGTAGGTTCGTGGAATAACAACCCCCAATCTGTTGTCCATAACACCCGTTGTGCGACAAAACTGCGCCAAATATCAGTCATGCGAAAAGAACAGTAAGCCGGGAGATACATCAAGGGAAAAACTTCTTGCCACCAAGCTGTATTTTGACTGTTAAAGGGACACCAAGTTCCTGTTTTTAAAGCCAAGCGGCGATCGCGTCGAAACTGCTGCGGTAGTGGTAAAGTTAAACGGTAAATCGCATCTACATCAGGGTTATCATTAGCCAAACCTTGTTGAATCGGACAATCTACTGTTTTAACAGGAAGACTTTCCCAATCGGGGAGAGGTTGATGTAGTGCATCCAGGGGAAATCCTCGCGGCCATATTCGAGCATCGGTGTAATATTGATATACATTCAACCAACCGCTATTTTCGATACTAGGGACGGTTTGTTGGCGCTGTAAAGACTGACCAAAGCTATCATAAGGAAAGTTATCATCGTCAGTTTCGAGGATGATTTGAGCCTCATTTTGTAAAGCGAGAAGATAGCCAATGTTTTTGCGCGCATAATGCCCAACAGGACAGATTTCTGCCAGTTTTAGGTCGGTTTTTTGCTGCTGCGATAAGCTATAAAACTCGCACCCCGGTAATTCAAATTTTTCTGGACTTTTGCGATCGCCAATCACAATAAAATGATAATCTCGCTCTTGGCTTTGAATCGCTAAAGCCTGTAAAACTGGATTCGGGGCTGAAATCGACGTAACAACTAATGCTGTTTTCATTACTTTCTTTTTTGCCAGCGTTCTTTTGCTAAAATACCTAAATTTGTCAAAGCTTCTTTCACAACAGATTGATTGACGCTATTACTCAATACTTTATATTGGATTGGGACTTCAGCAATTTTAAATTGATGGCAATAAAACTTAATTTCTGTTTGGAAAAAGTGTCCCCGCGATCGCAACCCTTTCTGTAAAACCTGAATCAACGCATCTCGCTGGAACAATTCAAAGCCACTGGTCATATCTTTGAGCTTTGTTCCCAATATTAAATTCGCCAACATACTCCCTCCATAACTCACCCAATATCGCTTCCAATCTCCTGTCATGCTTCCCCCGCGACAAAAGCGACTCCCGAACACACAATCATATCCTTCGAGCATTTTGTGAAAGAATTGGGGAATGTCTTGGGGTCGATGACTGTACCCCGCATCAATTTCGAGAATCCAATCGCATCCTGCCGCGATCGCCTCTTGATAGCCTCGCACATAAGCATCTACCACGCAACGATTTTCCGGGGCCCAAATCACACATAATTCGGGAGTATGGACGCTGACTTGTTCTAATAAATCTTTGGTGCGATCGCGACTTACTCGGTCTAAAATAGCAAAGAATCGCACCTGAGCAAAACCGCGACAATGCTGTAAGACTTCTTTAACAAAATGACAAGCTGTATCTTGTTCATTTGCCATAGGACAAACAATTCCGAGAGTTATTGTTGCAATATCTGAAAATTTTGAGTTGGCTTGCATTTTGGTTTAATAAAGTGTGAATATCTAAAAAAGTCTTTTAATTATAGGGGGCAAAAAACGCAAATTCTAATTTAGCAAACAATTTATTAATATCAATTTAATATAAAATGAAAGATCTAATTTCAAATCGGCAGCAATCGCTCTTAATTTTATTAACGCCCATTGTTGTATTTTGGCTTTTATTGCTGGCTTGGGGCTATCCTTCACCCCACATGGACGATCTGGCTTTCATTGGTACTCCCATTAATCTAAACAACGGGGGTGAGTTTGTAAATCCCTGGCTTGCATCTTGGCACGAAAGAGTGGGCGATCGCTTTTATATTCAACCGCCATTTCACCAATTTTTATTAACCGGTTGGCTGTTCTTATCGGGAGTAAGTACCAAAAGCTTTTTAGCCTTTCAGTGTTTTTGGTATATTGTGGCTTCTGTTTTTCTGGCCTTACTTTTAAGAAAATATCACATTTCTATCCCGATCATTTGGCTGATTATTATTTTATATGCGATCGCGATGGCTGAATTGGGATTGCGTTCTGAAGCGGTAGGAATCGCGTGGGGAATTACGGGATTATACTTACTTTCTAATGATACTCGTTGGCATTCTTGGGGTGGATTTACTTGTTTGGGTATCAGTATTTTATCTTACGTCACAATTTTTGTTTATCTGATTCCCTTAACGGCTTTTATGATTGGCGATCGCCTTTTTAAATTACCGATCTCTCAACGTTGGCAATATTTACGCGATCGCGTCTTTTGTTTAATCGGCGCGATCGCGGTTGTTAGCCTCTTATTTCTTCTTGCTATTGACTTTGAAATAAGTCGATTTTTCAGCGATTTAATTTGGCATTCTCAAATTCGTCGAGGTTCAATTCTTGAGAATTTAATCACTATTAAAAACCAAAGTTTTTCTCGTTATGGCATCTTAACCTATAGTTTACTGTATGGCTTATACTTGAGTATTTTTATCTTAACAATTTGGCAACGTCGAAAAGTTGGAAACCGAGCTTTTTTCTTTGTAATTCTTTTGACTTGCAGCTTTATTATCAATGCCCTTTTGTATGTTACTAGCGTTTACCAAGGAATTTTTCACTTTGTCATGTCCTTGGGAATTCTATTGTTGATTCCAGAAATTCAACTCCCCCAAATTTTCAAAAAAATACTGTGGTCATTGGCGCTTATTATTTTACTAATCCATAACAACACAAATATTCTGTCAACGGTAAACTATCTCAGTAGCCGTAAACCTGAATATACCTCAATTCAAAACTATGTTACCCAGCATCCCGAACTAACTTATATTATTGACGATTATGCGGCTCGGTTAGTATTTGATTATCAACTTCCGCCCAAAACCATTAGTTGGACATTTGCCAATAAAGCGCCAGATTTTTGGTTAGTGAGTCAAGAACAAATTCCTGAAAATACAGTGATGATTGCGTCGTTATTCAGAGCCAATTACTTAGAAACATTCGGAGAAATTCCCGGTTTACCCGATTGGCCGCACTTAAAAATTGGGGGATATGAATTAAGCTATATTCCAAGCTATCCTCAAGAAGTTGTGATTGTTCCTTCCATCCAGGAATAGTCTTTTTACTCATCCATAATCGCCGAACGATCTAAGACTAATAAGTTCCGTAACTGCTCCGTATCCAACTCCGTCAACCATTGTTCTCCGGCATCAACTGCTTGCTCGGCCAGTTGTTTTTTGCTTTCGATAATGTCATTAATCTTTTCCTCTAATGTCCCGGTGCTGATAAATTTATGAACCTGGACATTGCGTTTTTGACCAATACGAAAAGCGCGGTCTGTGGCTTGATTTTCTACCGCAGGATTCCACCAGCGATCCACATGGAAAACGTGATTTGCGCGGGTTAAGTTGAGTCCTGTTCCCCCGGCTTTGAGGGATAAAATCATGATTTGGGGGCCTTCTGGATCGTTTTGGAAACGGTCGATCATTTCTTGACGTTGATTGCGTCGCGTTGCACCGTAAAGGAACAAAGGTTCAGTGTTGAGTTGTTCGGCTAAATAGGGTTTTAGGAGTTTGCCCCACTCGGCAAATTGAGTGAAAATGAGAGCGCGATCGCCCTCTGCTACCACTTCTTCTAACATCTCTTGTAAGCGTAACAACTTCCCAGAGCGATCGCCCTGTTCAATGCGATTACTTTTGAGATATTGCGCGGGATGATTGCAAATTTGTTTGAGTTTTATTAACAAGGTCAAAATCAAGCCGTGACGCTGAATCCCCTCAGCCGTTTCGATTTTCTCTAACGCTTCATCTACCGCTTGCTGATACAACTTCGCTTGTTCGGCTGAAAGATTACAAAAGACATTCATCTCCTGTTTTTCAGGTAAATCTTGAATAATCGCTTTATCGGTTTTGAGACGACGCAGGATGAAGGGTTGGACGAGCGATCGCAAAATCTGAAGCGAGTCGCGATCGCCATATTTTTCGATGGGAATCGCAAACCGACGCTGGAAGAATTGCCGATTTCCCAAAAAGCCCGGATTGAGAAAATCTAAAATAGACCACAACTCCGACAAGCGGTTTTCAATCGGAGTCCCCGTCAAAGCCACCCGAAAACCCGCATTTAACTTGCGAACCGCTTGGGCTTGTTTAGCTTGTGGATTTTTAACGTTTTGGGCTTCATCGAGTACCACCCCTTCCCAATTTACTTTTTCTAAAGTATCGAGATCGCGAAAAACCAAAGAATAGCTCGTAATCACTAAATCTTGGTTTTTAACTTCCTTAATAAATGCCTTCCCTTTACTGCGTTTATCGCCATGATGAACCACCACCGAAAGCGTCGGGGCAAACTTTTGTACCTCTCGTTCCCAATTACTTAAAACCGAAGTGGGACACACCACCAAAGTTCCTTTATTCAAAGCTCCTTCAGCTTTTAAATGCAGCAGAAACGCAATCAGTTGAGCCGTTTTACCTAAACCCATATCATCGGCTAAACAAGCCCCCAAACTCCAGCGTTCGAGGAAAGATAACCAAGATAAACCCCGTGTTTGATAAGGTCGGAGTTCCCCTTGAAAATCCTCTGGAACGTCGATGAGTTCGATCGGTTTGTTTTCGACTAAGTTGGCGATTAACTCTTTTAAAATGCCCGTCGCGGTAAAACTCACAATCGGCAACTTTGCAAAGGTTTTAATATCTCCGGTACTAAACCGCAAAGCATCTTCAACCGTTAAATTAATGGGTTCTTCAGACGGTTCTAAAATCGCTTGAGCGGCCCTGGCATCGGCGGGCTGGAGCGCTAACCATTCCCCGTCTACCTGTACTAAAGGGGATTGTTGTGCTAATAATTGCTCGAAGTCTTCTTTAGAGAGAGTGCGATCGCCCACCGCCAATTCTAACTGATAATTAAGCGGACTTTTTAAACCCAAACGCTCGCCTTTTTTCCGCACGACTTTGGCTTTAATTTTGACTCCTAAACGGTTCTCTGTCCCGCTTGCCAATCCCGACGGTAAAACCACCCCAAAGCCACTATTTTGCAGTTGTCCAGCACTAGAGCGAATAAACTCGTAAACCTCAATGGGGTTGAGGGTGCATTGGGTCGGCTGTTTGTAATTAAGACTGGCTTCAATCGGAGAATATAACCGAGCCGCAAGACCCAAACCTTGTAAAAACGTTTCTTGGGGATAGGGAATCACGCCGTCTTGCCACACCAACTCATCAACCGGATTTTGCCAAATCGTTGCCGCATCTACTTGCAGATTGGGGTCGCTAATCGAGCGCAGATAATAATTCAACTTCCAGTCGAGTTGTCCCCAGCGTACCTCGCCTTCGGTGGGGGGTTCAAGCACAAAACAAGCCTGAAAGCGATCGCCCCCTATTTTTTCCGAATCCGGCTTGACTAAAAAATCATGCACCGGAGCCAACCAAGTTTGTACCGCCGTATTGAGGCGTTGGGGGCCGTCTTCAGACTCCTCCCAGACAATCTCCTCGTCGGTTTGTAGGGTTTCGAGCCAAGGAGACACCAAAGACCCTTTCATCGGTTTGACCCCCACATCCAGCCAAGTCCGCAGTTGAGCATCCACCACCTGACTTAAAAAATTCAGTAACAACTCTTGGGGGTCGGTTCCGTGAATATACTCATTCGGGTCGGTTTCAGCCCCACCCGCAACCCCATAAGCCCGACAAATCGGCGGCATCGACTGAGCAAACTGCGCCAAGCGGGATTGATCCAACGCATTATCGAGCAAAGGATACCAAATCCCCTGCCATTGGTCAGCATCGAGCTTTTCGATTCCCGGTAAAAACTTACAGCGAGCCACCAAATCCAAGCTCCAGCGATAGACCTGCGCCCAGAAGCCCAAATCTTCCCCTAAATAGGTCGCTCCCGCTTGTAATGCCCCTAGGGGTAAACTCTGCAAAAATCGTGCCATTGAGAGGGCATCTAAGCTCGCTCCCGGAATTTGCCACCACTGCAAAGATAATTTTTTCGGATCGGCCTCGGCTAAATCCTGAGACAACAACGGCACAACAAGGGATTTTGACCGCGTTTTGGGGGTGGGGAGTGCCAGCCGATGGAGAGGTTCGGGTTCGAGGCTTTCTGGGGGTTGCCAAGCCCAAGATTGCGATCGCGCCAAAGCCTGTAACTCATCGAGAGTCATTGCCAGAGGATGCACCGCCTGAGAATTTGCGTCGAGATGGGAAGACGGATTAGCCCGCCACACTTCGCCCCAAATCCAAAAATAACTTGCTTGGGGCTGTCGAATCCAACTACCGTGTAGAGTTGCCATGAGTTTCGTTAATGTGCGATCGCGATGTACATACCGATAAGCCAATGAGGAAACCCTTTGCTGCTAAAGCTGGGTTCAATGCTGATTTGTTGTGGGGCGGTTGGGTAGGCTTCTCAATCAAGAAAAACCCAAGAAACCGCCGGGTCATTCAGCCCCCATCTACTCTCGGCAAGAAGTGTTAGGATTGCCAGAGAAGATAAAAGTGTAAAGAGAAGGAATAACAAAACAGATGCAAGAATTTAACAGGTCAATATCCTTTGATGGACGGGATATTCGACTCCAGACTGGTCTTCTCGCCCCACAGGCTGGTGGTTCTGTTTTGATTGAATCCGGGGATACCTCAGTTTTAGTAACTGCAACCCGGGCCGAAGGTAGAGAAGGAATCGATTTTTTGCCCCTCTTGGTGGACTACGAAGAACGACTTTATGCCGCCGGCCGCATCCCCGGAGGCTTTCTGCGACGAGAAGGCCGTCCGCCAGAAAAAGTAACCTTGACCAGTCGCTTAATTGACCGTCCTTTACGTCCCTTATTTCCTCAATGGCTGCGGGATGACATTCAGATCATAGCAACTACTTTGTCAATGGACGAGCAAGTGCCGCCCGATGTCCTCGCTGTAACCGGGGCTTCTATGGCAGTAATCTTGGCTCAAATTCCCTTTGCCGGGCCGATGGCCGGGGTACGGGTGGGCTTAGTGGGAGATGATTTTATCATTAACCCGACCTACAAGGAAGTAGACGACGGGGATTTAGATTTAGTGGTCGCCGGAACCCCTGACGGCGTGGTGATGGTGGAAGCCGGAGCCAACCAACTCCCCGAACAAGATATCATCGAAGCCATCGACTTTGGTTATGAAGCGGTGCGGGAATTGATCAAAGCCCAGCACGACATCATGCAAGAATTGGGCCTCGAACTGGCGACTGCCGAACCCCCCGCGTCTCATCCCGAACTCGAAGAATTAGTGCGCGATCGCGCCACCTCTGGCATCAAAAAAGTCTTATCCCACTTCGACTTCGACAAAACAAACCGGGACGAAGCCCTCGACGAAATCAAAGAAAACGAAGTCAACGAGGCGATCGCGTCCCTTCCCGAAGACAACCCCATTAAAGCCACCGTCGAAGAAAACCCCGCCGTGGTGGGCAAAACTTTCAAAAAACTCACCAAAACCTTAATGCGGGCCCAAATCATCGAAGACGGTGTACGGGTAGACGGTCGCAAACTCGACGAAGTACGTCCGATTTCCTGTCGCGTAGGCTTACTCCCCCGACGAGTTCACGGTTCGGGCTTATTCCAACGGGGCTTAACCCAAGTGCTGTCCATTGTCACCCTCGGAACCCCCGGAGATGCCCAAGAACTCGACGATCTCCATCCCGACACCCAAAAACGCTACCTCCACCATTACAACTTTCCTCCCTATTCAGTCGGAGAAACCAAGCCCATGCGATCGCCCGGTCGTCGGGAAATCGGTCACGGGGCTTTAGCCGAACGCGCCATCATCCCGGTTTTACCCCAAAGAGAGGAATTTCCCTATGTATTGCGGGTCGTTTCCGAAGTTCTTTCTTCCAACGGTTCAACCTCGATGGGGTCTGTATGTGGCTCAACCCTCGCTCTGATGGATGCCGGAGTTCCCATTGCCAAACCCGTAAGCGGTGCCGCTATGGGACTGATTAAAGAAGGAGACGAAGTGCGCGTCCTCACCGATATTCAAGGCATTGAAGACTTCCTCGGTGACATGGACTTCAAAGTTGCGGGTACTGACGAAGGCATTACCGCCTTGCAAATGGATATGAAAATCACCGGGCTACCCCTCGAAACCGTCGCCGAAGCCATTAATCAAGCCAAGTCGGCCCGATTGCATATCCTCGAAAAAATGCTGGCAGAAATCGACCAACCGCGATCGCAGCTTTCCAACTTTGCCCCCCGCTTGCTCACCATGAAGATCAACCCCGATCTCATTGGTTTAGTCATCGGCCCCGGTGGCAAAAACATCAAAGGCATTACCGAACAAACCGGAGCCAAAGTCGATATCGAAGACGATGGAACCGTCACGATTTCCTCGATGGAAGCCGAAAACGCCCAACAAGCCATGCGAGCCATCGAAGGCATGACCCGCACCATCAAAGAAGGCGAAGTCTTTGTCGGTCATGTGATGCGGATTATCCCCATCGGCGCATTTGTCGAAATTCTGCCCGGTAAAGAAGGCATGATCCACATCTCGCAACTGGCCGAAGGTCGCGTCGGTAAAGTCGAAGATGAAGTCGCAGTCGGCGATGAAGTGGTGGTCAAAGTCCGCGAAATTGACTCTCGCGGTCGCATCAACCTCACCCGCTTAGGCATTCACCCCGACCAAGCAGCAGCAGCTCGGGCCGCGGTATTAGCGCCGTAAGCCTAAAATCTACTTAAATACAGATGGAAACCCGCAGTTAGGCGGGTTTTGTTGTTGTTGGTTGTTGGTTATTGGTTGTTGGTTATTGGTTGTTGGTTGTTGGTTGTTGGTTATTGGTTGTTGGTTATTGGTTGTTGGTTATTGGTTATTGGTTGTTGGTTGTTGGTTATTGGTTGTTGGTTGTTGGTTGTTGGTTGTTGGTTGTTGGTTGTTGGTTGTTGGT
>Ga0207419_1000741_pt1 | contig 27379 bp, 26 predicted proteins | sample ElkSloMetagenome_4_FD_184723 | JGI IMG/M metagenome (GOLD analysis project Ga0207419, IMG submission 184723) | Hot spring microbial communities from Elkhorn Slough, Monterey Bay, USA - MD2A (version 2) | ecosystem: Environmental > Aquatic > Marine > Intertidal zone > Estuary: Microbial mat ... | reverse complement strand
TAGAGAACAGGATTTCCAATCATGTTAATTCAAAGCTTAATACATTGATTGGGCTTACTGTGGGCCTTATCACATTGCTCAGTTTATTTTCAATTTTTCAGTTTAATCGTTCAAAAGTCTCCAACGAAAAACTGGTCAAAGCAGAAGTTAACATTGCTGCAAAAGAATCTATTTTAGAAATGCAAGAATATTTTAAAGAAAACATTGAGAGCAAGTTATCAGACATGCAAAGAAGTACGGAACAAAATATCGAATTTTTAAAGAAAGAAAATGAAAACAGTCTTTCACTGATTCATGAACAAATAAATAAAGCAAAGAAACAAGTAAGCAGAGCTGAGGAATATATGACCAACCTTGAAGTTGAAAGCTTGAAGAGTTTGATAATTGACAAAAAAAGTTATAAATATCCTGAAGATTTAAATCGCACGCAAAACTTACTGGAAGACGTAGAAGCCAATAAAGACAAGTTTCAAATTCCAGTAGTGGTCAATCTTTTAAGTTACATATACTATGATCAAAAGCAGTACAATGAGGTAAATGAACTCATAACTCAATATGAGAAAGACTACAATTTGAAATCAAACACTTACATAAATGGAGCCTTGACCGCACTCTATGATTACCATAATTACAACTCCATGAATCAAAGACATAAGTGCATAGAATATTTAGATAAATCGCTCCAATTGACCCAGGGTTATGGCGAGGCCCTTGGCCTGAAACTAGAGGTGTTTATGATGGATTATTTAAGAAATGAAGAAGATGGCGAGAAGCAAAAGGCTATAGACAATGCCAAGGAAGTGATAAGAGGTATCTTAAACAGTGAGAATAAAGCTCCGGCATATGAGACTATTTCTAGGCTCGTTCGGGACGCTAGAATCTCGAGTTACAAGAAATATGTTGTTGCTTTACTCGAAGTTTTTCCTAAAGAAATGGAAGAGCTACTCAATGAAGCCAATCAAGCTGCTGAACTATTGAATATCAGAAAATTTGATAGAAGTGAGTTAACAGCTTAACAGCAGCAAAACATTCATTAAAACCTCACCGAATACTGAAAAGTAAAATTTCTGGGTGGGTCCATTTTCGCGTAGCGTAGGGAGTATTCTCTGTTGAGTACATTATTTACAATGAGCCTAAAAGTACCCCATTGTTTAAAATCGTAGGCTGCTCGTAAATTTAAAACGGCTTCGCCGCTGTCGTTTCGGGTGCGGTAGCTATCTATGCCTTGAATGGCCACGGTCAAAAAGGCGTCAATTTTTTCTACAAACCCAAAGTAGCGCACATCTACACCCCAAGAAAAATTGCCTGTTTCTACATTTATGTCTGCTTTTAGCAAATGCCTTTGGCGATAGCGCAGCAGAGGTTCGAGTATTTCTGCATCACTACTGAAAATACTTTTAAAAAATCTACCTGTATAGGTACCAAAGCCATTTAAATCACTGTCTTCCAACAACTCCACAGGGTAAGTGTAGGTATAGCCTGCCAGTAACCTAAATGGGAAACGGCCTAGTTTGCCTTGCCCTGTGGCCGACAGCTCAATGCCTGCAATTCTAGCCCTATCCAAATTTTCGCTGCGTATGCCAATAAAATTATTGATTTCAGAGGGTGGTACATCTTCTCTATTAACCCCATCGGGCAAAAAAACCCCTGGCCTAAACTCTATCATATCAAAGTATTCTGAGACGAAGAGTGCCGCATCTAGGTACGTTACAAAATTTTTATCTCCGATTTGGTGTTTATAGCCAATCTCTGCATTCCAGCCATATTCTGGTTTTAAGTCTGGATTGGGATAAATGGGAACGGCTTCATCAGAGAAATCAACAAAAGCCTCGGCAAAACTCGGAAAACGAAAGCCCTGCCCAAAAGAAGCGCGCAAGCTACTTTTTAAGCCAAAGCGATAATTGCCGGCCAACCTCAAAACAGGAAAATTTTGGGTATCCAGTCCATCGGCTTCAAAATGCTCATATCTGAGCCCTATACTTCCCGAAAATTTTTGCCACAGGTATTCAGCCTGTAAAAAGGCCGAATAATTTTGCCCTTGCCGGGTGCCTATGCCATTGGGTTCGGTCACATCAAAAAACTGATAGGCCGTACCCGCTACTAACTTGGTGCGGTTCCCAATATTGGTATGGTACTGATAGTCTGCAGTATATTGATTAAAAAAAGCATTCTCCACAAAATTGCGCGTGGTAAAATCGTACAAACGGGTATTTAAAATATGCTTATTTCTTTTTTTGGTGGTAAAAGTTAGCGAGGGTTGAATGATAAACTGCCTACGATTAAAGTCAATTATTCCTAATGGGTCGGCAGGGTCATTTCCTTGAAAAGGAATGAAAGCACCTTCTTGGTCGTTCTCCCAAAACAAAAAATCTCCTTCCTCTACATCCATAAATCCCGCTAAAAGTGCGGTTTCTAAGCCATAGTACTCTTTTCTGCGCTTGCGCAATTTAACAAAGTAGCGGTGCTGCCTGCTGTCGCCATCTCTTATAAAACTATTGGTGTTGATAAAATTACCGGTAGCGCTCACATCAAAAAGGCCGATTTGCCGGGCATGCCTAAAGGTAATGCCCGCCTCGTTGGGAGCATTCTGCCACCAAGCTTGGGCTTTATTCTTGGGCTGCCCATAAACTTGATAGTAAGTGGTAATTTCTGTTTCGGGTACTTCGGTTGGGTCTGCTGTTCTTAAATGTACTACGCCGTTTAGGGCTGAGGAACCATATAGGGTAGATGAAGCGCCTTTGAGCACTTCTAACTGCCCCGCCATTTCTACAGGAAAAAAATTCCAACGAACATCATTTCTATCAGCTGTAATGAGTGGCAAGCCATCCAACACCATTTGCACTCTGGTACCTGCGCCAAAAGCATAGCTACTACCTCCGCGTATGCTCACCTGTCCGTCTGCTACGGTAATTCCAGGAATTTTTTCTAACACTTGATCTACCCGAGTGGTATTGACTTGCTGCATAAGCGCCGGTTGGATCACCTCAACCGATACGGGTTCTTCCATTAAGTCTTTTTCGTACTTATTGGCGGTAATACTGATCAATTCTAACTCATTTACCCTAGGTGTTAATACAACCTTTAAGCTGCCTTGCTCTCTGGGCATTTGTACCTCAATAGTATCTGTTTTAAAGGATACATGCCTGAAAACCAACTTATACTCACCTTTCGATAAATCTATCTTGAAATTGCCATTTAAATCGCTGGTGACTCCCCTGCCCTGCTCATACAAAATTTGCACTCCGGGTATGGGCGTCCCATCTGATTCAGCTATGTTTCCAGTAAAAACATTTTGTGCATAAACAGACAGGCAGATAAAAATGCTTAAGAAAGGAAGTACGAGTTTAAAAAATAACTTCATTTAGTTTTGAATTTGAAGCGAAAACCTACTGTTAATAGAAAGTGGTTTTGCTCCCCTGTAGTATATTTCACCTGCCCGAAATATACCATATTTTTTTGTGATATAAATTCCATACCGGCCCCTATGTTAAAACCTACAAATGTATTTCTATCAGATTCAGTGATTGTTCTTGGGTTATCTCCGTCATCATTGTCTTCGTCAGGTTCAAAATCAGGGTTTGAAATTTCTTCAGTTCGATTAAATCTTAAAAAATTGAGCCCCGTGATTACATAAGGAATTTTGTCTGCTCCATCAATTTCGAATACATAGCTCATATTGGTATCTATACTCCATCTTTTTTCAGACGTTCCATCTATTTTTTGACTAGCAAAGTAATTGAACATTAAATCTGTTGTTAGGTAATCTGCCACATAAACTTGTGCATTGGCTCCGATACTTGCCTGATTAAAAACAAATCCATAGCCTAAATTAGCACCCAAAGAAAAAATACGCTCTCTAATTCTGGGCACTTCGTTGGGTATGGGCTCAATTTCTTCTCGAGAAACCACCTTAACGTTGGGATCTTTATTCGTTTTTTTATTATTGACTACGAGCGGCTTTTCTTTTGCTTCTACAAAATCATGCTTACTTGGGTCATAATGGACAATACTACCGATAAGCATCTTCCAATTTCGGCCTTCTTTTTTTGCGATAATGGTCGCTACTCTTTTAGTGGGTTGATATTTTTGATCAATAGTCAAATGCCTCCCCTTGAACCTGCTCTCGAAATACACCTCTAAAAAAATATATTCCTTTTTCTTAACGTCTGAGGTTTTCATGTCAGAAAATACAATGCTTTTTTCATCGCTTTTTCTGTAAAAAAGGTCTAGATCATTGAGGTAACGAGGTACCTGCAAATCTTTTACCCCACTGCCATACCTATAATTTTCTGGGTTTATATCATCTTCTATAATGACTTTATCATTCAAGAAAATCTGATTTGCTGAGGATTGATAACTATTTGCTTTGATCAGATCGCGGTCGTATTTGCTCAAACCGGGTGTAGCTATCATGTTCATCAATATCTCTAGCTCGGTAATGAACTCCTTGGCCTCATATTTTATACGGGTTTTGTCTTTTTCTGTAAGAGATTGAGCATGCAATGCTGAAACTTGCACCATACACAGCATAAAGAAAAGTCTTAAAAACTTATTCAACTTCGCAAATAGCATATTTATCATAAAACAGCATTAAACCAATGTACCCTTTCTTTAGCTTTCTACTTTCTACAAAATTACATGAAATAATAAGTAGGGCGACAAAAAAAGTTCATGGAATGACAAAAGTCATTCGAATTCCCTATCAAAAATTTTACCTTTAATACTACATTCTTTAGAACCCTCTCATTGAGACAACCTAACAAGTATTAATTTACTCCTAATACTAACAACATACTTCTGAATCAAAAATATTCAACTCTAAAAAGAGTTTTATTGACATCCAATCTTGCATAGGTATGTTTTTCCCAAATAGGGAAAACCACAAAATCGCAACTAACTGAAAATCAGTTGTTTAATTTTAGAGCACATTGTTTGTAAAATTTTTTTAAACTAAAACTGAATCTATATGGAAAGATTAGGCATCAAAGAAATTATGAAAAGCTTCGAAACCAACAGCATTGTAAAAGGCAAATACTTTCCTAAAACCATTAAAAAGGAAGAAGATGGTTACACATGTTACTTTATAGATTTGGATACAGGAAAGTTTGTTAAAAAAAGCATTAAGGCTTAATGCTTACACGTTTAAAAAGCTTTACCATACACGATTCTACTACAATACTTATTGGTAATTATAATTGATAATCTACCTCATCAGGTTTTTGTTGTCCACACATTTATGACTACAATTTAAATGCAATCGGGCAAAATTTCTTTCAAGTGCAGTACCAAAACTGCACTTCTTCTATTGCCAATTACAATAGTTTTCGAAAACCAACCTCTCTAAAAACCTCCTTGTTAACACTTGTGCTTAATCAATACTCAAAAACCAAAACCTAGGCCTACTCTCTACTAAACTTTTATCATTAACTTTGTTGTAATCAAAAAAGCTGATCAAAGGGTAAAAAAGTAGGGTTTTTAGCCCAAATAGCTGAATGCTTAAAGGATTCCTGTAAGTGTTTTTATCTTTTATTTAGCTTATCGTACATTGTTAACGAAAAAGATTTATCGTGTCGAAAAAGAAGAAAAAAGGAAAAGGAGGCATCGTATTTTCTACCGACCCTGAGTTTGAATACCAAAACGATACTTTTGGAGAATTGCTTAAAGAAACCCTCCCTCCTGAACAACAAAACCTCAGGGTTTTGCTGGAGAAAAAAGGCAGAGGTGGCAAGCAAGTAACCATTGTCTCCAATTTTGAAGGTAAAAGTTCAGACCTTGAAGACTTGGGCAAAAACTTAAAAAACAAATGTGGTGTAGGAGGCTCAAGCAAAGAGGGCGAAATTTTATTACAAGGCGATGTGAGAGAAAAAGTTGTAGAGCTATTGATAAAAGCAGGTTACAAAAACACCAAAAAAAGCGGTGGCTAACACAAAACAATTTTAGCTATTTTAAATAAAAGCATATGATCAAAGTACTGTTCGTTTGTTTGGGCAATATTTGCCGCTCACCTATGGCAGAGGGCCTTTTTAGAGAATTGGTTTTTAAGGCCAATTTAAGTGATGAAATTGAAACAGATTCTGCCGGCATTATCGATTACCATGCCGGAGAGTTGCCCGACTCAAGAATGCGAGAAACCGCACAAGGTCATGGCATTGTGCTCAACCACAGAAGCCGCCAATTATCCCCTCAAGATTTTAAAACCTTTGACTACATTGTTGGCATGGACAATAACAATATGGAAGGCATCAAGCAAATGGCCAAACATGCAAACAATGAAAAAGTACAAATTTTTAAAATGAGGGAATTTGACATACAAAGCTCTGGAAAAGACGTTGAGGATCCATACTATCAGCGAGATACTGGTTTTGAGATATGCTATCAGGTATTAAAGGAAAGCTGTGAGCGTTTTTTACAGCACATAGTAGAAGAACACCGACTCAAAAAACAATAGAAAACCTGAATGGTTAAGGCAGAAATCATTTTTACTAAAATTGCGTTAATTTTAATATTTTTGATTTGCTAATTGAGATGTGTTCCTTACACTTCTTAAATTTTTTATTAATCAATTTTTGCACTGGCGCTTATTTCATGCTATTACGTCTATTAACCAGGTATTTTTTAGCATTTGCAGTTTTACTGTTCGCGCTCAAACCCAGTAGCGCACAAGTAGCAAACAACAAAATCATAAAAGTATTTATCGATGCAGGCCATGGAGGCAGAGACCCCGGCAACGAGGCCAGGCAAAGAGGTATGAAAGACGAAAAACACCTCAATCTTGAAATTTCCTTAAAGTTGGGCAAGTATATCTCAGAGAGAATAAAAAATACCAAGGTGATCTATTCGCGCACCACCGATAAAAAAATATCTTTAGACGATTTGGTGAATATAGCCAATAACTCCGGCGCAGATTATTTTATAAGCATCCACTGCAATTCAAACCCGAACAGGGCCATTTATGGTACACGTACCCATATACACAGCCATAAGTTTAAAGCAAGTAGAAATTTAGCCTTTATCATAGAAAAAGAATTTAGCACACGAGCAGGCAGAAAAAGCCGAGGGGTTATGGATGCCCGCGACCGTGGCTATAATCTACAAGCTCTACAATACACCAAAATGCCAGGTGTACTTGTTGAATGTGGATTTATGACCAACCCTACAGAAGAAAAGTTTTTAAATTCTACACTTGGCCAAGATTACATAGCTTCTGCCATTTTTAGAGCTTTTAGAACTTTCTTGCATGAGTCTAATGTACACGTAGAAGACAGGGACAATATTTACAAAGTACAAATTTTAGCTTCTACCGCTCCCGTAAATCTAAAGGAAAGGCGCTTTCAAAAATTAGACAGCCGAGTGGAAGAGTATAAATTTCCTGGGCAAACTTATGGTTACCGCTACATGGTAGGCAGAGAGTACGATCTAGAAACGGCTAAAAAACTAATGCGTAAACTCAGAAATGAAGGTTTTAAAGATGCTTTTGTAGTTAGTTTAAAAGACGGAGAATACAAAACAAGCCGTGTAAGCAGATAATTACCTCAAAAACCCATTTATATTTTGCTCTATAGTTGATTTATAATAGTTTATTTTGTATATATTGTGTTTACTTGAATTCAATAGATTCCGAATAACTAACCTATTACATCAATGCTTTACGGAGATGATTTTAACAAACTATCTTTAATGGAGAAACGCACCTTAGTTTTTGGTGAAGGCAAGCTTATTCGTACCAAGTTACATGGCGATTACCAAACCTCGCTTTTTGATTTAAACGGAGAATTTTTTGAAGTGACCCAAGCGCAATCGGGTACTCGTTTGCTAAAAATCGAACCCCTCAACGACTACGAAAAACTCCAAAGTTACTATCAATCTAATACAGCTGCCAAATAGGTTTGAGAATGAATGTATCATCTTTTATCAACTTATGCTATTGAGTGCTGTTTTAAGCCGTGATGTATAATGAAAGAAGTCGCGACTCTACAAATAAACCTTTACAAACAATATTTAAAGCCACTTTTAACTCAATTTACCACAAACATTTGTGGCTCTTTTTGCTTATACTCAAAAGACTATTGTATCATTAAAAAATCTTACTAAATGGCAACAATATTATTTGGAGGAAACGAAGTAAAAACTTCTGGCAGCTTACCTGAAGTAGGTTCAACAGCACCTGATTTTATACTGACCAAAACCGATTTGAGCGACATCAGCTTAAAAGATTTTGCCGGTAAAAAAATAGTGCTCAATATTTTCCCTAGCTTGGGCACACCTGTTTGCGCTGGATCTATCAGAAAGTTTAACGAAAAGGCCGCTGGTATAGACAATACTGAGGTACTATGCATCTCTAAGGACTTGCCCTTTGCACACAAAAGCTTTTGCGAAACTGAGGGAATTGAAAATGTAGTTCCTGCTGCTGAGTACAAATCGACAGCTTTTGAGGATGCTTATAAAGTAACAATACAAGATGGTCCTTTTACTGGATTGTTTTCTAGGGCCGTAGTTGTAATAGACGAAACCGGCAAGGTAGTGTATACCGAGCAAGTAAAAGAAGTTGGCGATGAACCCGACTATGACAAAGCCTTAGCAGCATTGGCTTAAGCGCAGAGTAATAAAAATGTTGACAAGAAGCTGCAGTGGATCTATTTCCGTTGCAGCTTTTTTATTCAAAAGAACCGTTTTGCTGAGCGGCGAGCTTTTCTTTGCTAGACTCACCAAGTGTAAAACACTTTCTACAGCGCGCCTCATAGGCATTTTTTTCGCCCAATAGCACTTTATCTTTAGATTCTACCAATCGATAAGAATAAGAGGCCACATCTCCACAATTAGCACAAATAGCATGTAGTTTGGTTACAAATTCTGCTACACTCATTAGGTGTGGCATGGGGCCAAAAGGTTTTCCTTCAAAATCCATATCTAAACCGCAGACAATTACCCTGTAGCCGAGGTTGGCCAATTCTACACAAACATCGGTAATACCCTCATCAAAAAATTGTGCTTCGTCTATGGCCACTACATCGCAGTTTTCCATATGCTGCGGTATTTCGCTGCTGTTGGCTATTGCTATAGATACCAAACTGTTTTTGTTGTGAGAAACCACTTGGTTTTTGTGATAGCGCTTATCTACCGAAGGTTTAAATATTTTTACGTTTTGTTGAGCAATTACAGCGCGGCGCACCCTCCTGATCAATTCTTCTGTCTTTCCTGAGAACATAGACCCACAAACCACTTCGATCCAACCCGATTGTGGCTTGTGCGGAGAACTATTTAGCTGAGGCTCTAAAAACATGGGTTAGTATTGATATTTAACGATAAACAAGATTCAAAACTAATGGTATTGTTTTAAAATACTGTAGCAATCCATCAAAAATTAAATACACTCAAAAAGCAAAATGTAAACACGACGCTTTGAACAAATTGGCCGATCTTCTAACTTAAAGCCATATTAAATAAAGTAATAGATGAACAAGAAAAGAATTTTTTTAAAAAAGGTACTTTTTGGTGGCAGCGCTTTGTTAAGCAGTCATGCGCTCTTTGCCTCAAAAAAAGAAATAGCTGCACCCAAACATGGCCCTTTTGTGCATATGGTTTACATTTGGTTGAAGGAGCCCGATAATGAAGCACACAGGAAAACCTTCATTAAAAATACCAAAAGTTTCCTGAAAGAAATTGACGAAATTGTTTCTTGGTACGTAGGAACCCCGGCCAATACGCCTAGAGACGTGGTAGACAACTCATACAGTTTTTCTATATTGGTAACCTTTAAAAACAGAGCCGACCAAGATATTTATCAGGAGCATGAAGCTCATGTAGATTTTGTAGAAAAAACTTCTATGCTTTGGAATCGAGTGCAAGTGTATGACTCTATAAGAGTCTAAAAATGCTTCTAAACAATGCCGGCCTCTATGACAAAGTTTAGTAAATCGTTTCTAGAACTAAATTCTGTTTTATTCAAGATATGCTTGCAGTGTGTCTGTAGCGTGTGCTTGCTCAAGTTTAAAAGATGGGCCGCCTCATCAATATTGTTTCTTTGCTTTAGGGCGGCAAGAACTTTAATTTGAGCTTTGCTCAGCCTAATCGGAGCTGTAGTATTTTTGTACGGGTTACACTTTAAAAAAATCCTGGTATTGCCCGATTTTGCGTAAAAATACTGCATGTCATTTTTTTGCCAATGGCTTATATTTAGCCAAAAACCCGATTCTACAGGCAAATATCCTTGCTTTTCGTCATAGAGCATTTTCCCTCTTTGTAAATAAGAGCGCATCTCTCCGTTTTCTGTAAGTGTATCAAACTTAATTGTATAAGAAAGTGCCAAAAGCTCTCTTTTTGTAAAATATTGCCTGAGTTTTTCTTGAGCGCTCTCTATCAGGGCTTTTAGTGAAGAAGCATGTTGAACCCGAAAGAAATCGGACGTAAAAACATCTTCGCCATGTATATTTCTTTTTTGATAACTAAGCGGACCTAAAATGTAATCGGCATTTTCGCTGATATATAAATACTCCTTAGCATGGTTATCTACCAAAAAAAGTACTTTGCCACAAAGCGACGACATTTGCTGTAAAAAGTACTTGTGCTCGTTTAAAAAATTTCCATCCAATCCTGTACCTACAGGCTCATTTTCTAATAATCCTGAAAAAAAATGAAAGGATGGTTGGTTGCTTTCATCTTCCATAAGTCAATTTATTTGCCACTAAGTGAGCAGTAACTGGGTACAAGTTAACAATAATTGATAAAGTTTCTTAGAGTTTCAATAAAAAATACTGATTCTAAATAGTAAGCAAGAATTTTCTTTAAAAATAGATATGCCATTAATACCCTTTCTGGTATATCTATTTATCGATACAACGAAGTAAGAGGGTCTCGAAGGTTTTTGCCATAAATGTTTTCTTTAAAAACATTATAAACTGAGGTCTTAATTTTTCTTTATCTCAAACCTTTTTTTAAATATTCATAGGCTACACCGTACTTGCATCGAGGCGGCGTATTATTTAAAGCTGCCACAGATTGTTTGAATTTGGCTAGAAAATCATTGAGTATCTATGCAAATTAAGCTGCTATTAAAACAGCAAACTGATTATTTAATGAAGAGATAATAACTACTTAAAAGGTAGGAAAACAAAACAGCCCATAGTTTGCACTATGGGCTGCTTCAATCAGAAAAGTAAGTATTCAGTATTTTCTAGAGCGCATTGGAAAACTTCCTTTATAAAAGCTTGTGGTACATACACCATTAACAGCTATTTTGGTATTTTACTGTGTTCCAAACCGCTTTTAGTTAGGTATGGTGTATTTATCTGCATATGAATCCTGATTGCTGTTTATGGCAAACAGATCAACTTATGGTCTCTACCACCAAATTATGATTGGTATAAATGCAGATGTCTGCGGCTATGGTCAAGCTTTCTCGCACCATTTCTTCTGCACTAAGGTTTGTTGCGTGCTTTTTAAGGGCAGAAGCGGCAGCTTGGGCATACATACTGCCGGATCCAATTGCCGCTATATCGTTATCAGGTTCTAATACATCACCCGTGCCAGAAATCACCAATAGTTCATCTTTAGAAGCTGCGATCATCATGGCCTCTAGGCGTCTTAAAAATCGGTCAGTCCTCCAATCTTTGGCCAACTCTATAGCCCCCCGCTTAAAATTTCCGCTGTATGCATTAAGTTTTTCTTCAAAGCGCTCCATTAAGGCAAAGGCGTCTGCCGTAGAACCGGCAAAACCCACTACAATATTTCCATTTTGTAGCTTTCTTATTTTACGCACATTGTTTTTTGCCACTGTGTTGCCCATTGTTGCTTGACCATCCGCCCCAATGGCTATTTGTCCATTATGCATTACTGCACAAACAGTTGTCGATCTAATCTTACTCATTGATATTTTTTATTTGTTAAGTGTCCAATATTTCTGTTTATGAATTTTTTGCAGCTAATTATTTCAACTTATCGATTACCAAGCCTACTTCCATAACTCCTGCCACAGCGTCTTGCCCCATTTGTTGCGAAATCTCGAACAGGTATTGCCCTGCTTCAGGAAAAGTAAAGCTCTTCTCCACCGGAATTTCTATGTCTGTAATATCGCCCATAGCAGAACCTTTGAGGTCGCCCGTATCTTTCTCCCTAATTTCTAAAATATATGGCATTTCAATCTCCTCTCCCGAAGGGGTAGTCATTTTTAGATGCACTAAAATTTCTCCAAAACTGATATCGGAAATGTGGCGCAGACCAATCATGATCTTGTACTTAGCAGCCGCATCTTCTATGTTTAGGGAGTAAGACAAATCGTATCCTTTTTCCCAATTAAACATAGGGATATTTTCATATTGATTGATGAGGCGGTTCTCGTTACACGCAACCAAAATCAGTAGAATTAACGGAAGGAAAAAAATCTTTTTCATAAAATTTAAATTGGTGACCTAATATGATGATTGAGCCACAGTTAAAAAAATTTTGGCTTTTATGCCATAAAAATTAAAGCAAACCTCATAAGCTAAAAAATCTTACCTTGGATTTAGAGACCAAGTATCGGTTTTCTCATTTGCTAAGTTGAAACAATTTACTAACCGTTGATGTAAATCTTTTTATTTTCTGCCAACTTTTCCGTAAAATGAGTAACTAATGTTTAAAAGAAGCATCTAATAGTAAAAATGCCTGACATAATTGTAAAGATTGGTTCGAGACCGACCAAAACTCAATTCCGCATAAAACGCAAAAGGTTTACAGCTTGGTCGGTTTATGTAGCTCACAATACAGGCAAATGATAAAGTAAAAAGGGCTTTTTTTAATAGCTATAAGTTTTAGCCATTAAATAAGGAAAGTGGTTCTAAACAAATTAAAAATCAGATTTAAAAAAAAGAAACCTCAAAATATATGAAACCTAAAGAATATAAAAATGTAAGAATCCATTTTAAAGGCATACATCCCTCAACTTGGGAACACCCCGCCGATCGTGCCGCATTAAACGCCCTGCAAAAAGTACCCGGACTAGACATTGCCATTAAAACATTTGTAGGAGGTACCACAGAAAAATCTCTGCGATTAATTACTCTAGGCTCAGCTGTAAGGGTTTCTAAAAAGCAATTCCCACAAATACATAAAATCTACAAAGAAGCATGCAAGACCTTAGACTTTGAGAAAAAACCTGAATTGTACGTCTCTCAAAATCCTTTTTTTAATGCGGGAGCCATAGGCATGGACAATCCCTTTATCGTGCTCAATTCTGGCTTGGTAGACATTATGGACGAGAAAGAACTTATGGGTGTACTCGGCCACGAATTGGGGCACATCAAAAGCGGGCACGTGCTTTACAAGACCTTGCTCGTGCTCATGGTAAGGCTTTCTACCTTTACACTTAACATTCCTCTAAGCGGTTTGGCCATTGCTACCATTATTGCCGCTTTAAAAGAGTGGGACCGCAAAAGCGAACTCTCTGCCGACAGGGCTGCATTGCTCGCCACACAAGAGCCTGAGGTTTCTATACAGATGCTAATGAAAATGGCTGGTGGCAAGCAAATAGATCAAATGGATTTGGGAGAATTCATTGCCCAAGCTGAGGAATACAATGGCTCCAATTCTCTTATGGACAACGTATACAAATTTTTGAACACTATGGGGCTTTCGCATCCTATGCCGGTAATCAGGGTTTTAGAATTGATGAATTGGGTAAGAAACGGAGAGTACGATGGTATTTTACGCGGCTTCTACAGCAAAGAAGCTAGTAGCGACTTTAAGAAAGATTTTGAAGATGCCACTGCCAGTTACAAAGAAGATTTTAAAAATACCTTTGACCCCATTTTAAAAAATACCTCAGACAAAGCCAAGGAAATTTTTGATGGCTTATTTAAAGATAAGACCTCTTAGTCAGACCAAAATTTCGGCATTTAAGTCCGCAACTTGCAGTGAACCCAAACCATGGTTTTGAACCTTGGTTTGGGTTTTGAACTTTACATCTAATTTCCAGTAACTTTTTGCAGCGCAATTTGCATAGAACGGTTGTAAATCCCTGTGTTCCTTTTACTTAAAGTAATGGTATTTTTTAGTGCTGATAAAATTGTGTTGGAAACATCCTCAAAAATGGCACTATCAGTAAGTTGTACCTCATCGTCTACTTCCATAAGATAAGCAAAAACCCTAGCCATACCACTATTTGCAATAAAATCTGGAATGAGCGCCACCTTGCTGTCCACCATTTCGGCAATAGGGCCAAAAAAAATCTCCCTGTCTTTAAATGGCACATTGGCACCACAAGCTACTACTTCTAGGGAGTGTGCCATCATACTTTCTATCTGACTTTTCTCTACCAACCTAGAAGCCGCCGCTGGAATGAATATCTCAGCAGAGGTTTCCCAAATTTTTTGGTTGGCTACTTCAAAAGAAATGGCTTTATCTGACACTAAAGTATTGCCCTTTTTATCGTGAAAAAGCTGCTTAACGGCGGCCAAATCCAAACCTTTTTCATCAATTAAGCCTGCATCTTTGTCTATGATCCCCGTAATTTTTGCTCCATGCTTGGCCAAGTAAAGGGCCGCTGCTGCACCTACATTGCCCCAACCTTGTATCACTGCCCTTTTCCCCTCTAAGCTCACACCTTTATAAAGCTGGTAATAATGCCTTACAGATTCCGCGACACCAAAGCCCGTGATCATATCGGCTACAGTATATTTTTTCCCGGTATCAGGCACGTAGTCTTGGTCTTCTAAAACCTTAGCCACACCTTGCCTAAGCCTACCGATCATGTGGATTTGTTTGGGTAGCGATGCATTAAAATGACCGTGCACAATACCTTCTTGCGGATGCCACAAACCGTAATCTTCCGTAATCGGTATCACATCTTCTATTTCATCCACATTCATGTCGCCTCCTGTACCGTAGTAATTTTTTAGCAATGGAATAACCGCTCTGTACCAGCGCTGTAAAACCTCTTTACGTCTAGGGTCTTTGGGATCAAAGTCTATACCTGATTTGGCACCGCCAATAGCCGGCCCTGAAACCGTAAACTTAATTTCCATGGTTTTTGCCAAAGATTCTACTTCGCGCCTGTCGAGCCCTTTGCGCATGCGCGTACCACCTCCTGCAGCGCCGCCTTTTAACGAATTGATCACTATCCAGCCTTTGGCCTCTGTCTCCCTATCGTGCCACTCAAAGACAATTTCTGGAGGAGTATCCTCAAATTTTTTTAAGAGTGTTTTCATCGTGTTTTTGGTTAAGGTGATTTTTGGTTATGCTTTTGTAATACGTCTAAAACGCGAGTAAAGCACACAAAGTTAATTGTTTTATAAATAATAAGCACAACAACTAATTTATTGCTATGTTATTTTATTCATTGCTTTTTAGACTTTTGCTTACTGCATCAATTTTTCCAGCTACAATTTTTATTTTCGCACTTTCATTAATAGACTTTTTAAACTCTAGAACATGCGCAGGCGCTTTATTTTTTTATGGGTTTTTATGCTGATGCTGCAAATGCACACAAGCATGCAAGTCTATGCCCAAAACAATCTTTTTTTTAGAGAGATAGAACTCAGAACAAACAATGGGCTTTTTACCTTAAGCAACAATCTATTAGAGGTAAGAGGCGAAGCCAATTTGGCTTTCTTTTATGAAGAGGAAAACGAAACCGCCGAGGTACTTTTCAGCATCAACCCTGTAGAAGAACTGAACAACTTAAGCATAGATCCCTCTTCTGACTACGACATTTTGGATTCTTTGCAAAAAGAATCTGAAAATGTTTATAGGATGAAGGTCCGGTTCAAAAGGCTTTCTGAGAGTAGCTTTCTTCGGTTTTCACTTATGCCTAACAACAACCCTGATGAGAGGAAAATTATACGCCTCTTTACCTACACCAAAACAAAAATCAACCTTAACATACAAGAAAACGAGTTGTATGTAGGCGAGGAAAAGACCTTTGAGCTATTTACAGATTTGCCCGAAAACATACGCTTGCAGGCGGCTTGGCAAAATAACGGCAACATCAAATACAGAATTACTCGGCGCAGCAACCGCATATTGCTACATTTGCTGCCTGAAGAAACCGGCCAACAAATCCTAGACATAGACATTAATCTGAAAAGACCCTATTTCGATAGTGAGGGACGCATCAACTACAAGTACCCGCTTACCGAAAGGCTTTTTGAGATAAAAGAGAGCCGCCTAGCGTTTTTAAATATTGATCAGGAAGAGATTATTTTAGAAACTGATGCCAGGTACAATACCTATGAGGTACAAATAGGCAACCACAGAAACTTGCAACTCCAAAAAACTTACAGAATTGAAGAAAGGGAAAGGCCGGGCGGTGCGCTCATTGCCGAACTTTTCACCAAATCAGAATTGAGCAATGGCCGTGTTTTGTGCGATTTACGTGTATACGATTACCACAGACTTTCTGATGGTTATCTGTATTTAAAAGATGGAGATGAGGCCAAGTTCATCACCAATTTTACCATAAGACACAATACCACCATACAAAAGGTAAGTATACAGAGAAATGGCGGCGAATGGACTGAGAACCTGAGTGTTTACCCCGGTGAAATTATAGATGTAAAAGTAGAAGGCGAGGCTTTAGACAGAGCCGGTTTCCGTTTTGAAGGGCTCTTTAGGATCAGGACCGATTCTACCTCGGGTAATGAAAACAGGCAGGTTTTTACGCTGAATATCCCGCTTTCGGTTTACAAAAAGAAAATCGAGATGCTCAACTTCGGAGAGCCTACGGGTTATGCCTTTACCGTAAAAGAATACCAGAGGCCAAAGGACTTAAAATTTGTCAACATTGACTACGGAGAAGGCGAAATTCCTGTTCCTGAAATAACTACCACTGTTTTTTATAGAAACGCCATTAAAGACATTGTTTTTTCATTTAACGAAGATGCCATTGACAGTTTGGGGGATCTTTATGGAAAGCAATATCTTTTTATTGAAGTACAGGTGGTGAACAACCGCAGGCAACTCATAGATCAAAAGCGTATAGACAACATAACCATTTGTCCTGTAGGCAACTCACTCAGGAGAAATTACTACAATAAAAGCGATTGTCGTAACGATAACATCAATCTCAATAACATTCTGCGCACCAAGACCCACGAATTAAATGAATGGGCGCGCATAGAAATTACCATAGGCCATGTAGCCTCAAAGTACAGTGAGCGTGTTTATCAGCAAAAAATCGAAATCATACTTTCTAGAAAAGCCACTTTTGATATTGACATTTCTTTTCCTGCTGGTTTGTTAACGCTAGCAAGAGGCCAAGAAGGCATTAGTGGGCTAGGTGGTATTAGCCTTGCCGCTATTGCCCAATTTACCTTTTACAAACCACAAGCTATTGAAAAAAGGAGACCTTATCGAGCAGGTATTGGCATCTTGGCCTTTGATGCTTTTAACTTTGGTGAAAGCGCTAGGCGCTATTTATCCTTAGTAGCACTAGGTTCGGTCTATCCAATCAATAGGAGCAATAGTAAATTTAACTTTCCCCTGCATATTGGAGCCGGCTACAGATTAAATGACTTAGAAGCCTTAGCAGGGCAAAGTAATTTTTTCTTTTTGATAGGTCCGGGTATTAGGATAAGGTTTTAAATCAATAAAACACTCAATTTACTTTTTCCATATGCTGGCGTAACCACAACCCAGCGATCAAGGTCTTAGCATCGGTAATATTACCTTTGTCTATGGCTTCAAAAAAAGCTTCTTTAGAAAATTCTACTAACTCAATATCCTCATTTTCAGATTCTAAACCTCCACCTTCATTGGTTTTGTCTGCTTCTTTAACTGTGCAGAAGTACAATAAAATGCGTTCAGAAGTACCGCCAGGAGAAACAAAAAAGGTATGTATATGCTGAACGTTTTTGGGCAGATAGCCCGCTTCCTCCTCAATTTCTCGCTTAATCGCTTCTTCGGGGTTTTCACTCTCTTTAAGTCCACCGGCTATTACCTCTACTATCCAAGATTTGCCTTTGGTGTGGGCAGGAAGCCTAAATTGTTTGGTTAAAAGCAAAACCTTTTTATCACTATGCCAAACCAATGCCGCTACGGCATCGCCCCGATCCATATTCAAACGACGTACTTTAGGGCTCATGCTACCATCGAACTTTTCAAATTGAAGCTCAACCTCTTCAACTTTTAAAAAATCCTGTAACAGCCAGCGCCTGTTGTGAATCTTTACTTTTTTCATGATGCTTTCATTGTTTCTCCATATTTATCCTTCATCCTACTAAAATAATCTATAGCGGCATCCCTAACCTTAGGAGATAAGAGCAGGGCAGAAATCATGGTAGGAAAAGCCATAACAGCGTACATGCCATCAATTAAATTGATCACTGCATTAATGGAAACTACAGAGCCCCAAATAATAGTAGCCACATAAAAAAAGCGATAATGTTGCTGGTATTTGGAGCCAAATAAAAAGGAGGTGCATTTGGTTCCGTAGTAAGAGAAAGAAAACAGGGTAGAAAAAGAAAAAACCAAAACGCATATTACGAGCAACGTTGGCCCAACGGTTGGCATAACGCTGCCAAAAGCTTCTGCGGTGAGCGTTACGCCATTGTCATCGCCTGTTTTCCAAACACCTGTGATGATGATGGCCAAGGCGGTCATGGTACATATCAATAGGGTATCTATGGCAGGCCCTAGCATTGCTACCAAACCTTCGCGTATAGGTTCCTTTGTTTTGGCTGCCCCGTGCATCATGGGGGCGGTACCAATTCCGGCTTCATTGGAGAAGGCGGCCCGTTTAGCTCCTTGTCGTATTACCTCGCCAACCATTCCACCAAGCACAGCGTTGCCTGTAAAGGCATCATTAAAAATGAGGGCAAAACTCTCAGGTACTAAACTTACGTTTGAAAGAATGATGTATAGTACCACCACCACATAAGTCACCACCATAAAAGGCACCAACCTGCCTGCTACGGCTGCAATTCGGGTTATACCACCAAAAATTACAACAGAAACAATAACTACGATGATGATTCCCGAAATTAAATCGGAAAGAAAGGTAGGGCCAAAGCCATAATTTTCAGTAAAGTAGGTAGAATCGATCAAAAGATTATTAGGGATTAGAAATACATCTCTGATTACCTGAGTGAGTTGGTTAGCTTGAAAAATAGGCAAGCAACCAAATAGACCCGCTACAGAGAAAACCACTGCGAGTGGCTTCCATTTACTGCCCAAGCCTTCTGTTATCACATACATAGGCCCACCCTGAATCTTGCCCTCAGAGTCTTTGCCCCTATACATAATGGCAAGGGTACAGGTAAAAAACTTGGTAGCAATCCCAAAAAACGCACTTACCCACATCCACAAAAGCGCACCAGGCCCACCGGCAGTAATGGCCACAGCTACACCGCTTATATTACCCATGCCTACTGTGGCAGCTACGGCACTTGCCAAAGCTTGGTAATGATTTATGTCTCCCGGATCATTGGGGTCGTCATATTTGCCCCTAAGCACATTTACGGCATGTCCAAAATATTGAAAAGGTAAAAATTTAGAGTAGAGCATAAAATAAAAACCACCGCCAAGTAATAGAATGAGCAGTGGCGTGCCCCACATTGCATCTGAAAATTGTTGTAGTAAAGCTTCAATCAAGGTATTAAGGGTTTAATAAGCTTTAAAGCTAATAAAAATGCAGCTTAATTGAAGTGCTGCAACTGCTAGAATGGCCCTATAAGTTTCTTACGCTTTCCAGAATATTTCAGAACAAAGCGTCCGGTAAATCAATATTTCTTTGAATATTCATATATAAGTATATAAATATTGCTACCGTTAACATACATTAAGTTATTAAACTTAAAATAGTACAATTATCATTTGCCTACCACATTGAAAAGTATAATTTTATTAGAGCGTAAGATACATCTATCGTAACCATACCAATAAATACTATGAAAAGTTTATTAGCACTTCCCCCGATTTTTTTAGGTACCTCGCTTACCTTATACTACAGAATGTTGGGCAATATTGATATTGCAAAAGGACTGTTTTTATTTATCGGCACCTTACTTTTTTTCTATGTATGCATTTTGTTTTTAGTTTCTCATAGAGCAATCAAACACTACACCGATAGCTTCTTCTTGGCTATCATGCTCAGTGGAATCACCATACCTGTGTGCTTTCTTATTTTCTCTTTTTTAATTTCGAAGAGTGTTTTTTTAGTAGTATTTAGCGCAGCAGTGTTCCATATTATCATGCTTTTTGGCGGCATAAGAATAGTAAAAAGGTGGTACAGTTATGAGCTGCCGTATTTTGAGCAACAATCGTAAAATAAAAAGCCAAGCTCTGCAGCTTGGCCTCAAATCCATAAATTAAAAAACTGTTTTGATCAGTGGTAGGTAGGGTGGTTGTGGTAGTTCCAAGTATTGCTTTTCAACTTTCTTATAGCTCGCAAAACGTCTCTTCTACTTACTTGCCCTACAAGTTTGCCCTCTTTTACTACCGGAAATTTCCTGTAATTAGATGTTAAAAATTCATTCGCCACATCAATGATATCGCTATTTACTGAAATGGTTTTCACTACAGGCGACATATAATCCTTCACTTTTCTATGATTATAGGGGAGGTTATTATAAACGCCATCTATGATAATTCTCAGACAGTCTTTTTCGGAAATCATCCCTACGATTCTTTTTTCATCATCCAATACTGGAACACCTGTCAGCTTCTTTTTTAAAATAAGCTCTATGGCTTCACTAATGGTCAAATCTGGCGTAAAGGTCATTTCATCTTTCGCCATAAAATCACTGAGTTTAGGGTAAGAAGTCGCTTTAGTGATTGCATCGGCTTCTTCTGCTCTACGTGGTGTAAAATTCATAATATTCGGTATTTTAAGTTGTATAGATAAGGTAGTCGACACCCCAAATAATTTTAGATTAAATTATATACTTAGGGTAAATCTGAGAAAATCTAAAAGGTGCTGGCTATAATTTCATATTATAATTTAAGCTATTTTTATTAAAAAACCAAATTATAATATACACATTTAAAAGGAGCAGAATAAATAAAAAGAAAATACTTATTTGTCAATAAATAATTTTGTTATTTGGTCGCCACCTAAAACAAACATGCTAGAAAAAAAGAAGCCCCAAAAGATACCGCTCACAAGCATGGTAAAAAGTATCCTGTGCTTTTTTTCTCCAAAAGAGACAGCTATGGCCGTGCCTATGGGCGGGCTAAAAAATAGAGGTGTGAGAAAAGCTACGCCCCAAACGCCATACTTGCGCCAAATCTTTACAATTTTCCGTGTTTTGGGAGAAAAAACTTTTCTTTTCTTAAAGAACCACTTCAATATTTTCTCTCTGAGCTTACTACCTGCATAGGTGATAACCACTACTGTGAACATCATTCCTAATATGGTAAACAGGGCTGTCTCAAAAAGGCTGAGTTTGAGCATAAAGCCTGTTAAGGGACCGAAAATAAATTTGAGGGCACTTACAGAAAAGACTGCAAAATACTTTTCCATTTAATCCATATTTGAGCTGTTAAAGTTAGGATTACACAGCAATTAATATGGAATAAGTATAATAAAAATAAATACTTAGCAAAATACTTCCTTGCAGCCTACCCAATCTTCTTTTAAAAACCATAAGCGGCAAGAGTACTAAAGTTACTCCGAGCATCCAAAACATATCGCCCATAATGGCAGGGCTAACATGTATCTCCTTAATAATGCTTGTAATGCCAAGTATAGAAAGTACATTAAAAATATTTGACCCCATAAGGTTACCGATTGCTAAATCAGTATTTTTCTTTAAGGCTGCTACAATGGCCGTTACCAGTTCTGGCAAGCTGGTACCAATGGCCAATACCATTATCCCAATAACTCTCTCAGAAACGCCCATGTCCAAAAAAATCTCTTTAGCACTGCCCACAAACCATTCTGACCCAAAATAAAGGCCCAAACATCCGGCAACGATAAAGAGCACATCTTTTGCCATATGTTTTTTTGCTGGAGCATTCGCTGGATTATCCTCTTCAGGTTCATCTATACTAATAAGAGCCTCTTCCTTATTTTTTACACTTCTAGATTTTTGTATCAGATAGATGATATAACCCAAAAGGATGACCACAAACAAAATTCCTTCTTTGCGTTCTAGGTAGTTTTCAAGCACCAAGATATAAAGTAAGAAAGAACTGCCCATTGCCATAGGCCAATCTATTCTAATGCTACTGCTATTGATGTTTATGGGAGAAAAAACAGCGGTTAGGCCAAGCACCAATGCCAAATTGCAGATATTTGAGCCAATGACATTACCCATAGTCATGTCGGGGCTGCCTTTTAAAGCCGATTGCACACTTATAAACAATTCTGGAGATGAAGTGCCAAAGGCAACAATGGTTAGGCCTACAACCAATGGGGAAATCTTAAACCTTAAAGCAATGTTGGAAGCCCCTCTTACTAAAACATCTCCACCGCCTATTAATACAATAAGACCAAAAAGCAACAAAAAAATATCAAACATATCATCATATTTTCGCTCCGAAAGAGAGATCGCCCGCATCACCGAGTCCAGGTACTATGTAGGCATCTTTATTTAAAATATCATCAAGGTCTCCTATCCATAAATTACCATTAGATATTTGTTGGATCACATAATCTCTTCCAGGCTTGCTTCCAATGGCTATCATAATATGAGTCTTCTTTGGTTGGCTCCGCTTTATTAATGCTTTGTAAGCTTTTACCAAAGATTTACCTGTAGCCAGCATTGGATCGATTATAATGAGTGTCTTATCGGTAAGATCTGGAGCGGCCATGTATTCCATATTAACAGTCACCTCCACATTATCCTTATTTTCTACACGATAAGCTCCAATAAATGCGCTTTCTGCCTTCTCAAAAACCTTGATAAATCCCTGATAAAACGGAAGTCCTGCACGAAGTATTGTAGCTAAAACCACTTGCTCTTCTAATACTTGAGATTTACTTACGCCGAGCGGCGTTTCAACAGAAATACACTCATATTTAAATGTTTTAGACAGCTCATAAGCCATAAAGTAGCCAAGCTTCTCTAGATTTTGCCTAAACCTAAAGCGATCTTTTTGAATCTCTTTATCCCTTAGCTCTGCCATTATCTGATTTACGATAGAGGTATGCTCGCTAAAAATATATTCCATGGTCTTTTATTTTGTAGGTGTTCAAAAACCTTGAAAATACGATGTTTATTGGAAAACCTAAGCATGAACCTAGCAATTCTCATCTTGGCAAACATACAATAAAAGGATAGCCTGTAAATTAAACTGACGGTTAAGTATTTACTGTAAACCTAAGTTAGAATGGATGGCATAGCGTGCATTTATTCTATTACCTCATGCGAACGGCTTTTTACCAAAGGCTTTGCCTTGCCTGAGTGCCTTTCTTTTTTGCCCTGCTCTGCTACTTCCTCTGACACCTTATAGCTAGATAGGTTTTCTAAATCTGGCTGTCCTGCATTTACCCAACAGGTAAACCAAACATCGGCCACCATTTTAATGGAAGCCCGCAGCCTTCTTTCTACCATACCATCGAGTAGTTCTGCATACTGCTTACAAAATTTTTGAGAGTAGGCCTTAACTGTAATAGAATTGCGCTCTTCAAAATTGTACTTTTTGTCCTCTCCAATTTTTTCTGTAGCTAATGACTCAAAAGAAAATACAGAATCTAAGGCAGCATTGGCATTTCTCACGGCAGACCAAGCCAACTCTTGAAGGTTTTCGTGGTATTCGGCATCTTCGAAATATAAGTCAAAACCATTTGAGTAGAGTTCTACTAAACGCGACTCCCAAAGACCATGTATCCCTTTTTGACCCGTAAGCTGCCCATTGTAATTGCTTGTGGTATGCAAAGGCACATTGGCATCTGCTATGTAATGCCCAATTTCTGCTGAATAGCGCAAAATTTTCTCGGGGTCGTTTTCTTCGAAAGCTTTAGTAAGCCAAAAACTCATATTATATATGTGCCAAGGTACTATGCCGTGGTTGTGCAAAGAATCCTCTGTGTATTTTTCTACGGCATCTTTCCAAAAGGTGGGAATCTTTCCATGCGCTTCCTCTTTATACAAATCCAAATCTATATAATGCCTCGGTGCCTCACCCTCAATCAAGTACCTACGTGCATCGGGATTTACTGCGTTTTCTTCTAAATATCGGATGTTGCCCTTGTAAAACCCAAGCATTTCTTGTGGCAACAAGAATACAGCTGTCTTATTGATTAGCCTATGCGCGTAAAAACCCCAAACAAATTGAGCCTCTTGATCGGCTTTTTTCGTGTTCAAACCTTCTAAATCTGTACTTTCTTGAAATATGAAAGAAAAAAAAATCGGAGCGATAAATCGTAGTAACATGTAAGAAAAATTTAAGAAAGCATAAAAAAAATATGTTTATCCTAAGCAGGTCATTATTAAACAGAGCTCTATAATTAAACAAAAAAGTATTTTGTTTAATGTTTTTCATTAGCTAAACACGATAAACGCCTATTTTACAGGTATATTTAAACAAAATACCCTCTTATATAGGCGATATGTAAGGTTTTTTTAATAAAAGTGAATAAAGCAAGTCAGTTTTGTTTAACCTTTACATATATTTTTTTCAACAAAATTTTGATTTTTTGTTTAATTGTTACTACATTTGTTTCAACAAAACAGAGAAATCATCTAAAAAAATTGATTACAGTTATGACCGCATTAGAATTTAGTTACTCACTCAGTCAAATGACAACTTCTTTAAGACCCTTTGCATTGAAGTTGACTAAAGACCACGAAGAAGCAAACGACTTATTACAAGAAACCATGTTGAAAGCTTACACCAACAGGGATAAGTTTGCGGAGGGCACTAATCTGAAAGCTTGGTTATATACTATCATGAAAAACACTTTTATTACCAACTATCAAAGATTGGTAAGAAGGAATACTTTTATAGATTCTACAGATAATTTACACTATATAAACTCTACAGATAATATCACTCAAAATTTAGCTTTTTCTTCTTTTGCTTTGGGCGATATGAACAGAGCCATAGAGGCATTAGATGACGCATACAAAGTACCTTTTATGATGCATTTTAGAGGATTTAAGTATCATGAAATAGCTGAGCGTCTGGGCATTCCTATAGGAACAGTTAAAAATAGAATACACATCGCAAGAAAAGAGTTGAAAAGTAAACTTAAGGTTTATTCTAAAAACTAATAATCATAAACGTATTATCCAACTAGCTATGGAAAATTGCATTGTTTATCTAACAATGCTTTTTTTTTGGCCTTTTCAGAATAATATTGCCCATAAAATAAAATAGAATACAGTGAAGACAGATGTTATTGTAATTGGAGCAGGCTTCGCCGGACTTTCAGCGGCAATCAGCTTGGCAGATAAAGGTTATGAGGTGGTTGTTTTAGAGAAAAATAAGATAGCTGGTGGCAGGGCCCGCTATTACCAAGAAGATGGTTTCACTTTTGACATGGGACCAAGTTGGTATTGGATGCCAGACGTTTTTGAGCGCTTCTTTAATAGATTCGGTAAAAAGACATCTGATTATTACCAACTCAAAAGGCTAGACCCATCCTACAGAGTTTATTTCGGTAAAGACGATTATTTGGATGTACCGGCGCAATTAGAGGCCATGTTTAACATGTTTGAAGAGCTCGAATCGGGCAGTGCAAAAAAACTGAAAGACTTTCTTAAGCAATCAGAATATAAATACCAAGTGGGCATTAATGACCTTGTTTATAAGCCGAGCAGGTCGCTGACTGAGTTTTTGGATCCCAAGCTATTGTTCGACATGCTAAGGATGGATATTTTCCAGTCTTTTGCCGGACACATCAGGAAGTATTTTAAAAATGATAAGCTACTCCGCTTAATTGAGTTCCCGATACTTTTTTTAGGAGCCACACCAGAAAATACACCTGCCTTATATAGTTTGATGAACTATGCAGACATTAGCTTAGGCACATGGTATCCTGAAGGGGGTATGCATAAAATTATAGGGGGGATGTTGGCCCTAGCAAAGGAAAAAGGAATAAAGGTGCTCACCGATCAAGAAGTAAAGCATTTTGAAATTGAACAGAAAAACATCAAAAAGGTCAATACAATCAAAGATACTTTTGAGGCCGATATTATTGTGGCAGGTGCAGATTACCACCACATAGACCAGCAACTCTTACCAGAAAACTATAGAAATTACTCTCCAAATTACTGGGACAAAAGAGTCATGGCACCTTCTTCTTTACTGTTTTATTTAGGCATCAACAAAAAATTGGATAATCTCTTACACCACAACCTCTTCTTCGACAGAGACTTCGGCCCGCATGCCAAAGAAATTTATGAAACGCCTATGTGGCCATCCGATCCTCTTTTTTATGTGTCTGCCACATCTAAAACAGACCCTACTGTTGCACCTGAGGGGCATGAAAACGTATTTTTATTAATGCCCGTTGCGCCTGGCCTAGAAGACAATGAAGAATTGAGAGAAAAATACTACGAAGTTATAATGAACAGGCTCGAAGCTGTTACCGGACAGTCTATAAAGGAGCATGTAATTTATAAAAGAAGCTATGCGCACAAAGATTTTATTAATGACTACCATGCGTTTAAAGGCAATGCTTATGGTTTGGCCAATACACTTTTGCAAACCGCAATACTTAAGCCTGGTCTAAAAAACAAAAAGCTAAAAAACCTTTATTACACAGGACAACTAACCGTGCCTGGTCCCGGCGTACCGCCTTCTTTAATTTCAGGTATGGTAGTGGCAGATGAGGTGGCTAAAGAATTTAAGCTGGTTTAATCAAAAAAAATTTATATTGCGCTGTTGATTATCGAGGCAATGTGCTGAATTTAATTGATGCATAAGCTACAAGAAGCAGCAAAATAAAACCGATGGGCTTAAAATGAGTTATCTTAAAAATAATTTCATCTAAATTTGAATGAAATCACTGCAACAATAAATCTATAGCTTGCAAAAAACACGTACTTATGGATCATCAGGCATTATTTGATAACACTACTTATAAATGCAGTAAACTCATTACCAAGCAATACAGCACTTCTTTTACGCTGGGCATCCAAACACTACACAAAAAATACCATATGCCCATCTATGCCATTTATGGCTTTGTGAGATATGCCGATGAAATTGTAGATACCTTTCATCAACATGACAAAAAGGAATTACTAAATCGGTTTAGGCAAGATACTTACCGGGCTATTGAAGAAAAAATAAGTTTAAATCCTGTACTGCATGCCTTTCAATTGGTAGTGAACCAATATCAAATAGAGCGCGACTTAATAGATGCTTTCTTAAAAAGTATGGAGATGGATCTTTACAAGTCTGATTATACTACCGCTACTTACAAAGAATACATTTATGGATCTGCAGAAGTGGTTGGCTTAATGTGCTTGCGCGTATTTTGCAATGGCAACCATGAAGAGTACGAAAGATTGAAAAA
>Ga0207419_1000740_pt1 | contig 27519 bp, 25 predicted proteins | sample ElkSloMetagenome_4_FD_184723 | JGI IMG/M metagenome (GOLD analysis project Ga0207419, IMG submission 184723) | Hot spring microbial communities from Elkhorn Slough, Monterey Bay, USA - MD2A (version 2) | ecosystem: Environmental > Aquatic > Marine > Intertidal zone > Estuary: Microbial mat ... | reverse complement strand
ATAAGTATAAAGGATAATCGGTAAAGATATGGAGACAGAATGCTCTTCTCCATTATCATCTTCGTAATCATACAAATGCCAGCCATAATCGTCTTTGATGTGGTGCACGATCATATCGGTCGGATTGAAAGACCCATCACCTTCGGCGTTGTCGTCAGCAAAAAGTATAGTTGGGTTTGTTAGGAAAGATACGAGAAATACGAAATTGATTATCAGGTATTTACGGCTCATTCTTTTGTTTAGCTTCATCAGATTTTCCGTCACTGTCAAAATTTGGCCGCAATTTAGCCAATAGTGTTCTTATTTCAAATACAGTATAGAACAAATAGAATATAAAAAAGCCTACGGTAAAAGAAACCGCATTTTCTTTAACAAAATAAAAGTATAAAAAAAGGATTATGGCAGAAACTAAGAGGCGAATGGCAGAAGCCCCCATAAAGTAGCTCACAAAATCTACATCCTTACTTTTTATGCCCCGGGATATTAACATGTAAGAACCTGCTGTTAATAGAGAGAAGTAGAGTAAACTTAGCCAATGGTAAATTATAACCACTCCTACAGCAATGTACTGAACAAGTAGCATGGCTAGCACCAAAACCACTGTTAGTAAGAGAAGTTGTTTGTAAAATGTATAATCTTGATTCATAGGCCAAAAGTACACAGCCTATCTGTAGCGATCAATCTTTTTTGGAGATTTTTTTTATGAGAAGCATGATAGAAGTGCCCACACCGAGCAACATGAAAAGTAGCGTAAAATAGGCCCTTTCTGTTGTAAAATGATTGTCTAAAAGGGAGCCAATCCAGGCTCCCAATAGTATCGCTCCTATCATTTCTATGGCCAATGAAGAATACTTGATGTACTCTTCGAAAGGTTTAGACTGTCGCTTTGGTCGGTTGTTTTTGTTGATTTTGCTGATGTTTCTGCGCGTTGTTGAAATTGTTGTTGTTCTGCTTCTGCATGTTCTTTACATCGCCCATTCTACAAGTGCCGTTAAGCGTAGCACCTGATTCAATGATCAGTTTACCGGTAAAGATATCTCCATTGATTACGGCAGAAGGCTTAAGAACAAGCATTTCAGATATTTCTAACTTACCTTTTACCTCGCCAGAAATCTCGGCATTCTGTGAAATAACATTCCCCTCTACATAAGAGCCTTCGCCCTGATTGATTTTAGATTTTGATCTTACGTTACCGTAAATCTTGCCATCTATACGAATGATACCGTGTGTATCAAGGTCACCTTTAATTTCGGTGCCTTTTCCGATGTGGTTGGTAGAGTTGCTTCTTACAACTTCTTCCTTACTTTCTTCTTTGTTGCTAAATAGACTCATAATTCTAAAATTTAAACAATCGGCCTTATGCAAATAAAATAAAAGCTACATAAGGGAAAAACTCATTAACTTACAAAGGCACTAAAATGCCATAAAATCTTCGGGATTAACCGCATTTCCGTTATACCATAATTCTAAATGCAGGTGTGGTCCATCAGTAAGTTCGCCAGAGTTGCCAATAATGGCAATGATATCCCCGGCCTTTACCAAATCGCCCACGTTTTTTAATCTAGCAGAGTTGTGTTTGTAAAATGAAATAAGCTGATTTTTATGTTGTATAGCTATTGTATGCCCCGAATCTTGAGTCCATGAAGACAGGATCACCACTCCGTCTGCAATGGCCTTTATCGGTTCGTTTTTCTTGGCCACAATGTCTAAACCATAGTGCGATTCTTGCGCACTAAATTTTTTGGAAATAACCCCATCTATGGGTGTAAAGAAAAAAACCTGTTGTAAATCGCTATTGGCATTGTTCACAAAGCTTATCTGCTCTTGATCCTCTTGCTCAAAATTTTTCCTGAACTCCTCCTCTACCTTAGCCATTTCTTTATTGTCCTCCTCCTGCTTTTCAGCAGTCTCTTCATCTACCGGACTTTCAAAAACAGCGAAATCTACATTGCCATTAAGTACATTTCTAAAGTTACTCAGGCTCTGTTCCTTCATCTCCATCTCTACCATGAGCGAGTCTATGGTTTCTTGCATCTCAATAAGCGTGCTGTTCATCTTTACATAGTCAATCCTTGGATCATACCATTTAGATAGCACTGTAGTTACCAGCAAAAAACTCAAGCCAGAAAAGAGCACGAAAATGCCTCCTACTACCAGAAAGAGCTTAACGTAACTAAATTTTATCGTCGCTTTTTCGGCAAAGTTTTCTTCATGCCTTATAATCAATAAATACTTGGATTGTAGCCAGCTTCCTATGTTATTCTTCTGCTTCAAAAAAATCTAAGCGTTGTTAAAGTTGTAAAAATAGCGATAATATAATTAATAAATAACGCATGCTAACAATAATTGCGTCTATACATATCGCAAAAAAGTGCTAAAAATTTTAATTAGTACAAATTTTGTACCTCTCAAAGACACCAATGTACCGCTAAAAGTTCGAAAAGAAGGTCAACATTAAATTTCATAAACATGTGATATTTTTCATTCTGAAGAGATTGGCTGTATTTTTTCTTTATGCGAAGAAACTTTTAGAGGGAAAACACAAAATCAAGCTTTATAGAGAACTAAATCCGAAATAAAATTGATTTGGTAAATTAGAATTAATAAAGCTAGATATTCGTTTAGCTTTGCAGAGTAATTCGAGACTTTTTCAATAGAGCTATTTTTTGATAAAATCTTCATTTTGGCACAGAAAGGATTTTTTACCATACTATTACTTGTATTTTTCATTAATGCTTGCCAGCAATACCACGATACTACTGCTAGGTTTAATGCATATTTTTTGGCCAAAGAAAAAACCTTAGAAGTGGAAGAAACCCTTTTCGGTAATCCCGAGAACGATTATAATGACATTTTACAAGTTTTGGCCCCGATTGATACTACAGCCGCTGCAGGGCAGGCTTCTAGTTTCGAATACATTATAGAGAAAGCCTCTCTGCCTATACAATGGCACGAATCAAGTAAATGGGTAGACGATTGTTACAACCTCATTGGAAAAGCCCGCCTCTACCAAGGCGATTTTATGAATGCCGTGCTCACTTTCAAATACGTTAATACCAATTCTGAAGAAAACGACGCAAGGCACCATGCACTTATTTTATTGCTAAGGACCTTTATGGCCTCTAAGCAGTACGAAAATATGTTTGCTGTGCTAGATTTTATAAGGAAAGAAAAAGCGCCTTTTAATGAAGAAAACACCTGCGGCTACCACCTTACCATGGCGCATTATTACAGGCAGGTAGAAAATTACGACATGCTCACTCTGCACATGGCAGAAGCCCTACCACTTGTAGAAAAAAGAGCTGAGAAAGCAAGGCTTAACTTTTTAATGGCACAGTTACTAGAGATGCAGGGCAAAGAGACCAAGGCTTACGAACACTATGCAAATGCGTTTAAATTTAGTCCTACTTATGAATTGGCCTTTCATGCAGACCTAAAGCGTTCCGGAGTTTCTAAAATAGAATCGGAAGAATCTATAGAAGAGGCTTCCAGATATTTTGAAAAACTGCTCAATGATGACAAGAACTGGGAGTATAGAGATAAAATCTATTATGAGATGGCCAAATACTACTTGCGCTTAGACGATATAGAAAAGGCCATGGTATATTTAAACGAGTCAGTTAAGATTAGCTCGAACAACACGGTACAAAAAGCCTATTCTTATTTAAAAATGGGGCAACTTTACTATTATGAGTTAAAAGACTTTGAGAATGCCGCTTTGTATTACGACAGTACCATGCAGGTGATGCCTAGTTACGTAAAAAACTACGAAGAAAACAAAGAACTGGCCGAAACCTTAAAAGAGTTTGCCAAATACATTAAGCAGGTAAGAGAGCAAGACAGGCTGTTAACACTAGCCGAAATGCCCCAAGATGAACTAGACGAATTTCTCAAAAACGAAATAGAAACCGAAAAAGAGGCCATTCTTAAAGACAATGAAAATAGAAAACTCAACGAGGAAAGCAGAAAGCGCGCTCCGGATACGAGTACCGATCTAAATACCCGAGAAGACAATGGCTGGTATTTTTACAATGCCACTGCCAAGGTTTTTGGGCAAACCACTTTTATCAGAACTTGGGGAGATAGGCCCTTAGAGGACAATTGGCGTCGATCAAGAAGACAACCCGACTTTGAGGAGAGCAACAATGCCAATGTTGCCAATAATGCGCAAAACCAAAGCGCAGAGGCCAATGGCGAGAAACAAGACGATATTTTTGCAGGCGTAAAATCTTTAGAAGCCAGAAAAGCGGAAATTCCGTATACGCCGGCGCAAAGGCAAACCGTACGCGGCAAGTTAGAAGAAGGATTATTCGAACTGGGCAAAGTCTATTATTACAGACTCAAAGAGTACAATAACCTCATAAAAACATACTCTAGGCTTCATAAAGAATTCCCACAAGGGCAGTACACTGTAGAGGCCATGTATATTTTGTATACCATGTGCGGAAATTATGATGGTTGCAGCCAACTCAGCTATAAGGATACCATCATTAATGAGTTCCCTGAGTCTTTTTACGCAAAGATTTTGATCAACCCTAATTATGTAGAGGAAACCAACATCTACAACCAAGAGGCAACCGAAGGCTATGAGCAATGCTTTGCCCTATATAAAGATGGAAAATACAATGAGGCGGATTCTTTATTGCAAATTGCTATAGCCGAGTATCCTAAAAGTACAGTGCTAGACAAAATGCATCTGCTGCGCGCCATGATCGATGGCAAAACGACTGAAGACCTTACCACTTACTATCTGAAACTGAATGAATTTATAGACAAGTTCAACGAAAGTGAACTGATACCATTTGCAAAGGATTTACAGGCTGCTATTAAGCCAAATCAAATCGATTTATCTGGACAAAATGCCTCGTTAGAGCCAAAAGGAGGTGCTCCTCCTAAAAATCGCTGAGTATCTTCGGCTATTTTTTAACTTTGCACATTAATGTCAAAAAATACTCTATTATTAAAATATGTATTTAAAACTCATCAAAACAATCTGGATAATAACAGCTTTAGGTATGGCCTTTTTGGTCACCTATGTTATTTCAGTAAATAATAATTGGAACAACCTCTACGGAGGTATGCCCGATTTTAAAGAGTTGGAAAACCCTAAAAATCAAATCGCATCCATACTTTACACTGCAGATGGCGAAATTATGGGGAAATACTACCTCGAAAATCGGGATCCGATTCAATACGATCAGCTTTCTCCAAACTTGGTAAATGCACTAAAAGCCGTAGAAGACGTTCGTTTTGAGCAGCACAGTGGTATAGATCTAAGAAGTTTAAGCAGAGTGCTGTACGGTATTGTTACATTCGATTTAAAAGGGGGAGGCAGTACCTTGTCTCAGCAGTTGGCCAAAATACTTTTTAACACCAGAGACGGGTTGGACAACGGCAAGCTAAATGACATCCCGATACTGGGCACTGTAATAGCCAAAACCAAAGAATGGATTTTAGCTATAAGACTTGAACGTGCCTACACCAAGGAGGAAATCATGACCATGTACCTCAATACTGCTTCGTTTAGCGGTAACTCCTTTGGGATAAAAGCCGCCAGCAAGACTTTTTTCAACACCATACCAGATAGTTTAGATGTACTACAGTCGGCCATTTTATCAGGGATGCTGCAAGCACCTACGCGTTATAACCCATATCGCAATCCAGAAAACTCTAAAACCAGAAGAAACACCGTACTTTATCAGATGCACAAATACGGTTTCTTAACCGATGAGGCCTACGACTCTCTTAAGGAAAAACCCATTGAACTAGAATACAAGGTAGAAAGCCACAACACTGGCATTGCCACTTATTTTAGAAACGAAATTGCCAAAGACCTCAAAAAATGGTGTGCTACACATTTTAAACCAAATGGCGAACCCTACAACCTATACACAGATGGCCTTAAAATCTATACTACCATAGATTCTCGCATGCAAAAACATGCCGAAGAAGCCATGATCGAGCACATGAAAGACCAGCAAGAAAAGTTCAATAAACACTGGCAGGGCAGAGAACCTTGGGTAGATGAAGATTTTAAACCGATAAAAGGATTTTTAAAAAGCAGAATTAGGAGAACAGAACGCTACCGCACACTAAAGCTGCAATATGGAAATAATCAAGATTCTATAGAAAAAGTCTTGAATACCCCGTTGCCCATGCAGGTTTTTAATTGGAATGCCCCCGATTATGTGCAAGATACCGTTATGTCGCCCATGGACTCTTTGGCATACTACAAACATTTTTTACATACGGGCCTAATGTCTATGGATCCAGTTACAGGCCATGTTAAGGCATGGGTTGGCGGTATAGACCACCGCTTTTTTCAATTTGATAATGTAAAACAAGGATATAGACAACCCGGCTCTACTTTTAAGCCAATAACATATTCTGCAGCCATTGTAGAGAAGAAAATGCACCCTTGCTACAAAATTGTAGACGCTCCCGTAAGTATTGAGCTGGATGATGGCAGCATTTACACACCCAAGAACAGTGGAGATTATTCAGGAATGGAGCTCACCTTAAGGCAGGCCATGGCCATGTCTAAAAATACGGCGGCAGCCTCGATCATTAAGATGCTCGGCCCTGATATCATTGCAGACTATGCGGAAGAAAAATTTGGCATAGGGTATTTGAGGAATAAATATGAAATTGACCGAGAAATTGATCGGGTTTATTCGCTTTGCTTAGGTACTAGCGAGGTTTCTTTATTTGAAATGGTCGCGGCCTATTCTGCCTTTGCCAACCAAGGCGTATGGACAGAGCCCGTTTTCATTACTCATATTGAAGACAAGGACGGAAAAGTCTTGGAAACTTTTGTACCCAAAACCATTGAAGCACTTAGCAAAGAAGACGCCTACATCATGTCTTACATGCTTAGAGGCAGTAATGAAGAGACCAACGGTACTTCTATTGGCCTGAGACTTAGACAAATCTATGAAGACAGGCAAGGCTACGATTTTATGAGAGAAACCCAAGTAGGCGGCAAAACGGGCACCACATCTAACTACTCTGATGGTTGGTTCATCGGGATGACCAAAAGCCTGATTACTGGAGTTTGGGTCGGTGGAGAAGAAAACGTTATCCACTTTCGCTCTTTGGAATATGGACAAGGAGGCAGAATGGCCATGCCAGAATTTGCCAAATATACCGAAAAAGTATATGCCGATGATTCTTTAGACTACCGCTATGAGCTGGGCGAAAACGGAGACTTTATCAAACCAGATAAAATGCTACCAGAGTTCGATTGCTGGAAATACGAGCAAACGGTATTGATGAACCCGACCGACTCTACCAACCAGCCGAGTATATTGCCCACTACAACAGAAGACGACTTTTATTGATCACACAATAAAGCCTAGTCATTTAAAAAGACAGAAAGTTGGAAATGGCATTCCTACAAAAGCCAAATTCACTTTCTTTCCTTTTGTAACCTAGGCTTTTATAATTTTGCCTACACATGAAAAGATTGGCTTAAAGGCTTTAAGAGAAGCTGTTAAAACTGAATCATCAATTGCCCCCCTTTCGGCGCCTTGCTTCCATAAATTTTTGCTTTCTTATTGCACGTCTCCGTTCCTCTAATGCTTGTAACTTTTTAAATTGTTCTTTGCTCAAAGCCTTTTTAAAATCTTTGTGTTGCATTATGTCTAGCGTCTCTATATCGAATATTTTTTCCTGCTTACTAATATTAGAGGCCATGAGGTCTTCTCTAGCTTTAATATATTTCAGGTTAATGGCGTTTATCGCTGCAATCTGCTGTGCATCTAAACCTAAAGAATCGGTCATGATTTGCGTTTGGCGTTCGGCCCTTTTTTCAAGTGGAACCCTTTCGTGAAAATTTATTTTTTTGCCTGTATCTTGAGAGAAAGCTATGTTTTGCAAAAGGAGCATCAAAGCCAAAATCAATAGGTGTTTCATAAGTGAGTAATTATTTGATTCAATCAATAATTTAACCTAATGCAAGTGCTAGGATTGTTCAACCTTACTTTATTTAAAGGGTTTTTCAATTTTATAGGACGACTAAATGAAATTACAGCATATTTCAAATAAAAAGTGGTATTGTACATACTCTTCAGTAGGCCAATACCACTCAAAATCCTTTTACTAGGATTTAAATTACTGTTTTCGATTTAAAGAAAGGGCATTTACTAACTCCTACCTCTGCCCTTACCTTTACCGTGTCCTTTTCCTTTTTTCTTAGCTTGGTTTTTTGCGTGTATTTCTTGATAAGCTGCAAATTCATTCTCAGACAAAAGTGCTTTTAATGAGGTCATTCTTTCGGTTTTTATAGCCTGCATTTGCCCTCGCTTTTCGGGTCCTTTAATGCCGCTGTCCCATATCTTTCTTTGCTCTTGGGCAAATTTGAGATTAACCTCCATAATAGATTCTCTTAAACTGGCATCAAAACCAAGTTGCTGCTCCATATGATTGGTCTGCATAACCGCCTTGGCCTCAGGAGTCATTGTTTTTCCGCGACCATCGTGCTGTGCGTAACCTTGAAGTAGGCCAATCCAAATAAATCCGAATATTAAAATGAGTGTTTTCATAATGCATTTGGTTAGATAATTCATCAATAAGACTAAATAAACGAGATATCAGTCCATAAAAAAATTTATTCAACCAAAGCAGCTTTACACTCAATGAAAAGGCACAGAACTAAAATAAAGGATTCTAGCCTTCGCCCACTTCTTTTTTGATAAACTGTTGGAAGAGAAAACCAAAAGCGATAACAGGTAAGCACCCAATTACATTGAACCACAGATAAGGCACCTCTGTAAAGGCAAAACAATAAACAACGATCAATTCTGCTACTATAGCTGCTGCAAAAGTAGCCCTAGCGCCTATCTGCTTAAAATAGAAAGCCACCAAAAAAATACCCAAGATGGTACCATACACCAGAGAACCCAATACGTTTACGGCTTCGATCAAAGTGCCCAATCGGTTGGCAAACATAGTAAAGGTAATGGCATACGCCCCCCAAAAAACCGTGATCCAGCGCGAGGCATTCAGGTAATGCGCCTCATTAGCGTCTTTTTTAAAACGCCTTCTGTACACATCCACTACGGTAGTAGAGGCCAGCGCATTTAACTCTGAAGAAGTAGAGGACATAGATGCCGACAAAATTACGGCGATCAACAAACCTACTATACCCGCGGGCAAATGGTCTATTACAAAGTTTAAGAAGATGTAATTGGTATCATTGGTATCGGCATCTTTATCGATTTCTTTTATGGTCTCTATGGTCTCAGTGCGTATCGCGTTCAACTTTTGATCGGCTTGTTTCAGAGAATTTAGTGCTTCGTCACTTTGGTTTGCTCCTGTATTGAGTTCCCTCACATAATCCAAAGCTTTTTGCTTGCGCTCAAAAAACGCCTTGCTGTACTGATCTTCTAGTTCTACAATTTGTCCTCTGTTGCCGCTTAATCGGGCGTCTTCCAGCAGTACTTTATTAAAAAATACAGGAGGTTGAAAGAAAAAATAAAACACATAAACCATGGCACCTATTAAAAGTATCAGGAACTGCATAGGTATTTTGGCCATGCCATTGAATAAAAGCCCCATTCTACTCTGTGTAACCGAGCGGCCTGTGAGGTACCTCTGCACTTGCGATTGATCTGTGCCAAAGTAAGACAGCGCCAAGAAAAAGCCTCCGATGACTCCTGACCAGATGTTGTATCTACTTTCTAGATCAAATTCAAAATCTATGGCATTGAGCCGCCCCATATCGCCTGCTATCTGCAGGGCATTGCCAAAACTTACTTCTCTCGGTAGCATGCTCACTACCATTACCCCTGCTATGAACATCCCCACCATAATAACCCCCATCTGAAATTTCTGCGTTTGGCTCACCGCATTGGTTCCGCCTGAAACGGTATAAATTATTACCATAGACCCAATGAGTAAATTGGTGATGTAAATATCCCAATTTAATAGCGATGAGAGTATGAGAGAAGGGGCAAAAATGGTAAAACCTGCAGCTAAGCCTCTTTGTGTTAAAAAGAGAAAGGCCGCCAAGGTTCTGGTGTTTAGGTCGAAGCGCTTTTCTAGATACTCATAGGCAGTATATACCCTCATTTTGTGATAGATGGGTACCACAGTAACAGAAAGTACTACCATAGCAAGAGGTAAACCAAAATAGAATTGAACAAAGCGCATACCATCGGTATATGCTTGACCGGGCGCAGATAAAAAGGTAATGGCACTAGCCTGTGTCGCCATTATAGAAAGGGCAATGGTAAACCAAGGTGTTTTTTTATTGCCCAATAAGTAATCTGAAATATTTTTGCTACCTCTGGTTTGCCAAACACCATATACCACGATAAAGAGCATTGTTCCGGCCAACACGATCCAATCCAGTAAACTCATGAGAATGCATTAGTAAACCAATAAAAAAGTATTATAAGGAGTATCAACTCACCAATAACCAGTATGTACCAACTTTTCCACTCTTTAAAAAAGGGTGGTTTTTCAGTATTTTCAGCTTCATTTTCTCCCTCAATTGTGTCCATTATGATTTATTAAGTCTTTAAACGGCCTTACAACTGGATTGCAAAACTCGCATTTTCTATCTTTATATCAACAATATTACATATATAATAAATTAAATGAACAAACAGTAAATGAATTATGTAAAGCGCATATTCTCTGAGATAAGTCAACTAACTGGGCAAGAAGAAAATATTCCTGACCCACAGTTTACTGGGCAAGAGATAGACCATTTCTTAAAGAAAACCGCGCTTATTTTAGCTGCCGCCACTGGCTTTTCAGCAATTCTTATACTGCTGCTCTAATTAGGGCCTTAAACCAATAACATTACTTAATCCGATTGAAAGAGGGGCTTTGCTTTCCTCTTACAGCTTTTTTGCCTTGTAAGTTTTTGAAGGCTAATTCAATTATTAATGGGTTCAAAATTTAAAATCATGCAAAACATCACATTAGAAAAAATTTATCACAGTTACATCAAAGATGGTAAAATGGGTTCGCTAAGATTGGATCTCATGCTAAAAGAAAAACAGGGTTTTGAATGCTTTTTTACTGATATGAGCACAGGTGAAAAGCAAATAAAATTTATTCCTAAAAGTGAGAACAATAGCATTAACCAAAAGGTAGAAGCCATCTTTTGTGACTAAAGATATATTTAGGGAGCTTTACATTCAACAATACAAAGGCCTGTTTAATACAGGTCTTTTTTTATCTCAAGCCCGAAGATTTGATAGGCATTCTTTTAAAAGGCTTACTTTCATCAAACAATTTACGATAGGTAGCGTGGGTTTTGTGGGGCCTACCTCCTACTTGGTTCTTAACCACATTTATCATTTTAGGGTTAAAGTCACCAATCCAGTTCATTTCTAGGAAATCATAGGCACGGTAATCGCCCTGTATCATTTTTCGAAATTGCTCTATCATTAGACCATCTACTCCCTTGCCTTGGTGCGTAGGATCCACACCAAATATAACACCTAGCAATTTTTTGTTGGTTTTGCGCCACTTGTGCCACAAAAAAGTAACCTTACCCAATAAATCTAGCTTACCATTAACGTGTTTAAAAACTTGATTAACCTCTGGCAACATAATAAAAAAACCGATAGGTTTGTCTTCAAAGTAGGCAAACCAAAGCACTTTTTCATCCATAATGGGTTTCATCTTATTCATAAGGGCTTTTGCCTGTAATGAGGTCATTTTTGCCACGCCCGGGTGGCTCGCCCAAGCATTGTTATACACTTCTCTAAAATCTTCGGTGTATTTGGCTATTTCTGCTTTTCTTAAATGCCTAGCACTGTATCGAGGGTCTTGCATGAGCATATCCGCTTTTTCTTGTATACGGGGCGCAAGCGGGCCCATGATTTCCCTGGCAAAGGTTAACTGCTTAAAGTAAACCTGAAAACCATACGCTTCAAACAAGGTAGGATAATAATCAAAGTTATAATTGCAACTGTAATTGGGCTCGTGTTCAAAACCATCTATCAAACAGCCCCACCATTGGTCACGCTCTCCAAAATTGATGGGGCCATCCATCGCCTCCATGCCTTTGCCCTCTAGCCATTCTTTGCAAGTGTCGAACAATTTAAAGGCGGCGTCTTTATCATTAATGCACTCAAAAAAGCCGATACCGCCTGTGGGTTGGTCGTTGTCTTTGTTCATGGAGCGGCGATCAATAAAGGCAGCAACGCGTCCAATGGTCTCTCCCTTATCGTTCTGTAAAAGCCAACGTGCACACTCACCATGCCTAAAATACTTGTTTTGCTTAGGGTCAAATACGCCTTCAATGTCTTTGTCTAGAGGCCGTATCCACGCGGTACCTTTTCCCTTATACAACCTTACTGCAAAATCGATAAATTCTTTAGCTGCTTTCTTATCCTTAACCTCTATGACTTTCATGCTGTTTATCTGTATTGGTGTGCTTATGTTTAAAGCTCCTTTAAAAAACCAAAATTATTAAAAAAGACAGGATTTTTCATTCAGCCATCAAATTATTGCATGTTCTTTTTGCAGCTTCCATTCTCATATCTTTGATATGCGTTTGATATGCCCTGCTCAGATAGTAGTTTTGCTTAAATTTTTAAGATATGGCATTAAAGAACGATTTACTTTTAAGAGCAGCCAAAGGCGAAAAAACAGAGAGAATCCCGGTTTGGCTCATGCGGCAAGCTGGCAGAATTTTACCCGAATACCGCGCTGTAAGAAATAGCTTAAGTGGATTTATAGAATTGGTGAGCACACCCGATTTGGCAGCCGAAGTCACCATACAACCTGTAGATATTCTTGGCGTCGATGCCGCCATTATCTTTTCTGATATTTTGGTAATCCCTGAGGCCATGGGACTGCCTTATGAAATGATCGAGAAAAAAGGGCCTCATTTTCCTAAAACTATTGGTTCACAGGCAGAAATTGATAAGATAAAAGTGGCCGATATAGAAAGTGATTTAGGCTATGTGCTCGAGGCTATAAAAATCACCAAAAAAGAACTGAACGAAAGGGTGCCACTCATAGGTTTTGCAGGTGCGCCTTTTACAATTTTTTGTTACATGGTTGAAGGTAGTGGCTCCAAAACCTTCTCGAAAGCAAGGAAAATGCTCTACCAAAAACCAGAAATGGCGCATCAGCTCATGCAAAAAATCACAGATAGTACCATTGCCTACCTTAAAGCTCAAATAAAAGCTGGTGCCGATATTGTGCAGGTTTTTGACTCTTGGGCAGGCATTTTACCCTCACCGCAATACGAAACATTCTCTGTGGCTTACCTCAAACAAATTGCTAATGCCATACAAGAAGTACCATTAACATTATTTGCCAAAGGCGCTTACTTTGCCCGTAAATCCATTGCCGAGCTAGACTGCCAAACCGTAGGGCTCGACTGGAACATGGACATTAAAGAATCTCGGGCTTTGTGCGGAAACAAAACCCTACAAGGCAACCTTGACCCCTGCGCTTTGTATGCTTCTGATAAAGAAATTATGGAACAGACCAAGCATATGCTCGATCAGTTTGGTTTTGAGCGACACATTGCCAACCTAGGCCACGGGGTTTATCCAGACATCAAACCCGAAAAAGTAAAGGTTTTTATTGAAACGGTGAAGGAGTATAGCAGTAGGTAAAAATCCTGCCGTTCTAGACTTTTAATTTCTGAATAGATGATTGCAGGTTTTGCAATCTACCATGCTCTATGTGAGTTTAATAGCCAAAACTTTACATCCAAGAGAAGGTTAGGTAGACATGGTAGATAAAGAAGTGACAAAACTGAACTATGGCAATCGGTTGTTTTTGCTGATCATGATATGCACTCTGCTTTTGCTATCTTGTAAAGAAAGCGGAGAACGCACATTGGAAAAACTATACAAAGAAGACCCAAGCCAACTAAACAATTTGCAGGTTACCGCAACCGCTTACAATTCTGTAGCCCAACAGACCGATGCTGAACCCGACATAGGCGCTTGGGGCGACCGTCTAAAACCGGGCATGAAATCCATTGCAGTATCTAGAGACCTGATTACCCTTGGGTTAGGCCACAATACCAAAGTTAAAATTGAAGGGCTACCAGGAACTTACCGAGTTTTGGATAAGATGAACGCCCGCTGGAGAAAAAAAATTGATATTTACATGGGCATTGATGTGGATGCTGCAAAAAAGTGGGGCAAACAGCAAGTGAATATTTATTGGCTAAAAGAAAAACAAGTTCAATGAGCTAAATTTAAGCTATAATTAGCGCAACCCGTCATAATAAAACCGACATGAAATACCTATACACGGCCCTCTTTCTTTTCCAAATTAATCTAATTTCGGCCCAATCTCTAAAAAAGGAGAAGATGGTACAATTGGACTACATGGTTGGTGAGTGGGTCGGCACTTCTTCGAGCTATAAAAATGGCGAGCTAATAAACCAAGTACCCGCTTTTGAGAAAATATCTTACGACCTCAATAAAAGTATCATAGTGATTGAGTTAAATTCAGAAACACTAAAACTCCATACCATTATCTATTTTGATGAAGCAGATGGGACTTACTATTACAACCCGTTTTCTGAAAATGGGGCTAGGAAACTTCCTGCAACATTTACTGATGGACGATTTGTAGTACAAGCCAATGAGAGCAAAAGGTTTATTTTTGAAAAATACGAGGAAAACGGTTTTAGGGAATATGGGGAAGAACTGATAGACGGCCAATGGGTCAAGTATTTTGAGGATGTATTTACCAATACTCAGTAGTCTAAGAACCTGCCTACCCCACAAGTTAACTGCAACCACTTGACATTGGCCGCAACTATTGCTAAAATGCTTCTATGAAGCAAAAACTATTTTTTTCGCTCTTTTTATTTTTGGGAGCGTGCATTTCACAAAAACACTCGCCAAGTATAAGCCTTGATGAAAACGGGGAAATCACCATCAACATCCCTGAAGAAGAAATACAAAAACTACGAGAAAGGGGCTTTGTAAACTACAGCGATTTTGGGGCTAAAGGCGATGGGCGAACAGATGACATCAACTCCATAGCAGCCACACACCAATTTGCCAATGAACAAGGGCTGATGGTAAAAGCCGATAAAGAGGCAATCTACTACATTAGCGGGCAAGAGCGAACTGCTATTATCCAAACCGATACAGATTGGGGCACTGCCTCTTTTATAATCAATGACACATTAGTAGAAAACCGCCAAGCGCCAATTTTCTTGGTCAGTTCTTCGCTAGAACCTTTTAAAATTGAAGGCATCACCTCTCTTGAAAGGAATCAGAAAAAGATTGATGTTACCCTGCCAAGCACTTGCTTGGTGACCGTTACCGATACGAGTGTAAGACGCTACATTCGTTATGGGCTTAACCAAAATAATGGCGCTCCTCAAACAGATATTTTTGTGGCAGATAAAAACGGCAAGGTTGATATGAACGCCCCGATTGTTTGGGATTTTGAGCGAATCTCAAAAATTACCGCCTTGCCAATGGACAGTAACAAACTCACTATTACAGGCGGAAGATTCATTACAATTGCCAACAAAGCTGAATCAAAATACACTTACTATTCTCGGAATATTGCCATTAGGCGTTCTAATGTAATTGTAGATGGTTTAGAACACCGTATTACTGCCGAGGGCGCGCATGGCGCACCGTATGGTGGTTTTATCAACATCAGAGATTGCTCTTATGTGGTGGTTAAAAACAGTGTTTTTACAGGCCATAAAACCTACCGCACCATTGGTGCAGCCGGTAAACCTGTCTCTATGGGTTCTTATGACCTTACGGTCAACCGAGCGCTTAATGTGTCTTTCATCAACTGTAAACAAACCAATGATATCAATGACAGAACCTATTGGGGCATCATGGCTTCAAACTACAGTAAAAACCTTTTGTATGACAGTTGTACTTTCTCGCGTTTTGATGCACACATGGGCGTGGCCAATGCAACCATTAAAAACTCGGAACTAGGCCATATGGGCATTAATGCCATTGGCACGGGAATTTTTACCGTGGAAAATTCTACTATAAGAGGCAGAACTTTGATCAACCTCCGAACCGATTATGGCAGTACTTGGGAAGGCGAATTTCATATCCGCGATTGTGTTTTCATCCCGGCTAATGGTACCTTTTCTAGAGCAAGCTTAATTGGAGGGCGAAACCATGGCCAACACGATTTTGGCTATACCTGCTTTATGCCCAAACGCATCATCATTGAGAATCTTCACATAGATGATACCAACCACCCCAAAGACTACCAAAGCCCTGCTATTTTTGTTAATTTCAATCCAGAAATGAGGAATGATTCTTATACCGAAAAGTTTCCTTATATCATCACCAAAGAGGTGATTTTAAAGAATGTAAGCACAGCAAGTGGCCTTGAGCTCAGGGTTTCTGACAATCCTTTCATGTTTAAAGAAGTGAAAGTAATTGATGAGGAATAGCCTTTAAACCGAAGACATCATGTTACATTCCTCAAGAAACTTCTATTACTACATTGCCTTTTTTGTGCCCTGTATCTACGTATTGGTGTGCGACTGCCATTTCTTCTAGTGGGTAGCTTCGGTCAAGAACGGCTTTTAAATTCCCTTCTTCGACCCTATGCTTTAAATACATCAACAATTCTGTAGATTCGCTCGCCACTCCTGCTATTATTTGATGATTATTGAACAGAGCAGCCAAAGGCGTTTGAAAGTAATCTGACAATGGCGCATCACTAGCGATATAAACCCCACCTTTTTTCAATACTTTTTTAGCGATAGGGTATGAGGTCTTGCCCACTACGTTGAACACCACATCATACATAAATTCATTTTCCGCAAAATCTTCTTGGGTATAATCTATTACCTGATCGGCACCCATTGCCTCAACCATTTTTAAACTCCTTGTACTGCAAACCGCTGTAACCTTTGCACCAAGATATTTGGCCAACTGTACAGCCGCTGTACCCACAGAACCCGAAGCTCCGTGTATTAAAATGTGCATCCCTTTTTGTAACTTACTTTTCCGTAGAAAGTGTAGGGCGGTCATGGCACCCATGGGTAAAGCAGCAGCTTCTTGGAAATCCACTCCTTCGGGAATTAATTCTAAGGTGGCCGTTTCAGGTAAAGCGATGTACTCTGCGTAAGTACCCGATGCAAAGCCAGTTGTCCCGAAAATTTTATCGCCAACCTTAAATCTGCTTACTTCTGTGCCAACTGCTTCTACAACTCCTGCCAACTCATGGCCTAGTATAGAATTTTTGGGCTTGCGCAAACCGTAAAATAAACGCACTAAGTTTGGGTCAGCCTGTCTGATCCTTCTATCTCCTGAGGTTACTGTGCTAGCTTTAATTTTTATAAGCACCTCGTTCGCCTTGGGAGTAGGCTTGGGCATTTCACTTAAGGTAAATACCTCAGGCCCTCCGTATTTTTTATAAGTTATTGCTTTCATCTTTTTTTATTTTACTTGATGAAGCAAACATAAAGGCGGACACAGTACCTATGCATTGACTTAAGTTAAGAAATTATCGCTTCCCAATATTCTTAGAATAAAAGCTAGAGCCATACTAAATTTTTTCGCCAAGCTCTTCCACTAATTGAAGATGGAGTTTCTGAACTTGCTGGCTTATCTCACCGATTTCTCCTTTTCCAATCAGCCTTCCATCAACCTCAAACACGGGAGCAATTTCCCCTTCAGTACCCGTAGTAAACATTTCATCTGCCGTGTACATTTCGGTCATACTCAAATTTTTCTCTATGCAAGTTATGCCTATAGATTTTGCCTTTTCGGCTATCAGGTTTCGGGTAATGCCCGGTAGGCAACTATCTGCAAAAGGCGTGTAGAGTTTTCCAGCTTTTACCAAAAAAATATTGGTAGAGTTGGTTTCTGATAGAAAACCATTCATATCTAGCATTACTGCCCCATCAACCCCTGCGTAATTAGCTTCAATTTTTGCCAAGATGTTATTGAGTAAATTATTGTGATGGATCTTTGAATCTAAAAACTGTGGGTTGTTTCTCCTTATGGAGGATGTGATCAGCTTAAGACCTTTGTTTCTATAAATAGGTGCTTTCCACTCGGGTATAATAATGAGCGTACAACCATACTGATTCCACTTGGGGTTCATTCCTGAAGTCACTTTTTTTCCCCTTGTGAGCGTAAGGCGCATGTGCACATCGTCTTGCATATCATTTGCGGCCAAGGTTTCCCTCAGCGCTTTTTTTATGAAGTCAGCACTAGGTACATTTTCGTAGGCCAATACCTTGGCAGAGTTCATCAACCTTTGTAGGTGGGCATCTAACATAAATATTTTACCATCGTAAAGGCGCAATCCTTCCCAAACGGCATCGCCACCTTGTACTACACTATCAAAAACAGATATTTTGGCTTCTTCTCTAGGCAAAACCTTACCGTTTACGTAAATCTTTATATGCTCATTTTTGGGATTGGGTAAAGTAGGTTGTTCTGTCATTTCTTTTAAGATTTTTTTGTTGTATCGCAGAAAAAATGTTAATGCTGAGCTTGGGTTTATTTGCAAATTTTGCTAAACATTTACTATTATGAATTACTCGATAAACCATCAGCAATCTCTAATGCTAGCACATTGCGGTATGGATAGTTTGAATTCTACTCTATTTTTTTAGCAAGTTCTAAACTTTATTTATTGATGGAGTATGCACTCAATTTTTCATAATAATATTGACATTGCTCTAGCAAAGCATGTAGCCTATCAGATAGTTTTTCATTTTTCTTTTCGTAAGGCGCAAATCCTGTAGAGCTATGCACAGCGCTGTACCAATACTTGGCCCATACACCATCTTCTGGCCTAGCACCAGCTTGCCACTCCAACATGTTTTTATCAAAAGGTATTTGCAAGGCTTCGCAAAGCAAGTGCAGGGTTTTCTCCGGATTTAGCAGTAGGTATTTGGAGTCTACCACTATTGGGCGCTGACCTTTGGCCAATAGCTTTTGCATGATCTGGTATTGCAACTCATAGGCGGTATCGAGCAACACAGGTTCTGGTATTTTCTTTACCAATGAAGGCAACATCTCCTCAGGATGCCGTACCAAGAACATATTTTGCATTTTAAAAAGAAAATCTTCTGGAAGATTGATGAAATGATGACCCATATTTTTTATGAAGAGAACAGGTTGGGCTACCTTACCTAAAATTACTTGATCAATTACTTTTAGGCCGTCGCTTTCCATGCTTACCAAAACTTCCTCTCGCCCAGGATGCTCAACACCTGTCTCTTTAAGGTAATGTGCGTAAAGCGGTTCGTCTACTACAAGCGTGTCTGAACGTTGGGCAAAACAATACATAAATGCTGTTGAGACATTTCTTGGCCCAGACCACATACAAATGCGTTTTGTACTCATAAATCAAATCTTAATCATAAGGTAGGGCAACAATTTATTAAATTCTTTTAATTATCTTAAATTTGTTTTCGGTATGTAAAAAAGCAAATCGATTTTTTTATCTTTTAAGGTTAAACACTGAGGTGAAAGTTGTTAAATTCATTTTTGATAGGCCTCTAATAAATTAAATTTTGTGCTTTAATGATGGTAGTGCCGGTAAGCTATTAAAGATAAACATCAACTATTACTTGTATTCTTTCCTAAACTTTTATGGAACAAACTCAGCAGTCAGTAATACAGAAAGCAGAAGCGTATGTAAGGGACTTTCTCAACAAAAAATTGCCAGAAAACAGAGAATACCACGATTCTGAACATACAGTTAGGGTAGTGGCGGCTGCAGAAGATATCGGTAGAGAAGAAGGGTTAAACGAGGAAGAAATAGAGATTTTAAAACTTGCTGCTTGGTTTCACGATACAGGCCACAGCAAAACAGAAGACGGGCACGAAGAGGTAAGCGCTCAGTTTGCCGAAGATTTTTTGAGTAAAGAAGATTACGCCCAAGAAAAAATCGAGGCAGTAAAAAGCGCTATTAGGGCTACAAAAATGCCTCAAAAGCCAAAAAACAAACTAGAAAAAGCATTGTGCGATGCCGATTTATCGCATTTGGGCAGTCAAGAGTTTTTTGAGGTTTCTGCCTCATTAAGGCGCGAGTGGCACGCTTTGGGTAAAGAAGACCTCTCTGATGAGGAATGGGTCAAGCAGAACCTAGATTTTCTTAAGCGTCATAAATATTTTACCGAGTACGGCAGAGAGACCTACAGCGATAAAAAGGCTAAGAACTTAAAAAAATTAGAGAAGAAACTTAAAAAGCTAGGCAAGGCCAAAGAAGAAGCGCTGCTAGACGACCTAAAAGTTGATCAAGAAGAACTCAAACAACTCAAAAAAAAGCTAAAAAAAGTAGAGGGCAGGCCTGAGCGAGGCATAGAGACCATGTTCAGGACCACCTCTAAAAACCATGTGGATTTTAGCTCAATGGCAGACAGCAAGGCCAATATCCTCATCTCTGTGAATTCCATCCTCATTACAATTATTGTAGGTGTGCTTATGCGCAAACTCGATAGTAACCCACATTTAATTGCGCCTACACTCATACTTCTGACAGTTTGCCTTACTTCTATCGTTTTTGCTATTTTATCTACGCGACCTAATGTTACTTCGGGTAGGTTTAGCAAGGAGGACATCCAACAGAAAAGGGCCAATCTACTCTTTTTTGGCAATTTCCATAAAATGGACCTCAAAGATTTTGAATGGGGCATGACCGAAATGCTCAACGACAGCGAATACCTCTATGGCAGCATGATCAAAGATATTTATTTTTTGGGTGTGGTACTAGGCAGAAAGTACCGATACTTACGCACCGCCTATACCATTTTTATGTTCGGCCTAATCATAGCTTCCATAGCTTTTATTATTGCCACACTCACTTACAACGGCCCTGTAAATGCCGCCGATATTTTGGATGATACCTTTTAGCGATTTATGCCTAAAACGCCAAGCAAACAACATCAAAAATTGTTGTGGGGATTTGCCGTTCTGTTCCTGCTAATTTGCAGGATTGGCAACTTCCATTTATTGGGTTTGTTCGATTATGATGCAGTAACTAACTACACAATTATTAGTGAACTAGCAAAAGGAGATTTCTCTCGATTTTTTCATCATGCGAGTCCTTTTTTTTATTTGTTCTTTCTACCCTTTTACCTTTTAGAGCAAAGCCATATTTGGCTAGAATATATTTTTGCCGCTCTTAATGTGTTTGGCTTGTGGTTTTTTGTAAAAGTATTTTCTAAAAAGTTAAAGACTGACTTTTGGGCACAACTAGCTGTTTTTTTGATAGTGGGCAGCGGTATGGTCTATTTTGCCTCATCGCAGTATTTTTCCATAGACAGTTTTTCTTTAAGCTTCCTTTTGGGCGCTTTCTATTTTTTCTATATCGGCCTTTATGAGAAAGCAAAAACATACCATTGGTTACTTGCTTGGCTAAGTTTGGGCGTGGCCATTTGCAGTAATTACAAACACATAATTTTTCTGGCTTTTTTTGTGGTATATCTATTCTTAAAAAAAGAGAAAAACACAAACTTTAAAAAGTGGCTTTATGCCTTTTTTGCTTTAACCTCTGCACCCATTTTAATAACTTTACTAGGCTGGCTAAATGGAGTAGGAATCTTTACCTACCCCAAATATTTTTGGGCACAAGCTTTTATAAAAGATATGAACCCCTACGCGGCGGTGCCTCCGCTTCGGTTAGATGTAGATTTTTACTTTAGATATCTATTTTCTTATGAGCCTGCTTGGTTACTCTTGGGATTCGCCTTTATTTTCTTTTTGGCAGTTCATTTTAAAAAAGTGGTAGATGTTGCTAAGGAAAACCCTGCCCTTCGCTATATTTTCATCATCTCCTTTCCCTACCTACTTTTAATGTGCTTTTTGCAAAAAGCACCAAGGGGCTTACTACCTGTTTACGTGCCTTTTGGTATGTTCTTGATTTTTTATTGTACTCAATTCATCCGCAAGGCGTGGTTCATTACTCTCTGCGCAATAATCTTTACATATCAAAGCTTACTGGTCTATCAGGAATTTTACAGGCATGGCCAAAAAGGTTACCAGCGCGTGGCTAAGTTTCTAGACGAGCAACAGATAGATAAAATAATCATTACTTCGGGCAAAGGCCTGTTGCCTTATCTTGGCCGTAAGGTAGAACACAAGATTATTTTTCACCAAGATGAAATTGCTCCTTTGGTAAAGAAAGGTTACAATTATGTTTTGTTAGATTATTTTTTCTTGGTATCGCATCCTGAGAATTTTTCTGAGCTGAACACTAAAAATGCGGTATTTTTTGCAAAAGAAGGCACATTGCTTAATAGCCTACTGTTCTTAGAACATAGCGAGTATACAGGGCTCTCCTATCGGGAAAGCCTAAATAATTTCGAAAAAATCAGTAATTTAAAGTATCAATTGTATTTACTAGAGATATCCGATGGCAAAAAACTCGAATAAAGATGGCGTAATTATTTACACCGACGGTTCCTCAATGGGCAACCCCGGCCCAGGTGGTTACGGTGTGGTCCTGCTTTCTCCCAAGCATAACTTAAGAAAGGAGCTTTCGGCAGGATTTAAAAAAACCACCAATAACCGTATGGAGCTGATGGCGGTTTGTGTAGCATTAGAATCGCTCAAGTTGAGCAATACGCCGGTAACCCTTTATTCTGACTCTAAATATGTGGTAGACGCCGTAGAAAAAGGTTGGATATGGGGTTGGCAAAAAAAGGGATTCAAAGACAAGAAAAACTCTGATCTCTGGCAAAGATTCATTAGGGTATACAAAAAGCATCAAGTAAAGTTTGTCTGGGTAAAGGGACACGCGGGCAATCCTGAAAATGAGCGTTGCGACCAATTGGCAGTAGAGGCCGGTCAGCAACCCGGTTTGACAGATGACATCGGCTATGAGGGCAGTTAGCTCAAAAGAATAGCTTTATCAAAATCATAAGCTGTTGGCACATGCGTTAAAACTTTTGTTGTATAGGCCTGATTTTTTATGAAGCTCTATTTTTTCATTTATCTTTTACTTTTTTCGCTTGTGTTGCAGGCCCAACACAGTGCAGAGATCATCTATGACAGAGCCCAAAAAATCACCACTAACCGATATGTGATAGAAGAAGACCAAATCGCTGTAGATATGTCGTTCGGTAGGGCCAATGTGATCAATAACGAAACCTTAGAAAGCATCATAAAAAGCAATGTACGCAGAATAGACTTGGTTTTTTCTGACTTTCCTAAAGATCAATCATTCGAAAGTTTAAACATTAGCAGGCTAAATAATTTGCGGAGAAGGATACCTACCCTATTTGAAACCGACAGCATTAAATGGACCTTGGTGCGCCAAACAGATTGTATCACACAATCTCAGGCAGAAGAGCTCTTCCATGGTTTTGTGTTTTCTACCAAGAAAAGCTTAGACCATAGCATACAAGTAGATTACAACAAAAACATCTCTGTGGTAAAAGAGACCTACCTATCATTGCCTCCCGAGGACAGAAAGTTTTTATCTATGGGGAGCGATACGTTGGCTTTTGATATTTTGGAGAGAAACCTTCATAATTGGAAAAATGTGAGTATTGTAAGCGACTGGACGGCCAGTATGTATCCTTACACTACGCAAATTTTGCGCTGGCACATTTCAAGGTTTGGAGAGACCAACATTCGTAATTTTATCTTTTTTAACGATGGCGACGGCAAGGACACCAAAGATAAAGAGTTAGGCAAAACAGGCGGTATTTATGCCATTAGGGCCGACTCTTTGAGGCCAGTTATTGATCTGATGAAGGAAGTGATGGAAAAAGGCGATGGAGGCGATCTGCCAGAAAACGATATAGAATCTATCCTGTACGCCATGGAGCACTTTCCTGAGTCAGGTGAAATCGTGCTTATTGCCGATAACCGAAGTTTGGTGCGAGATCTAGAGCTTGTAAAACAAATAAATAGGCCTGTGCGCGTAATACTAGGCCGCATTTTTATGGACGATGTAGCATACATAAAAGGGGCTTACATCAAATTAGCACTTTTTACAGGAGGCTCCCTACACACCCGCTGGAATGACTACACCAACGCTTACGAATTAGAAAAACTTACCAAAGAAGTACTAGAAGCCAGAAAAAGACTCCGAGCATTGGGGAGGCTGAGGTGATTGAACAATGTTTTTAAAGTTTGTAGTTTGAGGCTGCGCCTTTTGTGGTTTGAAAAACTACAAACCATTTTATTGCTCTATTTCCATCTTCTCAACAGTCTGGTCTTTTCTGAATAAAAAGCTTTGTTTTTGCTGGCCGTACTTAAGATGTAAGATATTCTTTTGATCATCGTAAAGATCTAACAGTATTTGATTGTCCAATTCAATGGCTTGGGCAGCTCCTACATTTTTTACTTCTTGGTAAATCCAAATGGCTTCTAAATCGCTCTCTCTGCCCACATACTCGCCATACACCTTTTTGCCGTTCACCTTAATATTAAACTGCGATTCAATGTACTTTTTTATGTAGCGATCGGCATCTGGCAATTCTCGCTCGGTACCTAATTGAAAAGACTCATTGTCATAGAGCTGCAGGGCATATTCAAAATCATCAATAAAAATTTTATGGGTAATTTCCAACGAGCCTGTTTTCGAGTTAAAGTCTACATGGCTAATTGCCAGATGTATGGGGTGCAGGCTTACAAAAGTGCTGATCCAAATAAGAAAACTAAAAGTCAAATTCATAGCCTTGTAGGGTAAATTTACCCCTATTTTAAAGTTTAATTTTTACTTTTGAAGTAAGTCGTCGTCGTCATAATTTATTAGAGAAGACACGAAAACAACAATGGCACTAAACCAATAACCACGAGCTAAGTACTAAAATTCATAATCGCTAAATTACTAAATACCATGAGTGAATTCCAGCTTTTTTTACAAATGGGTTTTGAGCATATTGCAGACCCAAAGGGCTATGACCATATTTTGTTCATTATAGCTTTGTGTGCTGTATACCAACCCAAAGATTGGAAGAAGCTACTAATTTTAGTTACGGCCTTTACCATTGGCCATTCTGTAACCTTGGCCTTGGCCACTTTACAAATTGTAAATGTAAGCTCTGAGTTAATAGAGTTCCTCATCCCTGTAACCATTTTCTTAACAGCGATTTTCAACTATTTTAATAATGATAGAAAATCTAGAAAAAAAATGAGTAGCCGCTATTGGCTGGCCTTATTTTTTGGGCTGATCCACGGTTTAGGGTTCTCCAATTATTTAAGAAGTTTATTGGGTAAAGATGAGAGTATTATCAGCCAATTACTCGCTTTTAATATAGGGCTTGAGTTGGGGCAAATCATGATAGTCGTAATCATCTTTATTTTTACCTTTTTATTTAGCGGAATAGGTAGTGTAAAGAAAAGAGAATGGAATTTATTGCTCTCAGGCGCTGCAGGCGGCATTGCCTTTACCATGATGTTAGAGAGGAGTGTTTTTTGAGTTAGCTAATCCTCTCCACCACTGCATTTATAGAATTACTCAAAGAAAGCCGCTTCATCTGCTCATCAAAATTTTTCTTTACTTCTAAGGCTTCTGCAAAAGGAACCGATTCTACGCCAGGTCGGCCATGGCCTATTTCATTAAGTAGCGCTCGATCATATTCTGCTCGCTTGTTTTCAATGGCTTTCCAAAGTTGAGAAATGCTTTGGGCAGTAGGTGTTTGTAGATTTGCCAATTCCGTAGCCAAAGAAACTCCTTTTCGCCAAGCTTTACCCGTATTTCTGATTTTAACATCGGGAGCCAAATCCAATTCATAAACCTCCTTAAATTTTATACCTTTTAACTTTAACTCAACTGCATTAAGGTCTGCTACTTCTGCTTGTAATGCCTCAACTGGTCTTTCAAAAATCAATTGAGGGGAAATCTGGGCAAAATCAAAATCAATATTTTCCCTGCCACTTTTCCGAGCCTCTTTGGCCTTGATTTTCACCTTTTTAACTTTGTTTATTTGCAGCTCATTTAAAATGGCATGTGCCATTATAAAATGCCCATACTCATTGGGGTGAATAATGTCTTTGCCATAGCACAAATCTTTATAAGGAGATAGTGCGGCGTGCAGATCAACCACAGGATAAACGCCTTTAAACTGACTTTGCAACCAAGTGCCATATCCTTTTAAAACCTGATCATAGGCTTCAAAAGGTTTGGCGTAGCTGTAATCTTCATTGGCATCTAATATTGTTTTGGGCGAACCTTGGTGAGCAAATGGTGGGGGCGTACACAAAACCAATTTAGCTCCTGTGGCTTCCACTTGGTTTATTAAACCCAACATACCTGCTTTGTAAGCATCGAACCTCTCTTTGGCAAAAGGATGGTAGATACCGCAGTTCATACCGTAGCAGACAAAAACCAAATCGGGCTTGGTGATCCTTAGCACATTTCTCAATCTATTGTGGATATAAGGTCTAGGAAAAGGATGTGCAGGCTCCGAAAGTCCCGAGGCCGTTTCGCTGCTCAGCCCCATGTTCAATACCTCACCTTGCCAATTAGGATAGCGCAAACGAATATAAAACTCAAATATATTGATGTAGCCTCCGGCCATGGTAATGCTGTCTCCAAGAAAAATGATTTTAGGAGGGAATTTAAAGATGGGTTTCGCTTCGGCACTTTCAGCAAAAAACTGGCTTGCAATAAAAAAGCCCGTACCTAAGTGCAGGCCTCTCTTCAAAAATTTGCGCCTATTTAATTCAGCTTTCGGCATTTACAATTAGTTTTGATAAGATTGATATAAACTGAAGCTAAATTACACATTAAGATGCTTGGATTAAAAACCGAAACCCAAGAAGCCGTTGATCTTTTGTCTGAATTGATCAAAATTCCCTCTTTTAGCAAGGAAGAAAAAACAACAGCTGACTTATTAGAGGCTTTTTTAATCGAGAAAAGTTTAGATGTTCAGCGTAAGGGAAACAATGTTTGGGTAAAAGCAGATAGTTCGAAAAAAGACAAACCTGTAATCTTACTCAACTCACACCACGATACGGTAAAGCCAAATGCTTCTTACAGCAAAGATCCTTTTACACCAGCGCAAATTGATGGTAAATTGTTTGGCTTGGGCAGCAACGATGCAGGCGGTCCCTTGGTGGCACTTTTATTCACTTTCTTAAAACTTACAGAAAAAGAGCAACCTTACCAATTGATTTTTGCCGCCACCGCCGAAGAAGAAATTTCAGGCAAAAACGGCATCGCTTCTATTTTAGATGATTTAGGCCCAATAAATTTAGGTATAGTGGGTGAACCTACATTATGCCAAATGGCCGTAGCAGAAAAAGGCCTGATGGTGGTTGATGGCGTAGCAAAAGGCAAAGCGGGTCATGCGGCTAGAGAAGAAGGAATCAATAGTATTTATGAAGTACTTCCCGATTTGGAATGGTTCCGTACCTATCAATTCCCTAAAGTTTCGCCTACACTTGGCAAGGTAAAAATGAGTATGACGCAAATCAACGCGGGCACCCAACACAACGTAGTACCCGATGCTTGCCATTTTGTGGTGGATGTACGGAGTACCGAACAATACAGCAATCAGGAAATATTCGAAATCATTCAAGCAAATGTTAAAGCCGAGGTAAAAGCCCGATCATTTCGCTTAAATTCTTCGGGGATTGCTGAGGAACACCCTGTGGTAAAACG
>Ga0207419_1000739_pt1 | contig 27563 bp, 29 predicted proteins | sample ElkSloMetagenome_4_FD_184723 | JGI IMG/M metagenome (GOLD analysis project Ga0207419, IMG submission 184723) | Hot spring microbial communities from Elkhorn Slough, Monterey Bay, USA - MD2A (version 2) | ecosystem: Environmental > Aquatic > Marine > Intertidal zone > Estuary: Microbial mat ... | reverse complement strand
ATTATCGGTCTGGGATAATGCAGATTTCAAGATTCCCAGAATTGGGGTAATCCCACTACCTGCTGCAAACAGCGCGATATTTCCTGAGTAGCTTAAGGGGTCAAATACAAAACGGCCATTTGGCGGTGCAACGTCTAGGCTATCGCCCACTTTCAAAATGTTATTGGCATACTTAGAAAATGTACCCTCCTCAACTTCCTTTACGGCAACTTTCAGCTCGTTTTCGTGTGGCGCGGCACAAAGCGAATAATCACGACGAATCTCTTCTCCATCAATATCACATTTAAGCGTAATATATTGACCAGCTTTAAACTCAAACTCAGATGCTAATTGAGCTGGAATATTGAAAATAAGGGAAACCGATTTTGGTGTAATCCTAACTATCTCTTGTATTGAAAGTTTATGGAAATTTGCCATGAATAATAATTTTTTTCAAAAATAAGAACTTACTCTAACTTTTTCGACTAAAGCAGCCGGCTTCAGTTTAAATAAATAGATATTTATTTATCCATTCGTTGCATGCATAAATTTCTTATGTATATTTGACATATGGCGAATTCCAAATTATACAAAGGTAGTTTAGTGACCATCATTTTACGTTTATTAAACGAAAATGATAAGATGTACGGGTATGAAATCACTCAAAAAGTCAGGGAATTGACCAAGGGCGAACTCAAAATTACTGAGGGTGCGCTCTACCCCGCCTTACATAAACTGGAAGCTGAAGGTTTACTTAAAGTTGAAGTGCAAAAAGTAGATAATAGATTGCGCAAATACTACAGGCTTACAGAAAAAGGAGAAACTGAAACCGTTACTAAATTAGAAGAACTTCAGGAATATATCAAAAATATGCAAGTGCTGATTAACCCAAATTGGAGTTTACAATAATGGTAGTCAATTCAAAACAAATAGATGCATTATACGAGTTTACAAGACAACATTTTGTAGAGCATTATGATTTACAGACCGAGCTTGTTGACCACCTTGCAAATGATATAGAGCAAATTTGGCAAACGCAGCCCAATCTCAGTTTTGAGGAAGCAAGGGATAAATCCTTTAAAAAATTTGGCATTTTTGGGTTTATGGATATTGTGGAAAAGCGACGAAACGCCATGACCAAGAGATACTATAAATATTTGAAAGATGAATTAGTACAATGGTTTGGCTGGCCTAAGTTTTTTATCACTCTATTCATTTTTTTTGTTTGCCTATATGGCTTTTCTTCAAATCATGTTCAGTATTTTTTTATCTCAATTTATACGCCACTAATAGGTTGGATATTCTACAGAAGCTATCGCCTTAATAGAACGTACAAAAAACGAAAATTAGAATCGAATAAAAAATGGATGCTAGAGAATATTATATTTAAACAGGGAGGGGCGGTTGGAGCTATAATAGTTTCACAATTCCCCACGTATTGTCAATTATTAAGTCATACTCTCTACAATCAATATCTTGTTTTAGCATTATCTACAGGTACCACACTACTAATTTTATGCTTCTATATCAGTTATTATCTACTTCCTGAAAAAGCGGATAAGCTTTTAGAAAAAACATATCCAGAATATAAATCCGCGGTCTTGTAACAAATTCAAGTTTCAAAATACATATATACTGAAACTCTAACCAAAAACCTTAGACATGACGGTCAAACATTTTATTGATTTAGAATGGAAACAATATTTTAGGTCAGCCTATTGGCAGAAAAGTATTGCGCTTAACATCTTAATGATATTTTTAGCCTTGTACTTTATTGTTTGCTTTTTAATAATGGGTATTGCGCTGTACCCAATGCTTAAGGATTTCTACCCCAAACAAGACCCTTTGGTTATGGTGAACTCCTATTTGTTTTATTACATTTTGGGTGATATAATCCTAAGGTTCTTTTTTCAAAAACTACCTGTAATGAGCGTAAAACCGCTTCTCACACTTCCGGTAAAGCGCAATAAAGTAGTTCACTATGTTCTAAGAAAATCAGCATTATCCTTTTTTAATTTTCTCCCCTTCTTTGCCTTTATTCCGTTTAGCATTATGTTATTGATTAACGATTATTCCATGCTTGGCGTTTTGACTTGGCTGCTAACGATAGTTGTATTAACATTAATTATTAATTTCCTAAATTTTATTATTGAAAGTTTCTCGGCAGAAAGAGAGTTATCTGTGCTACCTCTAATTTTATTTGCTGGGAGCCTATTTGCGCTTAATCATTTTAAGCTAATTTCATTTTCAGAGTGGGTTAAAATAGCCTTTCAATCTATTTACGAGCAACCCGTTTTTGTGATGCTCCCAATTTTGGTTTTGGTAGCGTTATATTTTTTCAACCACAAAATCCTCTCTGAAAAGCTGTATTTGGATAGCTCACTTAAAACTGAGGCAGAGATTGCCAATTCATCTTCTATGGAGTGGACAAAGCGCTTCGGGGATATTGCACCTTTCATGCAACTTGACATCAAGCTTATTTTAAGGAATAAAAGAACAAAGTCGTCCCTATGGATGTTAATACTGGGGTTATTGTACGGTTTGTTTTTTTATCCACAACCAACTTACCAAGGCTTGCCGTGGTTTTTTGCTTTCATCGGTATTTTTGTTACAGGGATATTCTTAATCAATTTCGGCCAGTTCATTCCTGCATGGGATAGTGGCTATTACAGACTTTTAATGAGCCAAAACATCAAATACGAACAATATTTAAAATCAAAGTTTGTATTAATGACCTTAAGTGTTATCGTGTTGTTCGTACTGAGTATCCCTTATGTTTACTTTGGTTGGAAAATTCTTTTGGCACACTTTGCTGCCGCAATTTATAATATTGGCGTGAATACCCATGTTATTATGTATGGTGGTGCTTTTAATAGAAAAAAAATTGACCTTAACCAACGCGCAGCCTTCAATTACCAAGGTACTGGCGCGGTACAATGGCTTATTGGGATACCGTTAATGCTAGTTCCCTTGGCTATTTTTGGAGCAGCTTATTGGCTGTTGAACTTTGAGATTGCCTGTGCCATTCTAATCTTAATGGGAGTTATAGGTATTGTGCTTCATCCTAAATTGATGAATGCGATAACCGAGAAATACCAAGGTTCAAAATATAAAATGATTAATGCTTTCACTCAAGATAATTAGTTAATACGCTATATATTATTGATGCCTAACACCCTAAAATCAAAATAATTCATACACTTTAAAGATGATACATACTGAAAACCTATCAAAATCATACGGCACCTCAACCGTACTTCAAATAGAACGTCTAGACATCCCTAAAGGACAGAGTTTTGGACTTGTTGGAAACAACGGGGCAGGCAAAACAACCTATTTTAGCCTTTTACTGGATTTGATAAAACCAACCACTGGATATGTTAAAAATAACGGTATTGAAGTCCATAAAAGTGAGGCCTGGAAACCGTTTACCGCGGCGTTTATAGATGAAAGTTTCCTTATTGGCTATCTCACACCAGAAGAATACTTTTACTTTATTGGTGAGCTCCGTGGGCAAAACAAGGCCGATGTAGATGCATTATTATCTCAGTTTGAGGATTTTTTCCACGGTGAAATTCTCAAGCAGAAAAAATATTTGCGTGATTTAAGCAAAGGAAACCAAAAGAAAGTAGGAATTGTTGCTGCGCTAATTGGTAATCCAGAGGTCATTATACTCGATGAGCCTTTTGCCAACCTTGACCCAACAACCCAAATCAAATTGAAATCAATTATTAAAGACCTTGCAGAAACCAAAGGCGTAACCGTTTTAGTCTCAAGTCACGATTTAATGCACGTTACCGATGTTTGCGAGCGTATCGTAGTGCTCGAAAAAGGTGAAGTCATTAAAGACTTAGCGACCAACGAGGCAACACTGAAAGAGCTTGAGGCTCATTTTTCTGGTGGAGAGTTGGTCTAAAACTTTACATTAAAATATGCTCTCGCAAAGACGCAGAGGCTCAAAGTATAACTCAATGGATTCATTATTATTGCTCTTAAAACAATCATTTTCTTCTCTGCGCCTCAAAGCCTCTGTGAGATAAATTAGTGAAATCCGTGCCTTAAAATCTTGGCGTCCTTGCGCCTTTGCAAGAGAATATCATCAATAATCCAAAAACTTCCTTATTTTTACAGCCTTACATAATAAGTATGACCTTTTTAAGTTATACTTATTTCATAAAAGCTTAACCTTTTGAAGACAGCCTCTAAAGTCCTAATTATTTTCGGCCTTCTCCTTCTTGTGAGCAATTGCTCTAGAAAAAAGGACACGTTCATCAATCGGAATTTCCACGCCATGGGCACCTATTACAATATTCTCTACAATGGGAATATCGCCCTGGAAAATGGAAGGGCAACGGTTGACAATGCCGCTACCGACAACTATTGGGAGCTGCTTCCCGTGGAGCGTATGGAAACCCAAGATGATTTATTTCTTCCAGGACAGGCGCAAAACCAAGATTTTGAACGTGCAGAAACCAAGGCCATAAAGGCCGTTCAAAAACACGGTATGAACATAAAGGGCAAGGAATATAATCCTCAAATCGACGAAGCCTATTTACTCCTGGGCGAAGCGCGTTATTTTGACCAGCGCTTTATACCAGCCCTTGAAGCGTTCAATTACATACTCTACAAATACCCCGCAAGTGATAAAATAAACACGGCCAAAGTTTGGCGTGAAAAAACCAACATGCGGTTAGATAACGATGACCTAGCCATCGAGAACCTAAAAAAACTTCTCGAACAAGAGGAACTCGAAGACCAAGACCTTGCCGATGCCACCTCTACCTTAGCACAAGCTTATATTAATACAAAATCCAAGGATAGCGCAATCACCCAATTGAGAATAGCCGCAGAATACACCAAAAAGAACAAAGAGGAAGCGCGTTTCCATTATATTATCGGCCAACTATATAATGAATTCGGAAAAATTGATAGTGCCAATCTAGCTTTTGACCATGTGATAGAGATGCACCGTAAAATCCCGAGACCTTATTACATTAATGCCCATCTTGCAAAGGCAGCCAATTTTGATACCATTAACGGAACCGAAATCGAGTTTATGGAATACCTAACCGATTTGGAGGAAGACCGTGAGAACCGGCCATTTCTGGATAAGATTTTTTATCGTATTGCCGAGTTTCATCGCAGCAAGGGCCGTGACTCCTTGGCAATCGCTTATTACAATAAATCTCTGCGTAAGGCCACCACAGACAACAATTTAAAGGTAAGGGATTATGAAACGCTCGGTAATATGTACTTTGACGAAGCTGAATATAAAGTTGCTGGTGCGTACTATGATAGTACAATGACCAATCTAGAGCTTAACTCAAAGCCTTATCGTATCATTAAGCGAAAGCGTGAAAATCTGGATGATGTTATATACTACGAAGATATTGCTCAGGCCAATGACAGTATTTTACGTTTGGTTAAGCTATCTGACGAAGAGCGTTTGGCCTATTTTAACGAATATATAGCGCAATTAAAGGCGAAAGCAGAGGCAGAGGCAAAAAAAGCAGAGGCAGAACAACGTCGTAATGCAGCCTCACAAAACGCCGCCAATACCAATCAGGTCACCAAAAATTCAAGGACAAAGGCTAATATCGGCACACCCGGAAAGCAAACATTTTACTTTTACAACCAAACGACGGTTTCCTATGGTAAAAATGAATTTATCCAAGTATGGGGCGATAGGGAGTTGAAGGATAATTGGAGACTTTCTAGCACTAAGCAAAATACGTTTGCCACGGTTCAAAACGACAGTATAGCCGAGACTACCGACCAATTCGACCCGCTATTTTTACCTGAGACCTACATCAGCCAAATCCCAACCGAGCCAATTGTTATAGATAGTTTGGCAAAGGAACGTAATTTTGCCTACTACCAATTAGGTAGTATATATAAAGAAAAATTTCGTGAATTTGAGTTGGCACAAAATAAACTCGAAGCGCTTTTACAGAACAATCCAGAAGAGCGATTGATCCTTCCCTCAAAATATAATTTGTATAAAATCTACGTTGAGCTTGGCCTGACTTCCAGGGCCGAAGGTATGAAACAGGAAATCATTACCAACCACCCAGATTCCCGCTATGCAGAAATTCTCATCAATCCTGAAGCTGGCCTAAGTACAGACGAAAACAGCCCAGAAACCCTCTATACCAACTTGTACAAAGAATTTGATAGACAAAATTACGCTAGTGTTATCTCAAAAGCCGAAGAATACGTCAAGCAATTTGAAGGCCACCCCATGGTGCCAAAGTTTGAAATATTAAAAGCCTCGGCAAGAGGCAGACTTTACGGTTTCGAGGATTATAAAGAAGGTGTAAATTACGTCGCGTTGACCTATCCAAATTCAGAGGAGGGCAAAAAAGCCGAAAAAATAATCAAAGCGTCCTTTCCTTTATTTTCTAGAAAAACATTTGTACCAGACGATACGGCTAAACACTTTAACGTACTTTATCCCTTTGAAGACGATGAAAAAGATGAAATAGAGGAATTTCAAAAGAAAATGGATGAAGCCATAAAAAAAATCAAGTTCTTTGAATTGACTACCTCGGTCGATGTCTATACAGAAGATGTTACATTTGTAGTCGTCCACGGTTTGAACAGCGTGCAAGGAGCCGCTGGTTTTGCCGAATTATTAAAGGAAAGAAAACAGGACATAAAACGGGATTTCCATTCAATCTCCTCCCCAAACTACGAAATTGTTCAAAGGCACAAAAATTTAAACCAGTACTTAGAATCACTATAAACAACCACAAATACTCATGTTTTCAGAAAAAAAATCAGGACGTATGGCTACAGACTCAGTTTCCCAGCAAAACACCATTGGAAAAGGCACAACCATTACCGGCGATATTGTTAGCGATGGCGATTTTAGAATCGAAGGTAAAATCGAAGGCAATGTCAAAACTCCAGGCAAAGTTGTAATCGGTAAGACCGGGATGATAAATGGCACCTTGAAGAGTAGCAATGCCGACATCGAAGGTAAATTTTCCGGCAAAATCATTTTAACAGATACGCTTTCCTTAAGAGCTACCGCACACGTTGAGGGCGAAACCGAAGTTGGAAAACTTGCTGTAGAACCAGGTGCAACCTTTAATGCCACATGTTCTATGGGAGGCAGCTCTAAGTCGTTTAGCAGCAATACCTCAAAGTCAGAACCATCAACTTCAAAACCACAAGCAGATAAACAGTAAAGGCCCCAATAAATACGTTAGATTTACGACCGTTGCTCTGCAAATGGGCCTAACCATTTGGCTTGGAAACCTGCTGGGTGAATGGCTTGATACTAGATATGAAAAAGACTACTGGGAAAGCACCATGACGCTTCTATCTGTTTTTATCGCAATGTACATGGTCATTTCACAAGTTATAAAGGTCTCAAGAGAGGATGATTAGCGCATTTTTAAAACAAGCCGTAATTTTTGGTCTTGTCTTTATCTTTGTGTTTAAAGCCCAACACTTTCTAAACACCAAGGCAGATTTAATCAGGTTCAGTGTTCTTGACGTTGATATTTTCTTTGCCGCGTCGTCGCTGATTATCTGCTTACACTTTCTTTTTTTAGAAAGATTTCCAAAGATTAAGCCTCAACTGGGTTACATTTATTTACCAACACTTTTTATTAAAAGTATTTTATTCTATTTGTTTTTCCAGGATACAGTATTTGAGATTGAAACTTTCGCGATGGCAGAGCGGTTAAATTTATTTATACCACTTGCCCTATTTCTAACTCTGGAAGTCTATGTGATTACCAAGATTTTGAACAGATAAAAACCTTGAAATTTACGCTAGAATAGAGTTTGTAATATTAATTTATTATGTACTTTTGCACGGAATTTAGAAAGGGTAATTTTTTGACTTTACAACTAATGAGGGATTTGCAGCATTATATCAGATTTTCGGTTTTCGCAATTCTTATTTTTACAGCACCCGTTGCTTTCGCTCAAGAGCATGATGAAGCAGCACACGGGGACGAACATTCTGATGGAATGGTCGATACAAAACAAGAGGTTGATCAGTATATTCTGCATCATATTCAGGATTCACACGATTTTCACCTCTTTTCATATACCAATGACGCTGGCGAACGCGTTCACGTTGGGTTTCCACTGCCTGTAATTATCTGGACTAGTAATGGCTTGACCACTTTTATGTCCTCTGAGTTTCATCATGATGACAGTGGCGAGGTAATTGTTGAAAAAAACGGATTAAAATTCGCTAAACTACACAGTAAAATTTACGAGTTGGAACAAGGCGCTTCCGAAGTTGTCTTAGATGAGGAAGATCATGCCACTAACGCACATAGGGTATTGGATTTTTCAATCACTAAAAGCGTGGTTGGTATTTTATTGATTGGTATATTGCTTTTCATCTGGTTTAGAGGCTTGGCCAAGCAGTATAAAACCAAAAAGATCCCAACTGGTTTTGGCCGGGTTTTAGAGCCACTGGTAATCTACGTACGGGATGAAATCGCAAGACCAAATATTGGCGAAAAGCACTACAGAAAGTTTACGGGCTATTTATTAACGGTTTTCTTTTTCATATGGCTACTCAATTTGGCGGGTTTAACTCCTTTCGGGTTTAACGTTACCGGTCAATTGGCAGTAACCGCGGCTTTAGCTGTTTTTACATTGATTATTTACACATTTAGTGGTAACAAGGAATACTGGAAACACATACTGTGGATGCCAGGTGTACCTTACTTAATTCGTCCAGTATTGGCTGTGATAGAATTGGCTGGAGCGTTTTTGATTAAGCCATTTTCATTGTTGGTTCGACTTTTTGCTAATATTTCCGCAGGTCACATCGTCGTTATGAGTTTGATTGCAATTATGTTCACCTTGCGCGAATCTTTAGGTACGGTGGGTTCTACAGGTCTTTCTTTGTTATTGTCCTTTTTTATCACCTTGATTGAAGTTTTAGTGGCATTTTTACAGGCCTATATATTTACCATGTTATCGGCGTTGTTTATCGGTATGGCGGTTGCAGAACATGATCACGATGATGCTCACGATGTTGCAGAAGGCGCTGAGCGAAGAGCCGATGTTATTTAATTGGAGTTTTTTTAATTTTTTATAAATCTATTTATTATGTACAATTTAATTGGAGCAGGATTAATCGTAATCGGAGCAGGTATTGGTCTTGGTCAAATCGGTGGAAAAGCAATGGAAGGTATTGCACGTCAACCAGAAGCGACAGGTAAGATTCAAACCGCGATGATTATTATTGCAGCACTTTTAGAAGGTCTTGCATTTGGTGCTTTATTCTTAGGAAAATAAGAACCGCAAAATCCACAAAACACAACCTGCAACGGTTGGTTGCAGGTTGTGTTTTTAAAAATTAAAAAACAAAAATTAAGTTACTAAAATGGAAAAATTACTAAATGACTTTTCGCCAGGATTATTTATAGTTCAGACCATATTATTATTGGGTCTTATCGTATTAATGGCGAAATTTGCTTGGAAACCGATTATGAATTCTCTTGCCGAAAGAGAAGGAGGTATTCAAGATGCCTTAGATTCAGCTGAAAAAGCAAAATTGGAGATGGAAAATCTTCAGGCAGACAATCAAAAGTTGTTGCAAGAAGCCAGATTAGAGCGCGAAAGCATGCTAAAGGAAGCTCGTGAGATGAAGACCAAGATGATTGATGATGCAAAAGAGGAAGCTCAAACACAGGCCAACAAAATGATTGAGCAAGCCCAGACTGCAATTGAAAGTGAGAAAAAATCTGCAATGGCAGAACTTAAGAGCCAAGTAGCTTTAATGTCAATCGAAATTGCAGAAAAAGTAGTGCAAGATGAATTATCGGGAAAATCGAAGCAAATGGAGTTGGTTGATAAAATGCTGGGCGAAGCCACGTTGAACTAAACTAAAAATTATCCACTTACGTGGGCAATACTATGTCACAAAGAGCAGCCATACGATACGCTAAAGCCTTATTGAGTCTTTCGGAGGAAAATAACACCTCATTGGTCGTCAATAAGGATATGGTGTTGATTGAAAAAACCATTTCAGAGCATAAGGAATTGAGGCAAGCACTCGAGAGTCCAGTAGTAGCACCTTCAGCCAAAAAGGGCGTTGTTTTAGAGGTTTTCAAACAAGTTGATTCCCACTCTAAGGGCCTTGTAGATACGTTAATTGAAAATAATAGAATTTCAATTTTGGGTGAAGTTGCCAAACAATATACTAGACTCTACGATGAGCTCAAAGGTATTCAAGCAGCTACGGTTACCACAGCCGTTCCATTGGATGCAGGTCTGGAGAAAAAGGTAACAGCTAAAGTAAAGGAGCTTACTGGTAAGGACGCTGAATTGAAAAAAGTGGTAGATAGAGATATAATTGGAGGATTCATTCTTCGGGTTGGTGATACGCAATACGATGCGAGCGTTGCTAATAAATTAGAAAAATTAAAAAGAGAATTTACATTAAATTAAACGTCCTTGATACGCTACCAGGTATTAACGTAGTGTTGCATTAGGAAAATATTTATAAAAGATGGCAGAAGTAAAACCAGCTGAGATTTCAGCAATCTTAAAACAACAGCTTTCAGGATTTGAAGCGGGAGCAAGTTTAGACGAAGTAGGAACTGTACTTACCGTTGGTGATGGTATAGTTCGTGCTTATGGACTCTCAAACGCTCAGTACGGCGAATTGGTTGAGTTTGATGGCGGCCTTGAGGGTATCGTGCTAAACTTGGAGGAAGATAACGTAGGTATAGTACTTTTGGGAGCCTCTGTTGGAGTCCAAGAAGGATCTACTGTAAAACGAACTGGCCGAATCGCCTCAATCAATGTTGGTGAGGGAATTGTTGGTCGAGTGGTTGATACTCTTGGCAACCCAATAGACGGTAAAGGCGCTATTTCTGGAGAAACTTTTCAAATGCCACTTGAGCGTAAAGCACCGGGTGTCATTTATCGTGAACCTGTAACCGAGCCGCTTCAAACTGGTATAAAGGCTATTGATGCCATGATTCCCGTTGGTAGAGGTCAGCGTGAGTTGGTTATTGGTGACCGACAGACTGGTAAAACTACGGTTTGTATTGATGCCATACTAAATCAAAAGGAATTTTACGATGCGGGCGAGCCCGTATATTGTATTTACGTTGCGGTTGGGCAAAAGGCTTCAACGGTAGCGAATATTGCTAAAACATTAGAGGAAAAAGGAGCTCTAGCGTACACAACCATAGTTGCAGCAAACGCATCAGACCCAGCTGCAATGCAGGTTTATGCACCGTTTACCGGAGCATCTATTGGTGAATACTTTAGAGATACTGGTCGTCCTGCACTTATTGTATATGACGATTTGTCTAAGCAAGCGGTTGCCTATCGTGAGGTATCGTTATTATTACGTCGTCCGCCGGGCCGTGAGGCTTATCCGGGTGATGTATTCTACCTTCACTCAAGATTATTGGAGCGTTCCGCAAAAATCATTAATAACGATACCATAGCTCAAGAAATGAACGATTTACCAGAGGTTCTCAAACCTATGGTAAAAGGTGGTGGTTCCTTAACCGCTTTACCAATTATCGAGACCCAGGCTGGGGACGTGTCCGCGTACATCCCTACTAACGTGATTTCAATTACCGATGGGCAGATATTCTTGGATGGTGATCTATTCAACTCTGGTGTACGTCCGGCGATTAATGTTGGTATTTCAGTATCCCGTGTTGGAGGTAACGCCCAGATAAAATCAATGAAAAAGGTTTCTGGTACTTTGAAATTGGACCAAGCGCAATTCCGTGAATTAGAGGCCTTCGCTAAGTTCGGTTCAGACCTTGATGCGGTTACCTTAAATGTAATTGAAAAAGGGAAGCGTAACGTTGAAATATTAAAACAGGCACAAAACGACCCCTTTGCTGTAGAAGAGCAAGTAGCAATTATCTACGCGGGTTCTAAAAACTTGTTAAGAGATGTTCCTGTGGAAAAAGTGAAGGGATTTGAAAGAGATTACATCGAATTCCTAAAGGCGAAACACCCAGAAACCCTTGCAACCTTAAAATCTGGTAAGCTGACTGACGAGGTGACCGACACGCTTACGAGTGTGGCGAAGGATATGACTGGGAAGTATTAGGAAAGAGTTCAGAGTTCAGAGTTCAGACTTTGATAAATGAATTAAAATTTGGATAATGTCGCTTGAGAATAGTCCAATTAGACAGAAAAGTTTTCAATTTGCTGTTGATATCATTGGTTTTAGCGATAAACTGAAAGAAAACCAAGACTTTGAACCGGCTTCTTAAATCTTGAAAAGCGGAACGAGCATAGGAGCAAATGCCCGCGAAGCACAACGAGCGGTTAGTAACAAAGATTTTAAGAACAAATTTGGCATAGCTTTAAAAGAAGCTGATGAAACAAAATATTGGTTAGAAATTCTTGAGGCCGCAGGAAGACAAGTACCAAAAGAATTAATCTATAAATGCGAAGAGTTAATTAGAGTTTTAGCAGCAATTATCAAAAACTCATAACTCCAAACTCATAACTAATAATTGGCTTATGGCTAACTTAAAGGAAATACGTAATAGAATTACATCGGTATCATCAACCATGCAGATTACCAGTGCTATGAAAATGGTATCTGCTGCAAAATTGAAAAAGGCTCAGGATGCTATTACCGCAATGCGCCCTTATGCCAATAAATTAACTGAGCTGTTACAGAACCTCAGCGCCACCTTGGATGAGGATTCGGGTAGTAAGTTCTCTGAACAACGCCAATTAAAAAAGGTTTTAATAGTTGCCATAACTTCCAATAGGGGATTGTGCGGCGCTTTTAATTCAAACATCATTAAGGCTGTTTCTAAGCGCGCTACAACTACCTACGCCAATCAGGAAGTCTCTTATGTGACAATTGGTAAAAAAGCCAACGACGCATTTAAAAGAACTGACGCCGTTATCGCAGATAAAAGCCCTGTGTTTGACGATTTAAGTTACGATAACGTCGCTGATATCGCGGAGATGTTGATGGAACAATTTATGTCAGGTGATTTTGATAGAATTGAAATTATTTACAACAAATTCAAGAATGCTGCAACCCAAGAGGTCATGACCGAGCAGTTTCTTCCTATTAAACCAGTGGATGGGGATGACAATCTAACAGCAGATTATATTTTTGAGCCCTCAAAATTGGAAATTGTTGATGAGTTAATTCCCAAGTCCTTAAAAACACAACTTTATAAAGCCATTCGGGATAGTTTCGCTTCAGAACATGGTGCACGTATGACTGCAATGCATAAAGCAACTGACAATGCTACAGAGCTTAGGGATCAACTTAAACTCACGTACAACAAAGCACGACAGGCTGCCATTACCAATGAAATTTTAGAAATTGTAGGAGGTGCGGACGCACTGAGCAATTAGACGCAGCGCCAGCAGAGCCAAATTACTTAAAACTCGAACGCACTGAGCAATTAGACGCAGCGCCAGCGGAGCCAAATTACTTAAAACTCGAACGCACTGAGCAATTAGGCGCAGTGCCAGCAGAGCCAAATTACTTAAAACTCGAACGCACTGAGCAATTAGACGCAGCGCCAGCAGAGCCAAATTACTTAAAACTCGAACGCACTGAGCAATTAGACGCAGCGCCAGCGGAGTCAAATTACTTAAAACTCGAACGCACTGAGCAATTAGACGCAGCGCCAGCAGAGCCAAATTACTTAAAACTCGAACGCACTGAGCAATTAGACGCGGCGCCAGCGGAGCCAAATTACTTAAAACTCGGACGCACTGAGCCATAAGGTACAGCGCAACGGGAGCCAAATTAAATGAACAGAAAATGGCTTTAATTTTAAGTGCTGGCTAATACATAATAATTAAACTTACAGGAAGCGATGTGCTGTATTTACAACAGTAATAAACCCGATTTTTTAATCCTGTTTTTTACGGCAATTCCAAAAATATCGACGAACGGTTATTTTTATCCGATTTATTGCGCGTTTTTCAGATATTTATTTATCTTTATCCTCCCAATCTTAACCTACTTAAATTATGACACTATTAAAAACAGTAGTTTGGTCTATCATTTTTTCGGTTATTTGCAGTTTATCTTATGCCCAAGACAAGGGAATTTCAGTAAAAGCAAAACCAACCATAACGTGTGATGCCGCTTATTACCAAGAGTGGTACTCAGGTCATAGCCTTGGAGTTAATGGCTTCAATGTAATTTTTCCCAAAGTCACCCTTAATGGCGATGTTGAGTTGAAGGACGTTTATTTTAAAGGTCTTAAAGCTCCTCTACAACAAACAAAAGGGCAATTTGTAGCTACTTTAGAAAAGCCATCAAAGTTATTCACAATTCAAAAATCCAATAAACCAAATAATTACAAATTTAAACTTCGTGATAATGAATGTGTAATTAGCTACGTTAAAGATGGTGAAAAACACTTTATGAAAATTACAATCAATGATCAACGCGCCGCAGCATTTTATAAAAAGGGACCACCATCACGATATGGAGATACCGGTTCATCAAGCTTAGTCTCCGTAGATAATTCTGAATAATATTAAATTATGGCAGAAAAAACCCGATTGGAAAATCGGGTTTTTTTGTTTGAAAGCTAGGTACGTCCTGAAAATTCCTTTCATTAAAATTAAGACTTATACAATAAATCAGAATCACACAAAATGACCAAATTGGGTTTTTACTTTTAAGCCTAAGCTCGCCAGTAATTGGGTCTAATTAACTTAAAAACCATAAGCTAATGTAACATTTATCATCAATTGTGTCTAAAGGGAAATAACCTTTTAAATAGACTCAAAATGAATCAGCTTAAAAATTATGTTTTATTGTTAACCATTATTATTCTTGGTACAATTCTAAATGCGCAGAATAAAGTCTTTGACGTAGAAATTAAAGGCACTGGAAACCCAATTTTACTATTCCCCGGGTTTACATGTCCTGGTGACGTTTGGGATGGTGTGGTCAAAGAACTATCAAACGACTATGAGTGCCATGTCTTTACTTTTGCGGGCTTCGGCGGAATGCCAGCGATAAAAAAACCTTGGCTTCCAAAAATAAAAGAAGCTATTTCTTTTTACATTTCAGAAGAACAATTAAAAGCTCCAACACTAATAGGTCACAGTTTAGGCGGAACGCTCGCACTTTGGCTTGCTACAGAGAAAAAACATAATTTCAATAAAATAATTGTCGTAGATGCTCTAGCCTCTACTGGCGCTTTAATGATGCCAAATTTTGACGCCAATAGTATAACTTACGACAACCCTTACAGTCAGCAAATGCTTAATATGGATGAGAATAGTTTCAAGGCCATGGCTGACCAAATGGCAAAAGGCATGAGCCTTAATCAAGAAAAGCAAGACTTGATTACCAAATGGATGGTTGAATCTGATAGGGAAACCTACGTTTACGGTTATACGGATTTACTTAAATTGGACCTTCGAGAAGACCTTACCGAAATAAAGACCCCAGTAATCATTTTGGCAGCTACCCAACCCTACGGACTGGGAACCGTAAGAAAGACCTACGCCAAACAATATGAAAAACTAAAGGATTACAACATAAAATTTGCTGAGAACTCAGCCCATTTTATCATGTTTGACCAACCAAAATGGTTGATTGAAGCCATAATATCTGAACTTTGATTTCATTAATCTCGGTATAAATGCCAACTCAAAAGGAATTTGATATCATTTACAAAACCAATTATCCCAAGGTCGTCCGGCTGTGTATGGGTTATTTTGAAGGCGATGAGGCATTAGCCAGTGATGTTGCACAAGATGTGTTTATAAAGGTTTGGGGAAATTTAGCAAATTTTAGAAATGAATCGAGCATGTCCACCTGGATTTATAGAATTACCGTAAATACCTGTCTATCCAGTCTGCGTAAAAAGAGGAAAACTCCCGTTTCCGTAAAAAAACATCTTGGTCATCTAGAATCAGAAACCGACGACCTTTCATCTGAAAAAGAGCGTCGATTAAACGCTCTTTACGGATGTATCAACAAATTAAATAATGACAACAAGAGTCTACTTTTACTGGAATTGGAAGGTTTGCCCCAAAAGGAAATAGCATCAATAACAGGTTTGAGCCATGCAGCCGTGAGAACCAGACTGCACCGAATAAAAGACCAACTAACAAAATGCGTAACATTATGACAGAATTTGAAAACTTAAAGTCACATTGGGCTAAACAAAAACAAACCGATACGCCAGAAAATGGCAGCCAAACCATTGTAAGGAAAACAACATCCATAAAACGAAAACAGGTACTGACCAATCTGATTTTGATTAGCACTTTAGCTGTCCTAATTTTATTTTTCTTTTACGTGTCGGCCTACAATAGTTCAAGAGCCACGTTAGGTTTAGGAATTATGATAAGCGTTCTTGCGATTAGAATTGTGTTGGAAATTTTCAGCATCAGGCAACTAAACCGGCTTAAATTTGATTTGGAAACGGCAATGTTCAAACAGAAAATTAGTAACTATTACAAAAGACGTATCCGTACCCATTATATTTTTACGCCAATCATCATCGCAGCGTATTCTTTCGGGTTTATACTATTATTACCGCTTTTTAAGGAAAGTCTCAGCAGCGGCTTTTACCTTTATATCAAAATCTCAGCGATTTTTGTTTTAATCGGATTGGTAACATTAATAGGGGTTCAAGTAAAAAAGGAACTTTCGGCTTTAAAAGGGATTAAAAATTAGCAATCAAATTAATATTGATTTAAATATTTTAATCTTGGTTCTTGACTCTTATAGTCTTGACTCCTGATATTTGTAAAATTTGTGGCATACAAGCCAAGAGCCAAAGGCTAAAGTCTAATAGCCAACAACAGCTAACAGCCTATATCCCAAAACTGGCATCAAAATTGAAATCGTATTTTTGGTACACTTAATCTATAGAACATGAAATCGTTTAAACCACTTGTTTATTTAGTCATGATTTTTATATCCATGAGCAGCATAACCAATTGTTCTTCTGCGCAAAAACTACAAAAAAGCGCGCCGGCCGATTTTGGAGACGTTTATTTTCAAAAATGGACAGCAGGTGTTCGAGGTGGCGGTTCTGGTATTAATCTTTTTATCCCTTTAAAAAATAAACCCATCAAATTAGATAGTGTTTATTTTAGGGGCAAAGCGGCTAAGTTAGAAACTAAGGATAGCCGCCCAATGGTCTATATCGGTAGATTTACTACTAAATTTAATCAGCAGAGCGATATTATCCTTAGTAGCGATATGAACGAGGAGGCCAAGAATACCTTGCCGGTCAAAACGGAAAAAATTCCTTTTGAACTGAAATCCAACGAATGTGTAGTTAGTTATAAGGCTAAAGACGAAACCAAACATTACAAGATTACAGGAATTGAAGAGAAAGCAGCGCAGAACTATCCTAGTGCACCTACAAACAAACAATAAAAAAAAAAGACCCTGATGTTCATTTTGCGCAGTCATACTTAAAAACGTACATTTAGCAAGATAAATTAAACTTCTTCATTGGGCGCATTAAAATTACTGTTTAGGCAAACATTTATCTACGGTTTAGCCACCGTATTGCCTAGAATGATTAATTTCTTTTTGGTGTTTCTTTACACCACTGAGGGTGTGCTGTCATCTGTTGCAGAATACGGTAGAATAAGCATTATATTTTCTTATTTCGTATTGTTCAACGTCATTTTAGCCTACGGGATGGAAACGGCGTTTTTTAGATTTTACAGTAAAGAAAGAGATAAGAGCCAGGTAGTTTCAACCTCAACCGTGTCCTTGCTCGTTTCTTCATTGGGATTTTTTTTATTGGCTCTTATCTTTCAAAACCAGATTGCGAGTTTTGTAGATATAGATGTTAAATACATCAACTTAGTCATCTGGATTTTGTTTTTGGATGCTTTGGTTATTATCCCATTTGCCTACCTAAGGGCCACCGAAAAACCAGTTCGCTACGCTGTAATTAAAATCCTGAATGTCTTGGTAAACATTGGTTTAAATCTATTTTTTCTATTGGCATTAAAGGATTTAGCCAAAAACAACTCCGTTTTTAAAGCGATTTACATTCCTGATTTTGAAGTTAGTTACGTGTTTATCGCCAATCTAGTAGCCAGTGGCTTGACCCTACTTTTAATGTTAACGTTCTACACCAAGATTTCATATCAATTTGACAAACCGTTATGGAAAAAAATGCTTCGTTACGCTTTACCGGTATTGGTTGCTGGAGTTGCGTTTTCCATAAACGAGACTTTTGATCGTATTCTGTTAGATCAGCTTTTGCCAGAAGACATCGCCGAAACCCAAATAGGGATGTACTCAGCCTGTTATAAATTAGCTTTATTTATGACGCTTTTCGCGACTGCCTACCGTTTGGGGATCGAGCCTTATTTCTTCAGCCATTCTAATTCCAAAAATCCACAAAAAAACTACGCGAGAATTCTCGAGTTTTTCGTGGCCATAGGTTCGGTCATTTTATTGAGCGTCGTTGTTTTTGCAGATGTTATAAAACCATTGGTCATAAGGAGCGAGGCCTACTGGGAAGCCATGTGGATTGTACCCATAATTCTCATCGCCCATTTTTGTCTTGGAATTTACCACAATCTTTCAGTCTGGTATAAAATCACCGACCGTACTAAATTTGGCGCCTATATTTCAGTTTTTGGCGCTATGGTTACCTTAATCATCAATATTTTATTTATAAAGCACTATGGTTACAAAGCTTCAGCAGTAGCCACCATGGTCGCTTATGGGCTTATGATGCTGACTTCGTTTTACTTTGGAAGAAAATACTACCCTATTCCCTATAATTTGAAAAAAATCAGTCTTTATCTGATACTTTCCATCACACTTTCAGTTTTGTCGTTTTATAGATTTCGGGAGCAGATTTTTATTGGTATTTCAATGTTAATTGTATTTTTGGGTATCGTTGCTTTTATGGAAAAACGACAGATTTTGATGTTTTTGAGAAAAGATTGAGTATTTAATACACACTGTTGTTGAGTTATTTATCTAAACGTTTTCAATTAGAGGATGTTAATAACCATGAATGATGCTAGAACATGGATTACTAATCACTAAATAAATATCCGTATGCACGGGTAGTACGATGAAAATAAAAATTATAAACAAGTCCAACCACAATTTACCGAGTTATGAAACCATAGCCTCGGCAGGTATGGATTTGAGGGCAAATCTATCTGAATCACGAATCTTAAAGCCCCTAGAACGAACCATAGTTGGTACTGGGTTGTTCATTGAATTACCGGCAGGTCTTGAAGCTCAAGTAAGACCAAGAAGTGGACTTGCCGCCAAAAAAGGGGTTACCGTTTTAAACGCCCCTGGCACCATCGATGCCGATTACCGGGGAGAAATTGGAGTGATTTTAGTAAATGTTTCAAACGAGGATTTTACAATACAAAACGGCGAACGTATCGCCCAATTGGTCATCGCCAGGCACGAACGGGCAGAGTGGATTAAAGTAGAAAACATAAGCGAAACCGAGCGTGGTGAAGGTGGATTTGGGAGTACTGGGGTGTAAAATTTTTACAAAGGCAGGAATCCTCATGTAGATTTAAATGAGTGTTATCAAGAAAATATGAGATAAAATTTAGTGATTATGTTAGACCAAAATGGTTTTTTCTTGTCAGCCGAGGTTAAAAGCGCAGGAAAAAACCTGTGAGGCACATAACTTCAAGGTAACTGGCATAAAGTAAATACCAATAAAATTTAGATACCCGCCTTCGCGGGAAGCGAACATGAAAATAATAGTCCCCATGGCGGGTCGAGGATCTCGATTACGCCCACATAGTTTAACAGTTCCAAAACCTTTAATCCCCGTTGCAGGGCAGCCAATTGTACACCGATTGGTCAAGGATATTGCAAAGGTCTTAAAACAGCCAATTGATGAAATTGCGTTTGTTTTGGGCGATGCCGCATGGTTTGGAGATAATGTCGTTAAGAGCTTAGAGCAATTGGCTACCAACCTTGGGGCGAAAGCTTCAATTTATCGGCAGGATAAGCCTTTGGGAACTGGTCATGCCATTATGTGTGCAGAACCCTCCTTATCGGGCCCAGCGGTTGTGGCTTATGCAGACACTTTAATTAGGGCTGAATTTGATTTAGATGCCGAAGCTGATAGCGTTATCTGGACCAAAAAGGTGGAAAACCCAGAAGCTTATGGCGTAGTAAAGCTCAACGAAAAAGAAGAAATCACTAAACTTGTTGAAAAACCAGAGCGTTTTGTAAGCGACCAAGCGGTAATAGGTATTTATTATTTTAAGGATATTTTAGTTTTAAAGCAAAAGCTGCAAGAGGTTTTAGATGAAAATATCATGAACGGCGGCGAATATCAAATCAACGACGGTATCAAACGGATGATGGCAGAAGGGCGAGTCTTTAAAACTGGCACAGTTGATGAATGGATGGACTGCGGGAACAAGAATGTAACGCTCGACACCAATACCAAAATGCTGCATTTTCTAAAGGCCGATGGCGAGGAACAGTTAATTTCAGACTCGGTTGTAATGGAAAATTCCAAAATCATTGAACCTTGCTTTATTGGTAATAATGTCATATTACGCAATACAACCCTTGGACCCAACGTTTCAATAGGCAAAGATTGTTTGGTTGAAGGTTCTACCGTTAAAAACAGCTTAATCCAGAATCAAACGCAAATAAAAAATGCTAACTTGGATCATGCTATGATTGGTAGCCATGTAAAATACGATGGAAAATTTAAAGCAATTAGTATTGGGGATTATTCGGTTTTGGAATAGAATCCGTTACCAAGCTTCAAAGCATTAGAGGAATTTAAGCCTGACACCGAAAAACAACAAAGCATTGTTAAATTTGAAACCATAAGTTTATTCAATGGATAAGGGTTAAATAGTTTAGATAGGTTTTGAACTTAAGTCTAAGGTTAACTCAAGGGAACCATATCCATACTAAAAATATCTGGAATTAATATAAATTTCGATTTTAAACAACACCCTAGTGCCGGGATAGTATGTCAATGAAATTTTAAAATTAGCCTTAAGTTTTTCATTTAGGGAGAGGCAAAAAAGTCAAGGAAATTAAATGAGATCGAAAATCCATATTTTAGCAGTTTGCTTCGGAGTTTTAATGTTTCCGCAGAACTTCTCTGCGCAAGTGGATTTTAACCAGCGTCCAAACGATGATCTTGGAATTGTTGAAGATCAGTTTCAGGAATATTTCTTTGAGGCTATAAAACAGAAAGGCATAGAAAACTATCAAAAATCAATAGATGCCTTATTAAAATGTATTGAGCTTGATGACGAAAAACCCGTTCTTTTTTATGAATTGGGGAAAAATCACATGCAACTCAAAAACTTTGGGGCTGCAGAAGATGCCTTCAAGGAAGCCGTCTCCCTAGAACCTCAAAACGAGTGGTTTTTAGATGAGCTTTACGGCGCTTATCTTCAGCAGAGCGAGATGAAAAAAGCACTTAAAACCGTGAGGCAGTTGGTTGAATTTCATCCGGACTACAAACAGGATTTGGCATCGCTTTACATTAGGCTTGAAAAATATAACGACGCCTTAGAGTTACTGGATGAAATGGACGCCAAATTAGGTTATAGCAAAGACCGTGATTACTTGCGCAATCAAATTTACAACCTTACTGGGGATGACAAGGAACGTATAGAAAACCTTGAAGAACGTGTTAAAACTAATCCAGAGGATGAAAGCACTTACCTGAGATTAATTTTTAGATACAGCGAAACGGGTGAAACTGATAAAGCCTTTAATGCAGCCAAGAAACTTGAAGAACTAAATCCAGATTCCCAACTCGTGCATTTAGCTTTATACAAGTTTTATTTAGATGCTGAGGAAACCGATAAGGCCATACAATCCATGAAAATTGTATTGACTAGCCCAGTTATAAAACCTGAGGCAAAAACTAAGGTGTTAAACGATTTTGTAAAATTTGTGTCGGCAAATCCAGAATATGAGAGCGAGCTCATTGAGATTACGTCTTTGATTAGTGAAGACAAAAGCGTAAAGACCTTGACCGAACTAGGCCAGTACCACCTGCAAATGGGCGACAAGGAAAAAGCGTTAAACTATTTTGAGGAAGTTGTAAAGCAGGAGCCAAAGAACTTTAACATTATCAAAGATGTTATGTTGTTGAACCTGGATTTAAAAAATTTCAAAAGAGCCGAAAAACTTAGCGCAGAAGCTATTGAATTATTCCCTGCGCAACCTGTTTTATATTTGGCCAACGGTGTGGCAAATACCAATTTAAACAAGCCAAAAGTCGCCGCTAAAAATCTGGAAATCGGTGTGGATTACGTCATCGACGACACTAAAATGCTTACCGATTTCTACAAACAACTAAGCCAAGCCTATAAAATGATGAATAATATCAAAAAATCTGAGACATTTGCTAAAAAAGCACAAGCACTATCAAATGGGCAGTAGCACTAACAAAACTCTTGTTTTTATATTAATTTTATTTGCAATGTTATTGACATCCTGTGGCTCACCAAAAGCAATAGCTACAGATGGTAGTATAAATGAAAAGTTGACTGCCAAACAGCTCATAAAGGCAAATAAAATACGTAATGCCGATTTTAAGACCCTGCAAGCCCGAGTTAAAATTGATATTATCGAGGATGGAAGGGAACAGGGTTACACCGTCACTTTAAGAATGGAGCGTGATAAAACCATTTGGCTCAATGCTACGCTAGGCTTGGCAAGAGCGAAAATCACTCCGAAAAGTGTTCAGTTTTATGATAAACTCAACAACCAGTACTTTGATGGTAACTACGCCTTATTGAGTGATATATTGGGTATAGAACTTAATTTTGAACAGGTGCAGAATTTACTCATTGGGCAGCCCATGTTCAATTTAAAAAACAGGGACTACGAGATTTCCAATAATAACACCTCTTACGTTTTGGCTCCAGTACCCCAAGACCCATTACTGGAACTTTTTCTATTGTTCAATCCCACGCATTTAAAGATGGACTCCCAACAATTATCACAAACCTTAAAGAAACGTTTTTTACAGATAGACTATACCGAATATCAACAGATTGATAAGGAAATTCTTCCACAGAACATAAAAATCATAGCCATTGAGGAGTACGAGCAATTGACGGTAGAGCTGGAATACAGATCGGTCAATATCAATCAAGATGTACGTTTTCCCTTTAATATCCCATCGGGCTTTGAAGAACTAATTCTTGAAGATGCTAAATAGACGTTCAACATTTTTACTTATAGGTTTTCTTGGATTTTTCAGCTTAAATCTCAATGCCCAAAGTGCAAAACAAAAAGCGCTCGAGGCTAAGCGGCTAAAGTACCAAAATGAATTAAAGCAGCTTAATTCACTTTTGTTTTCAGGTAGAAAAAGAGAGAAATCCACATTGTCTGCCGTCGAGGATTTAAATTATAAGGTAAACGTTCGCAAAAACCTAATTAAGGTTACCAATGATCAAGCCAATCTACTCACACGGGAGATAAATGCCAACCAAAATGAAATCTCCAGTTTACGAGATCAGCTAGAAGAGTTAAAGGAGACTTACGCTAATATGGTTGTAAAATCATACAAGAGCAAATCAGAACAAAGCAAGGTGATGTTTTTACTGTCTTCAGAAAATTTTAAACAAGCCTATAAACGACTACAGTACATACAGCAATACGCAGATTATCAAAAAGAGCAAGGTGAGTTAATAAAAACAAAGACAAAAAAACTACAGGTTTTAAACAAAGATCTGTTGCGGCAGAAAAGCGATAAAGAACAATTGATTGTTGAGAATAGGGCCGCAAAAAAGGAACTCGAAAAAGAGTTAAAGGAACAAGAGAAACTAATGGCTTCCATTAGAAAAAACATGAGTTCCTACACCTCAAAAATTAGACAGACCCAACGAGAAATTGACAAACTGGACAAGGAAATAAATAGATTGATTAAGGAGGCTATTGCTGCCTCTAATAAAAAAGCCGGAAAATCTAGTTTGTCAAAAGGTTTTGCACTTACAGCGGAAGAAAAGCTGCTCGGTAAGAGCTTTGTATCTAATAAGGGCAAATTACCCTGGCCAGTTGAACGTGGGGTAGTCAAGGTTAAATATGGTAAACAGCCCTCTCCAATTGATAGAACCATAACCATAAATAGTTCTGGAGTAAGAATTGCTACTGAGAAAAATGCAAAAGTCAGAGCGGTCTATGAAGGGGAAGTTTTAGCGGTCATGGGTAAGAAATATTCAAACCCTACAGTGTTGATTCAACATGGAAACTACATTACGGCCTACAAAAACTTATCAAAGGTTTACGTTAAAAAAGGTGATAATATTGAAACCAAGCAAACTATTGGTGAGGTATTTACCGATACCAATGGCAATTCCATTCTCTTTTTCAGTTTGCATAAAGAAGACAGAACCCAGAACCCCGCTTATTGGATTTACAAAATGTAAATTAGAACCTTACCAGAACAAAGCCGTTTCTGGTTTTACGGTAATGGTTTCCGCTCCAATAGTAAAAGCGCTTCCCTTTATCCTAATGATTTTATGATGTCTTGGTGCAGTTTTTACAACCGTTACACGAGCAGGAGTAGCTACCACCCTTTTTGCGCAGGAGCTAAAATTAAATAGAAACCCAAAGAGTAGCAAGCAAAATAAATACCTCATGGTTTAAATGCTTTACGATTTAGACCAAATGAGTTTAAAATGGTTTAAATTATTCAAAAAGTGCTTTGAGTTCGGTGGCATCTTTGGCCTTCATCTTACCTGCTAGAACCAAACTCAATTGTTTTCGGCGCAATGCGGCTTCGTACCGTTCTTTTTCCAAATCGGTTTCGGGAATAAGTTCGGGCACCCTTACTGGGCGACCCGTATCATCAACTGCCACAAAGGTGTAAATCGCTTCGTTCGCTTTTATGCATTCCCCAGACTCACGGTCTTCAACCCAAACGTCCATATAAACCTCCATAGAGCTTTTAAAAGCTCGCGATACCTTGGCCTCAACGGTAACCACACTTCCCAGTGGCACCGAACGGTTAAAAGCAACATGGTTAACAGAAGCGGTAACTACTATGCGCCGGCTATGGCGTCTTGCGGCGATGCTGGCAGCACGATCCATTCGCGCCAATAGTTCCCCTCCAAATAAATTGTTTATAGGGTTGGTTTCGCTTGGCAAGACCATATCGGTCATTACTGTTTTTGATTGAAATGCAGTTCTTGGAGTCATGTAAGATATAATGTGATTCTAAGTCGAGCTTATTGCTCCATTAAAATTTCGGTTTTAATTCAGGCTGCAAAGATAATTCGAATTAAAAGTTTGACTAAGCTTTTGTGAATTGATTACGATAATACCAAAACCTAAGATTGACTGGTTTAACTAATTATACTATTTGGGTGTGTACGGCTTGAAATTGAGGACTTTTAGCGTGTTTTCTAAAATCTTTACAAATTTTTGAAATCGAAATTATAAGAAGCTTTTTTTTATCAAACTAGGTGTCCTGTATTATTAAAGAGTACCTACCCTATTGACATACATCAATTAGACAACTAAATCACAGCGCACACTAAACGGATAAAATGAGTATGTCGCCAATTTAAATTCTAGAAATCGTAAGACAGAGATTATAGGTTTAGGATTACGGGAGTGCCAAGCCTCTTGACGTTTTGCGGCTAGGCTTGGCAAGAAAGGTTTTAATCTAAGGCTTTAACCAACAACCAAGCTTCTCGATTATGGGTACGCTTAATTTTTCGTAGGGCCCGTAAAGCCTCAATTCTGTCTGAATAGCTTTCGTAAACCACTTCATGCAATCCGAAACGGTTAACACCTATTTTACGCGCCTTAAACCCTTGTTTTCTAAGTTGCTTGACTTTTTTATCTGAGTTGGTCTCAACCCTGAACGCTCCAGCCACAATGTGGTAATTACCAGTTTGTTTTGCGACATTTAGGGTTACAGGAGGTAAAGGGTTTTCTATGACAAAAGTCGCTTGCTGTACCTTGGTGTCTAACTGCTCTTTAGCTTCTTCTTGCGCGAGTTGGTTTTGGGTTTCAATCTGGTTAAGATATAGCTTAGAACCTCCAAGTCCTGTAAGGGTAAGAGCCAACAGGGCAATAGCGGCATACTTTAAATAAGGTCGTTTTTCTCTTCGCTCTGGGGTTAAGATTACTGGTGCTTTTTCCTCTAAATCCTCAACAATTGCTTTATGGGTTTCCCTTAAGACACGTTCTGAGGTAAACTGGGAAAGACCGAAAGCCGATGTCAAATAATTGGTGTTTTGAGAAGGCTCAAAACTAATATTTCCGTCGGTATTTAATTTTAAATCCCCTATTTGATGAAAGGCAATCGTTTCGCCCTCGGTTAAATACGACTTTATCTTTTTTACTTTATTGGCGATTTTTTCTGAAGCAACCGCATACGGGATTTTTTCTATCTCTGATATATAATTGGCAAGTAGCCCATCGTTAGTTTGTAACTGTTGGTTAAAGGACACTTCTTTTTTAGGTGGATAAAATGCATTCGTATTCTCGTCAATCTCTGCAGATACCCTATTGGTTAAAAATGCTCCAAAGTTGGGAATCACAACACAGTCATACCTGTATAACAAATCGCCGATATAAGTTTCCAATTGCATAAAAACAAAAGTAAAAATTTTTAAATGCCGATTTTAATTGACCTACAATAGTTATTAACAGCGAAAATTTGTTTCTTGTAAATACTTAACTAGAACGCAATTATGTCTGATCAGGAACTTATTTACACTTTAGCGCTTCAGCACGTACCAAAAATTGGAGACGTCACGGCAAAAAAGTTAATTCACCACTGCGGTTCTGCAGAAGCCGTCCTGAAGGAAAGAAGACAAAACCTTCTAAAGATTGATGGTGTTGGCTCAATACTCCTAAACGGCCTGCTTGATACAAACCATTTAAAAGAGGCCGAAAACGAGCTGCGGTTTATTAAGGACAATAATATTACCACCTTATATTTTAAGCAGAGCGATTATCCCGAAAAACTTAAGCATTGCATAGATAGCCCCTTGATGCTGTTTCAAGTCGGTAATATTGATTTAAACAACAAGCGCATCATAAGCATTGTAGGTACCAGAAAAATTACCACCTATGGCGCCGCCTTCTGCGAGAAATTAGTTGAGGAATTAAAACCATTTAATCCCGTCATTGTTTCGGGCTTTGCTTATGGTACTGATATCACAGCCCACAAATCGGCTATAAAAAATGGCTTACAGACCATTGGCTGCTTGGCTCATGGCTTAAATCAGATTTATCCTAAGGTTCACAAAAAATATATGGTTGATGTTGAAAAGAATGGAGGCTTTTTCTCTGACTTTTGGAGTACTGACAAGTTCGATAAAAACAACTTTTTAAAACGGAATAGGATTATAGCTGGTTTAAGTGAAGCGACTATAGTTATAGAATCTGCCGAAAAAGGAGGGAGTTTGGTTACTGCCGATATTGCACATTCTTACAACCGCGATGTGTTTGCAGTACCAGGACGCACCACAGACCAACTGAGCGCAGGCTGTAATAACCTTATTAAATACCAAAAAGCCCATATGATGACGACGCCTTTAGATGTGCCTTATATTTTAAATTGGCAACTAGAGGAAAACAAAAAACCCGTAGTACAAAAACAATTATTTGTGGAGCTAGATGACACTGAAAAACG
>Ga0207419_1000738_pt1 | contig 27611 bp, 24 predicted proteins | sample ElkSloMetagenome_4_FD_184723 | JGI IMG/M metagenome (GOLD analysis project Ga0207419, IMG submission 184723) | Hot spring microbial communities from Elkhorn Slough, Monterey Bay, USA - MD2A (version 2) | ecosystem: Environmental > Aquatic > Marine > Intertidal zone > Estuary: Microbial mat ... | reverse complement strand
GCACGATCTCCTTCGCCGCCAACCGCCGCGTCTACGGCCAGTGGCAGAGCCAGATGCCGTCACGCTTTATCGACGAGCTGCCCGAGGATCATGTCGAGGTGCTGACACCCCCCGGCCTTTACGGGGGTGGCTACGGGGCGGCGGGGATGTCGGCAAGCGCTTCGCCGATGATGGCGGGGATGGCGGGCTCGACCCTGCACGAAGAGGCCAGCCGCGCGGATGTCTATAACTCTCCGGGATGGAAGCGGCTGCAGGCACGCCAGCAACAGCGCGGCATGACCGCCCCCGCCGAGGCCCGGAACATGACGATCGACCTCGACGCCACCAGCGCCTTTACCGAAGGCGAGCGGGTCTTCCACCGGAAGTTCGGCTACGGCGAGATCATGGGGATCGAGGGTGACAAGCTGGTCATCGAGTTCGACAAGGCCGGATCAAAGCATGTTGTCGCCAAATTCGTGGTCGGCGCGGATCAGGCCGATGACGTTCCGTTCTAGTCGGTCAGCATCGGGTAAAGCGAGACGATCAGCAGCACCGCCATCGTGATATTGAAAACACGAAGCCGGCGCGCCGACCCCAGCCAGCGGCGGACCTGAACCCCGATCCAGGCCCAGACACTGACGGACGGCAGATTGGTGGCGGCGAAGACGGCGGCCACGATCAGCGAGCCTGCAACGACCCCACGGTCCTGCGGCGCATAGGCGCTGATCGCGGTGATCGCCATGAACCAGGCCTTCGGGTTCACCCACTGAAAGGCCGCTGCCTGCAGGAACGTGAACGGACTGCCGGTGACCTCGTTCGCCTCGGGCGGAACGGCCGTCGCGATTTTCCATGCCAGCCACGCCATGTAGGTGGCGCTCACGATTTTCAGCAAGAGGTTGAGGCCCGGATACGTGGCGAAAACCTGTAGCAAGACGATGCCGACCATCGCCACCATGAAGGCATGCCCGAGCGAAATGCCCAGCATGTGCGGTATCGTGCGGCGCAAGCCGTAGTTGGCGCCGGACGCCATCAACATCAGGTTGTTGGGTCCGGGTGTGATCGAGCTTGCGAAGGCAAAGCCGATCAGGGCGATCAGGATTTCGTAGGTCATGGCATACCATGCAAAGAAGCCATCCGCGAGAAAAGCGCAATCGCCGGTCCCGGGGGGCATAAAAAAACGGCCATGCCCGGGAGGAGGTGGACATGACCGTTTCTTATTTTCAAACGCCCCGCCTTAAAGGGAGGAGGCAGCGAAGCGTTCTGGCACAGGTCCGATGCGGGAGGAGGTGCATCATTCCTGCGGTCTTCTCGGTTCCACCCGGGAGGAGGTGAGCGGTTCCGAATTCCGGTGTGGTGGCGACATCCGGGGAGGAGATGGATGTCGCCACCGTTCAATGCGACCGCGGGGCAGGGAGGAGGAAAGCCCTTTGGTCAAAATCAAGACAGCCTATGGGAGGAGGCGGCGGCCCTGAAATCTATGTCTGTAGCCGTATCCGGCCGTTGCGGTTCGCCGCGTTACCTTCCCGGTTTTCGTCGACCATGATCTGGTCTAGCTTCGGGTGCAGTCGCCATCGTTCCGCCGTTGACATTCAATGTAGGAGAATGCTGCAGATGCACAATATTCTCTTCCGCAATGCTGCTATGCAGCAAACGCATAAGCCCGGTCCGCTTAACACGATGGTATCGCTTCTTTTTTGGGCAAGCTGCATAGGAATGGGTTGCGCCCTGAACTGAAGGTGCCAAATAGCGAGCAAAGCACATGAAAACCTTGACGAAAGGATTCCGACCATGGCCCCCACCCGCGACGATGTTCTTGAGGCGCTGTCACGTCTGACGCTGCCCGGTGGCGCGGATGTCGTCTCGAGCGACATGATTCGTGCCCTGCAGATCGATGGCGGTGCAGTGCGTTTCGTCATTGAAGCGCCCGATCCCGAAGCCGCGGCGGGCATGGAAGCGGTACGGCGTGCCGCCGAGGACATCGTGCGGCGGCTACCGGGCGTGGATTCGGTCTCGGTGATCCTGACAGCCCACGGGCCTGCGCCGAAACCAAAAGAGCCGCCGTCTCTCAAGATCGGGCGGCATCCCACCCCGCAGGCGGGACCGGCGAAGGTGTCGGGCGTCGACCGGATCATCGCCATCGGGTCAGGCAAGGGCGGTGTCGGTAAATCGACCGTCTCTTCCAATCTCGCGGTGGCGCTGGCCCGGCAGGGACGGCGGGTCGGTTTGCTCGACGCCGATATCTACGGGCCTTCGCAACCACGCATGATGGGGGTAACCAAGCGACCCGCCTCGCCCGATGGCAAGACGATCATCCCGCTCAAGGCGCATGGCGTTACCATGATGTCGCTTGGCCTGATGATGGAAGAGGGCAAGGCCGTGGTCTGGCGCGGCCCGATGTTGATGGGGGCCTTGCAACAGATGCTGGGGCAGGTGGAATGGGGCGGACTGGATGTGCTCATCGTCGATTTGCCGCCCGGCACGGGCGATGTGCAGCTGACGCTTTGCCAGAAGGCCGAAGTGACCGGCGCCATCGTTGTCAGCACACCGCAGGATGTCGCATTGCTCGATGCGCGCAAGGCCATCGATATGTTCTCCACCCTCAAGACGCCGCTGCTCGGCATGATCGAGAACATGTCCTCTTACGTCTGCCCCTCTTGCGGCCACGAGGCGCATATCTTCGGACAGGGCGGTGTTGCGGCCGAGGCCGAAAAGCTCGGTGTGCCGCTGCTCGGGGCCTTGCCGATCGACCTCGACACGCGGCTGGGGGGCGACGCGGGCACACCGGTCGCCGCCGGTGACGGCCCGATGGCCGAGGCCTATGCGACGCTGGCGCGGCGATTGATCGACGGCGGCATGGGCTGATGCACATCCGGCAGGCGACGCCGGCCGACGGACCGCGGGTCTGGGAATTGCTGGAACCCGTCTTTCGCGCCGGCGAAACCTTTGCCGTCAATCCAGCCATCTCAAGGGCTGACGCCTTGCATGGCTGGATGGACGCACCCCGTGCGACATACGTGGCCGAAAGCGACGGGCGGATCGTCGGCACCTATTACCTGCGTCCCAACCAGCAAGGTGGCGGGGATCATATCTGCAACTGCGGCTACATCGTCGATCGTGCCTCACGGGGGCAGGGCGTGGCCGAGGCGATGTGCCGCCACAGCCAGGCCAGTGCGCAGGCGATGGGATTTGCCGCGATGCAGTTCAACCTGGTGGTGGCCACCAACGAAGGGGCCGTGCGCTTGTGGCAACGGCTGGGCTTTGCCGTGATCGGCCGGATACCGGACGCCTTCCGCCACCCCGTCGCAGGACTGGTCGATGCCCTGATCATGTACAAGCGCCTCTGAGAATCATGACTTCCCATCGCTTGGGAATTACTGGAACTCGCGGCGATTCATTGTCATTGCCCGCTGAATACCTTGTGCATATGAGGGTGCCACCTTGGTCAAACCACCTGAGCTGGAAAAAGAATCTTGTTTTTCTGCTTGGTGATCGAAGTGATGCAATTGTGCCAGTTTTACCCATATGTTGTGGTAATGGGGAAAAAATTGACCACCATTAGCTGACGCAGAGCTGTTTTTCTTCAGGCCCGAAGGGTCACCGGTCCTGCGAAATACCAAAAGGTTCCATCAATTCCCAAAAAGTTGTTGATCGGAAAGGAAACCGGTGGCACAACTGTTGCACGGTAATGACGGGATTGAATTTCAAAGGGGCAGACCAAAGAACCCCGACCGGCGAAAGTTGCAGGTTTCATACAGGCCTCGGCATTACCCAACAGATCCGGCGCGTGAGCGAGCAGACATCCCCCCAGGTGGCACGCGCAGTCGGACTTCCCGCAAAGGGACGAAGGCGGCGGATTGATCGGTGGCAGCAGATCAATCCGCCGTTTTCACATCTGAAAGGGTTTTCGGGGGGCGAAGGGCCGAGGGACAGTGGTTCTGAGCTTTACAGGCGAGCACACCCAGAAGGTGGACGGCAAGGGGCGCATGTCGATCCCCGCCGATTTTCGCCGTGTGCTGGAAGCCGGCGATCCCGACTGGAAACCGGGCCTCAGCGCCCGCCTTTATCTTCTCTACGGCGATCACCTGAAGGAAACGCTGCATGTCTACACGTTGGCCGCCTTCGCCGAGATCGCCGATCAGATCAACGCGATGCCGCGCGGCGATGCTTCACGGACCCGTCTGTCGCGGCTGATACTCGGCCAGTCGATCAAGCTCGAGGTAGACAAGGACGGACGCACGGTGATGCCGATCCGGCAGCGCCGCAAACTCGGCCTGACCGAAGGCGAGGTCTATTTCAGCGGCGTGGGTGATCACTTCGAAATCTGGAAGGCCGAGACCTATGCCGGCACCGTCGGTCAGTCCATGGCCGAATGGCTGGCAGAGCAGCCGGATGATTTCGATCCGCTCAGCCTGCTCGGGACGTGAGGTCGGGTATGTCAGCTGACGCGGACGACGCCCCCCACATTCCCGTTCTCATCACGCCGCTGATTGCGGAAGTCTCGCCCGTCTCGGGGCACTGGCTTGATGGTACCTTCGGAAATGGCGGCTACACGCGCGCCCTGCTCGATGCCGGCGCCGATCAGGTGACCGCGGTCGACCGCGACCCGGTGGCCTTCGAGATGGCCTCCCACTGGGTCCCGGCTTACGGCGACCGGATCAGGCTGGTGCAGGGGGTTTTTTCGAAACTGGACGATTATGCCGCGGACCTGGACGGGGTGGTGCTCGACCTCGGGGTCAGTTCCATGCAGCTCGATCAGGCCGCGCGCGGTTTCTCTTTTCTGCGTGACGGTCCGCTTGACATGCGCATGTCGCAAGCGGGGCGCACGGCAGCCGACATTTGTAACGAAACCGAGGAGGCGGACCTTGCTGATATCATCTATCTTTACGGGGAAGAACGCGCCTCGCGCCGGATTGCGAAAGCCATCGTCGCGGCGCGACCGCTCGACAGCACGCTGGCGCTGGCGAAAGTGGTGGAAGGCTGCCTTCCTCGTGCCAAACCCGGACAATCCCACCCTGCCACACGCACGTTTCAGGCGCTGCGAATCGCCGTCAACAACGAATACGGCGAACTGGCCGAAGGTCTCATGGCCGCCGAGCGCGCGCTGAAGCCCGAAGGCCGCTTGGCCGTGGTGACTTTCCATTCGGTCGAGGACCGCATGGTCAAACGGTTTTTCCAGTTGCGCTCGGGCCGGTCGCCCAATGCCAACCGCTTTGCCCCCGAGGTCGCGCAGGACAGCCCCGCGTGGCGGCTCGAACGCCGCAAGGCCATTGGTCCGGACCCCAAGGAACTGGCCGAGAATCCCAGATCGCGGTCCGCCAAGCTGCGTGTGGCCATCCGCAGCGATGCGCCCGCCGCCGATGTCGACCCCCGCGACCTCGGCATGCCCATGACAAAGTCGAAAGGTCGCAAGTGATGCGTGGTCTGTTTTTGGTACTGTTGACCCTGGGCGTCATGGGTCTGGGCTTTTGGGCCTATCAGGAAAACTACAAGACGCAGGCCGCCATTGCCGAGGTTCGCGATCTGCACCGCGACATCGGTGCCGCGCATGAAAGGCTGGGTATCCTGAACGCCGAATGGGCCTATCTGAACCGGCCCGACCGGCTGGCCGATCTGGCGGATCTCAATTTCGACCGTCTGGGGCTCTTGCCGCTGATGCCCGAGTCCTTCGGGCGGGTGGATCAGGTGATCTATCCTCCGGCGCCGCTTTTGCCGGTGACGGATCCGATCGCCCTGTCCTCCGACAACGCCGCCGAAGCGGAGACCGGGCTATGATCCGCACACCGCTGCGTCCGCTTGCCACCGTCCTGCGCGCGCGCGCGGCCGGTGAAAACCCCGATGCGATAGAGGCCGCCAACAAGGCCCGCCGTCATGCCGAAATGGCCGACCGGCAACGCCGCCGCGCCGAGGGGCGGCTTCTGGTGCTGGGGCTGGCCTTCTTCGTCGCCTTCGGTGTGATCGGGATGCGCATGGCAACGCTTGCCTCGTCGGTTCCCGAAGAACCGCGCGCCGTCGTCGCGGGCAATCCGATCATCGGGCAACGCGCTGATATCGTGGACCGGAACGGCCGCATCCTTGCGACGAACCTTGCCACCCATTCCCTTTATGCCCATCCGCGCGACATGATCGACCCCGCGCGCGTGGCACGCGAGCTGGTCGAAATCTTTCCCCAGATGGACGAGGAAGAACTGCTGGCGGATTTCACCGGCGACCGCAGGTTCTTGTGGATCCGTCGCCAGATAAGCCCCGAACAGATGCAGGCCGTGCACGATATCGGCTCGCCGGGGTTGTTGTTCGGCCCGCGCGAAATGCGCCTTTACCCCAACGGCCCCATTGCCGCGCATATCCTGGGCGGTGCCAGCTACGGCCGTGAGGGCGTCTCATCCGCCGAGGTGATCGGTGTCGCCGGTGTCGAGCGCCATTTCGACAGTTCCCTGCGCGATCCCGCCAACGAGGGCGCGCCGCTGCAACTTTCGCTGGACCTGACGGTGCAGGCGGTGACCGAACAGGTGCTGGCCGGCGGTATGGCGATCATGAACGCCAAGGGCGCCTCGTCGGTGCTGATGGACATCCACACCGGCGAAGTGATCGCCATGGCCTCGCTTCCCGATTTCGATCCGAACAATCGCCCACGCGCGCCCACGACGGGCGATCAGTCGGACAGTCCGCTGTTCAATCGGGCGGTTCAGGGCGTTTACGAGCTGGGGTCGGTGTTCAAGATATTCACTGTCGCGCAAGCGATGGAACTCGGTCTGGTCAATCCCGACACGATGATCGACACGCAGGGTCCGCTGACCTGGGGCCGGTTCAGGATCAGGGATTTCCGCGACCACGGCCCGGAACTGAGCGTCACCGACGTGATCGTCGAAAGCTCGAACATCGGCACGGCGCGGATCGCCATGCAGATCGGGGCGGAAAGGCAGCGCGACTTCCTGCGCAACCTGGGGTTCCTCGAACCCACGCAGGTCGAGATGGTCGAGGCCCCGACGGGGCGTCCGCTCCTGCCGGGCAACTGGTCCGAGATTTCCACGATGACGATCTCCTACGGGCACGGCCTGTCGTCCTCGCCGCTTCATCTGGCTGCGGGATATGCGACGCTGTTGAATGGCGGCACATTGGTGCGTCCGACGCTTTTGCGACAACAGGGCGCGGCGCGGGGCCCGCGCGTGATCAGCGAGGCCGTCAGCGCCAGGTCGCGCGACATGCTGCGGCAGGTGGTGACACGCGGAACCGCGTCATTCGCCGAAGTTCCCGGCTATGCGGTGGGTGGCAAGACGGGAACCGCGGACAAGCCGCGCACGGCGGGGGGCGGTTACTACGAGGACAAGGTCATCGCGACCTTCGCCTCGGTCTTTCCCGCGCATGATCCCCGCTACGTCCTGATCGTGACACTCGATGAACCGTCCGAGGATTCCGGCGCCGAACCGCGCCGTACCGCCGGTTGGACAGCCGTGCCGGTGGCTGCGGAAATGATCCGTCGCGTCGGCCCGCTGCTGGGCCTCAGACCGCAGGTGGACAGCCCGCGACGTGTCGGTGTAACTCTCACGTCGAACTAGATGAGGGTGGGTGATGAAATCACTGGCGGAACTGGGGCTGCGGGCGAAAGGCGGGCGCGAGGCGCAGATCACAGGGCTGTCGGTTGACAGCCGCGACGTCAAGCCGGGGCATCTCTTCGCCGCTTTGCCGGGCGCCCGCGTTCACGGCGGCGAATTCATACAATATGCCCTGCGAATGCAGGCCGCCGCCATCCTGACCGATGCCGAAGGCGCCCGGATCGCCGCAAAAGAGATCGCCGCCGGCGATGCCGCGCTCATCATCGCCGAGGATCCGCGTCAGACCCTCGCGCAGACGGCGTCTATCTGGTTCGGTCCGCACCCCGAGACGGTCGTGGCGGTGACGGGCACCAACGGCAAGACCTCGGTCGCAAGCTTCTGTCGCCAGATCTGGGAAGAGATGGGCCTTGCCGGCGTGAACCTCGGGACGACCGGTGTCGAGGGGGCCTGGACCCATCCGCTGGCGCATACCACGCCCGAGCCGATCACACTGCACCGGGTGCTGAGCGAGGCTGCGCAAAACGGGGTCACCCACGTCGCGATGGAGGCGTCGTCACACGGGCTGGATCAGCGGCGCCTCGATGGTGTTCTGCTGGCCGCGGCGGGCTTTTCGAACTTCTCGCAGGATCATCTGGATTACCACAAGACCCTGGCGGCCTATTTCGACGCCAAGATGGCGCTGTTCCGGCGCGTTCTGGCGGACGGGGGTGTGGCAGTCGTCAACCTTGACGATCCCAAGGGCGCCGAGGTTGCGGCGATCTGCGGTGAACATGGTCATGAAGTGATCGGTGTTGGCCGCGACAGTGATGCCCGGCTGCACCTGACGGGGCAGCGTTTCGATACCACAGGCCAGGACCTGCTATTCTCGTGGCAGGGCAAGGCGCGGCAGGCGCGGCTCAACCTGATCGGCGGTTTCCAGGCCGAAAACGCACTTCTGGCTGCCGGTCTGGTGATCGCGGCGGGCGCCGACCCGGAGGCCGTTTTCGAAACGCTCGGGCAGTTGCGCACTGTCCGCGGCCGAATGGAACTGGCCGCCACGCGCAGCAATGGGGCCGCGGTTTTCGTGGATTATGCGCATACGCCCGATGCCGTGACGACGGCGCTGAAGGCGCTCCGCCCGCACGTCATGGGCCGGATCATCGTGATTGTCGGCGCGGGCGGGGACCGCGATACCACCAAGCGCCCCCTCATGGGCCGGGCCGCTGTCGAGCAGGCCGATGTCGTGATCGTCACCGATGACAATCCACGCTCCGAGGACCCCGCGGCCATCCGCGCCGCCGTGATCGCAGGCGCGCTCGCCGAGGGCGATCCGGCTTCCGTCACCGAGGTGGGCGACAGGGCCGAGGCCATCCTGCGTGGCGTCGACATGCTGGGCGCGGGCGATGCCCTGCTTGTGGCGGGCAAGGGCCACGAGACGGGACAGACCGTGGGCGATACGGTGCTGCCCTTCGATGATGTCGAACAGGCAAGCGTCGCCGTGGCTGCACTCGAGGGCCGGATATGACTGCGCTTTGGACGGATGAAGACGCGGCCGCGGCAACGGGCGGCCAATGCACGACAGGCTGGCAGGCGACGGGGGTGTCGATCGATACGCGCAGCCTGCAGCCCGGTGATCTTTTCGTTGCGCTCAAGGACGTTCGTGACGGACATGACTTCGTCGCCCAGGCGCTGGAGAAAGGGGCGGCCGCGGCCCTTGTATCGCGCATCCCCGACGGCATCGACGAGACTGCGCCTCTGCTGATCGTAGCGGATGTGCTGGCGGGTCTCGAGGCGCTCGGCCGGGCGGGGCGTGCGCGTACCCGGGCCAGGGTCGCTGCCGTCACCGGATCGGTCGGCAAGACCTCGGTCAAGGAGATGCTGCGCACGGTTCTGTCACGGCAGGGCAAATGCCACGCCGCCGAGGCATCCTACAACAATCACTGGGGGGTGCCCCTGACGCTGGCACGGATGCCCGCCGATACCGATTACGCCGTGGTCGAAATCGGGATGAGCAACCCCGGAGAGATCACGCCGTTGTCGCGGATGACGCGGCCGGATGTGGCCATGGTCACAAGCGTCGCGGCGGCGCATCTGGCGTCCTTCGACGATCTTGCGGGAATCGCGGCGGAAAAAGCCTGCATCACGGACGGGCTGGGGCCGGGTGGCGTGGCGGTCCTGAACGGTGACGTCGCCACAAGCCCCATCCTGCAGGCCCATGCAGCACGGGTGGGCGCCAGGCAGGTCCTTTTCGGCGAAGGTCCGCATGACTGGACTGTCTCGGACGCACAAATCAGGGGCGACGTCACCGTCATCACCGCAAGACATGGCAAGGCCGAGTATCTTTTCAAACTGTCGGTTCCGGGGCGGCATTTCGCGCGGAACGCTGTCGGCGTGCTGGCGGTGGTTGACGCACTCGGCGCCGATCCGGTGGCCGCGATGCATGATATAGCGGCCTGGCTGCCGCCCGCGGGCCGTGGCACGCGTGAGGTGATCACGACGGATCCGGCGGTCGAGGGCGAGAGCCTCGAACTTCTCGACGATGCCTTCAACGCCAACCCGACATCGCTGGCCGCCTCATTGGAAGTGCTTGCGGCCTCCACGCCCACCGACGGGGTCGGTCGGATCGTCAAGGGCCGCCGGGTCGCGATACTGGGCGACATGCTGGAACTGGGGCCGCGCGAAGCCGCCATGCATCGCGCCATGGCCGAAAACCCGCATCTGCAAACGCTGGATCTGATCCATTGTGCCGGTCCGCTGATGCGTCATCTGTGGGAGGCTCTGCCCGAGGGCCAGCGCGGAGAGTGGCGCGAAACCGCAGCCGAACTGGTGCCGATCGTGACAAGGCTGGTCGACGCGGGTGACGTGGCGCTTGTGAAGGGTTCGAAGGGGTCAAAGGTCAGCCTTGTCGTTGACGCCATCCGAAAACTGGGGCATCGCCGCTCTCAACAGATCTAAGGATATCCGATGCTCTACTGGCTTACCGCGCTTTCGGACGGCGGCGATTTCTTCAACCTCTTTCGCTACATCACGTTTCGCGCGGGTGGTGCCTTTATCACGGCACTGGTGTTCGGCTTCATTTTCGGACCGCCGTTGATCAACGTGCTGCGCCGCACCCAGGGCAAGGGCCAGCCGATCCGCAACGACGGCCCCGAAGGGCATTTCGCCAAGGCCGGCACGCCGACGATGGGCGGCCTTCTGATCGTGGGCGCGTTGAGTTTTTCGACGCTGCTGTGGGCCCGGCTGGACAATCCCTTTGTCTGGATGGTGCTTTTCGTGACCGTGTCTTTCGCCGCGATCGGTTTTGCCGATGACTATGCCAAGGTCTCCAAGCAGACGTCCGGAGGCGTGTCCGGCAAGGTCAGGATACTGCTAGGCATACTGATCGCGGGTGCGGCAGGATACTGGGCGGCGGCGGTGCATCCCGATGACCTGACCAATCAGCTTGCCATGCCGGTTTTCAAGGACACGCTGATCAATCTCGGGATCCTCTTCGTACCCTTTGCGATCATCGTGATCGTGGGGTCGGCCAATGCCGTCAATCTGACCGACGGCCTTGACGGGCTGGCCATCATGCCGGCGATGATCGCGGCGGGCACCTTCGGAGTGATCGCCTATGCGGTCGGGCGGACCGACTTTACCCAATACCTCGATGTGCATTACGTCCCGCATACCGGTGAGCTTTTGATCTTCACGATGGGGCTGATCGGTGGCGGGCTGGGCTTTCTGTGGTACAACGCGCCCCCCGCGGCGGTCTTCATGGGGGACACAGGATCGTTGGCGCTTGGCGGCGCCCTCGGTGCGATCGCGGTGGCCACCAAGCACGAAATCGTTCTGGCCATCGTCGGCGGGCTTTTCGTGGTCGAGGCGCTTTCGGTCATCATCCAGGTTCTCTACTTCAAGAAGACCGGCAAGCGTGTCTTTCTGATGGCCCCGATCCACCACCATTACGAAAAGAAGGGCTGGGCCGAACCGCAGATCGTGATCCGCTTCTGGATCATCGCATTGATCCTTGCGATGATCGGGCTGGCGACACTGAAGGTGCGCTAGGGGAGAAATGCCATGATACCGGTGCAGGGCTACGCGGGGCAGGTGGTTGCCGTTCTGGGCCTCGGCCGGTCGGGCAGGGCTGCCGCGGCTGCCTTGCGGGCCGGGGGCGCGCACCCGGTCGTCTGGGACGACAGCGCCCCCGCGCGCGACGCGGCCCACGATGCGGGGTTCGATCTGCGTGACCTGACCCGGGCAGGCGCCTTCGACGATGTCGCGGCGCTGATCGTCAGCCCCGGTATCGCGCATCTTTTTCCGCAACCCAATCCGGTTGTTTCGGCCGCCTGGGATGCCGATGTTCCGGTCGACAACGACATCGGCCTGTTCTTTCGATCATTCGCAACGCCGGACTGGGACAATTTCGATACCACGCCACGTGTGATCGCCGTGACCGGTTCGAACGGAAAGTCGACGACATCGGCGCTTATTCATCACATTCTGGTCGAGAACGGGCGGCCTGCCCAACTGGCAGGCAATATCGGGCGCGGCGTGCTTGATCTGGAACCGGCGCATGACGGCGAGGTCGTGGTGCTGGAACTGTCCTCCTACCAGACCGATCTGGCCCGCAACATGACGCCGGATGTGGCTGTCTGGACGAACCTGACCCCCGATCACCTCGACCGGCATGGCGGTTTCGGGGGCTATTTCGCCGCCAAGCGCCGGCTTTTTGCCGAAGGCGGGCCCGACCGCGCCGTGATCGGCGTGGACGAGCCCGAGGGCCGCTACCTTGCCAACCAGATCAGCGAAGGACAGGGCGACGATCGGGTCATCCGTGTGTCGTCGGGCCGAAAGCTGGACGGCGACGGCTGGATCGTCTTCGCGCGCAAGGGTTTCCTGTCGGAGTATCGCAAGGGACGGCAGGTGGCCGCGATCGATCTGCGCGGCATCAAGGGGTTGCCAGGGGCGCACAATCACCAGAATGCCTGTGCGGCCTATGCAGCCTGCCGTACGCTGGGGCTTGGTCCCAAGGGCATCGAGGCCGCGATGCAAGGCTACGGCGGCTTGCAGCACCGCAGCCAGTTGATCGCCGAAGCCGGCGGGGTGGCGTTCGTCAACGACAGCAAGGCCACCAATGTCGACAGTGCTGCCAAGGCCCTGCAGGCCTTTGAAAAAATCCGCTGGATTTGCGGCGGCTTGCAGAAGGACGGCGGTCTGGACGGGCTCTTGCCGCACATGGGCAATGTCGCCAGGGCCTATGTAATCGGGCGCGAGGCCGAAGCCTTCGCCCGGCAGCTGGGTGATATCGATGCCGAGGTCTGCGGAACGATGGCGCAAGCCGTCGCGCGGGCCGCGGCTGATGCAGGCCCGGGCGAAACCGTGCTGCTGGCCCCTGCCGCCGCATCCTTCGATCAGTATGACAGCTTCGAGAAACGCGGCGAGGATTTCATCGATTGCGTGCGGGCGGCCTTGGCCTAGCCCGCGGCGATCGCCTGTCCCGCCGCCCAGCCCGACGCCCAGGCCCATTGAAAGTTGTAGCCGCCCAGCCAGCCGGTAACATCCACGCACTCGCCGATGAAATAGAGCCCCGGGACGGATTTCGCCGCCATCGTCGTGGAAGAAAGCGCATCGGTGTCGATGCCGCCCAGCGTCACTTCGGCCGTGCGGTAGCCTTCCGAGCCTGCCGGCCGCAGCCGCCAGTCTGACAGCGCATCACGGATTTCACGCAGGCGCCGGTCGCTCTGATCGGCGATGTTTCCGCCCAACGCGAGATCATCCGCCAGAAAGGCGACGAGTCGTGCAGGCAGGTATTGGGCCAGCACGGTCGAAAGGTCTTTCTTGCCATGCGCCTGCCGGTCGGATTTCAGCCGGTCGAGCAAATCGCCGGCGGGATCGAGGTTAACGCTGATTGCATCGCCTTCGTGCCAGTATGAAGAGGCCTGCAAGACCGCCGGACCGGACAAACCCCGATGGGTGAACAGAATCGCCTCGTCGAATGCGGTATGGTCTGCCGTCACCCGCGAAGGGGCGGCGACACCCGAGAGCGGCTTGAACCTGTCATCGGAAAACGTCAGCGGCACAAGGCCGGGCCGCGGCGCGATCACCGGTACCGCGAACTGGTCGGCCACCTGATATGCAAAGCCTGTCGCCCCCATCTTCGGGATGGATTTCCCCCCCGAGGCGATGACCAGATGGTCGGCGGCTATCCGACGTCTGCGCCCGTCTCTTTCAACCGTCACCGAGAAGTGCTGCCCGTCATGCGATACGTCATGCACCTGCGTGGTCAGCCACAGCTCTGCACCCGCCGCCGCCATTTCGGCCTGCAGCATCGTGATGATCTCTTTGGCGGACGTGTCGCAGAACAACTGCCCGAGCGTCTTCTCGTGCCATCGGATGTCGTGCTTGTCGACAAGACCGATGAAATCCCATTGCGTGTAACGTCGCAGCGCCGACTTGGCGAAATGCGGGTTCCTGCTGATGAAATTCTGCGGGCTGGTATGCAGGTTGGTGAAATTGCACCGCCCGCCACCCGAGATCCGGATCTTCTCGCCGGGGGCCTTGGCGTGATCGATCAAGAGCGTCCCGTGGCCCGCGTGTGCGGCGCACATCATTCCCGCGGCGCCTGCGCCGATGATCAGTGTCCTGACTTTCATGGCCCGCATATGGCGCAACCCGGGATCGAGTTCAAATACCCAACCGACCGCCAATGGAACAGCGCCTGAAAGAAGTTGGTTTTTGAGTAGAATCGGGCGCGATAGGCCGCTATGCTGCCTGCAGACCCGGAAAACGGGCGGCAGAGGCAGTATGGCGGTGATCCATGACGGAAATGGTCTATGGCACGGTTCCCGTGCAATCCGGCGATCCGGTTCTTCCCAGATGGTGGCGCACGATCGACAAGTGGACGATGTGCTGTGTGCTGATGCTGTTCGGCATCGGCCTGCTTTTGGGGCTGGCCTCCTCGCCGCCACTGGCCGCAAAGAACGGCCTTGAGCCGTTTCACTATGCGATAAGGCAGGCTGTCTTCGGCGGGGCTGCGATGGGCGTGATGCTGGTCGTGTCGATGATGTCGCCCGTGCTTGTGCGGCGCCTCGCGGTTCTCGGCTTTTTCGTCGCTTTCGCGGCGCTGGCGCTCTTGCCCGTGCTTGGCACGGATTTCGGCAAGGGGGCGACACGCTGGTATTCGCTGGGGTTCGCCTCGCTCCAGCCGTCGGAATTTCTCAAGCCCGGATTTGCGGTCATGATCGCCTGGCTTCTGGCGGCATCTCAACAGATCGGGGGGCCACCGGGCAAAAGCTACTCGTTCGTGCTGACGATCACGATCGTCCTGATGCTGGCTTTGCAGCCTGATTTCGGGCAGGCGGCCTTGATCCTTTTCGGCTGGGGGGTGATGTATTTCGTCGCCGGGGCGCCGATGACGATCCTGATCCTGATTGCCGGTCTGGCGATCGCGGCAGGCGCTATGGCCTACCAGCACTCCGAACACTTCGCCCGCCGGATAGACGGATTTCTGTCTCCCGAACTCGATCCGACGACACAGCTCGGCTACGCGACGAACGCCATCCGCGAAGGTGGCTTCTTCGGCGTCGGCGTGGGCGAGGGGCAGGTCAAATGGTCTTTGCCCGATGCGCATACAGACTTCATCATTGCCGTCGCGGCCGAGGAGTACGGGCTGATCTGCGTTCTCGTGATCATCGCGCTTTACGCGGTGATCGTGGTGCGGTCGCTGTTCCGTCTCATGAAGGAACGCGACCTTTTCATCCGGCTTGCGGGAACAGGACTTGTCTGCATGTTCGGCGTTCAGGCGATGATCAACATGGGCGTCGCGGTCCGTCTGCTTCCCGCCAAGGGTATGACATTGCCGTTCGTGTCCTACGGTGGCTCGTCGCTGATCGCGGGCGGAATCGCGGTCGGCATGTTGCTGGCATTCACCCGCAGTCGCCCGCAAGGCGAGATGGGCGATATCCTGATGCGCAGGGCCAATCGATGACGGCACCCCTTCTGGTCATCGCCGCGGGCGGCACCGGCGGTCACATGTTTCCCGCGCAGGCCCTCGCCGAGGCGATGCTGGCGAAAGGCTGGCGTGTAAAGCTTTCGACGGATGCGCGCGGGGCGAAATACGCGGGCGGTTTTCCAGACGATGTCAAAGTGAGTGTCGTGGGCAGCGCCACCTTTGCACGCGGCGGCATCGTGCAAAAACTGCTTGTGCCCTTTCGCATCGTGGCGGGGATCGGCGCTGCGCTGTGGCGGATGTTGCGGGACCGTCCGGCCGTCGTCGTGGGGTTCGGGGGATACCCGACGATACCGGCGATGGCCGCCGCCTGGGTGCTGCGTGTGCCGCGGATGATCCACGAGCAGAACGGTGTGCTGGGGCGTGTGAACCAGCTTTTCGCAAAGCGGGCCGATCGTGTGGCCTGCGGGACCTGGCCGACCGATCTGCCGAAGGGGGTGACCGGGGTTCATACCGGCAATCCGGTGCGCGCCGCCGTGCTGGAACACGCAGGCTCGCCCTATATTCCGCCCGGTGATTACCCCATGTCGATCCTGATCCTCGGGGGTTCGCAAGGGGCGCGGGTGATGTCCGACATCGTGCCGCCTGCCATCTCCGCGCTGCCCCAGAGCATCCGCCGCAATGTGCGGGTTTCGCATCAGGCGCGTGCCGAAGACCTGGAGCGGGTCACGGATTACTACGCCAGCGAGTTGCTGACCGCCGATGTGCAGACCTTTTTCAGTGATGTGCCCCGCCGGATGAGCGATGCGCAACTTGTCATCTCGCGGTCGGGTGCCTCGACCGTGGCCGATGTCAGCATCGTGGGCCGTCCGGCGATCTGGGTGCCACTTGCAAGTGCGATCCGGGACGAGCAGACCGCCAACGCCCGCCAGCTCGTCGAAGCCGGTGGCGCGGCCCTGATGACCGAGGCCGAATTCGAAGTGGCACCCTTGACCGAAAGGCTGACAGAACTGCTGACCGACGGCGAGGGCATGATGAAAATGTCCCGGGCGGCGCTGTCGTGCGGCGTGCCCGACGCGACCGACCGCCTTGTCAAAGAGGTCGAAACTCTGGCAGAGGAGCACAGAAAATGATGGATGGAACCCCGCTCATGAGCGCTGCGACGAAACTGCCACTGGACGTTGGGCCGATACATTTCGTCGGGATCGGCGGCATCGGCATGTCCGGCATTGCCGAGGTTCTGCTGAACCACGGGTATGCGGTGCAGGGGTCGGACCTCAAGGCCACCAAGCTGACCGACCGGCTGAAATCTCTCGGTGCTATCGTCTACGAAGGGCAAAGCGCAGAGAACCTCGCCGGGGCCGAGGTCGTCGTCATATCGTCCGCCATCAAGCCGGGAAATCCGGAACTGGACGCCGCCCGCGCCATGGGCCTGCCTGTCGTGCGTCGGGCCGAGATGCTCGCCGAGCTGATGCGGCTGAAGTCCAATGTCGCGGTGGCCGGAACCCATGGCAAGACGACGACCACAACGATGGTCGCCGCTTTGCTGGACGAGGGCGGGATCGACCCGACGGTCATCAACGGCGGTATCATTCATGCCTACGGGTCGAACGCGCGGATGGGGCAGGGCGAGTGGATGGTCGTCGAGGCCGATGAAAGCGACGGTACCTTCAACCGCCTGCCGGCCACCATCGCCATCGTCACCAACATCGACCCCGAACACATGGAGCATTGGGGCACCGTCGAGGCGCTGCATCAGGGCTTTTATGATTTTGTGTCGAATATCCCGTTCTATGGACTCGCCGTTTGCTGCACCGACGATCCCGATGTGCAGACGCTGGTGGGCAAGATCACGGATCGCCGTGTGCTGACATTCGGCTTCAATGCCCAGGCCGATGTCCGCGCCGTGAACCTCACCTATGCGGGCGGGGCCGCGCATTTCGATATCGCGCTGCAGGCCGAAGGGGTCTTGATCGAAGGGTGCACACTGCCCATGCCGGGCGATCACAACGTCTCGAACGCGCTGGCCGCGGTCGCGGTGGCGCGACATCTGGGCATGAAGCGCGCGGAAATCCGCACTGCTCTGGCAGGGTTCAAAGGTGTCAATCGCCGCTTTACGAAAGTGGGCGAAGTGAATGGCGTGCCGATCATCGACGACTACGGCCACCACCCGGTCGAGATCGCCGCGGTTCTCAAGGCTGCGCGACAGGCTACGGACGGCCGTGTGATCGCCGTGCACCAGCCTCATCGGTATTCGCGCCTGTCTCATCATTTCGACGAGTTTTGCGCCTGTTTCAACGATGCCGATGTCGTGGGGATCTGCGAAGTGTTCGCGGCTGGCGAAGAGCCGATCGCGGGGGCGAGCCACCGCGACCTTGTTGCGGGTCTGATCCGCCACGGCCATCGCCATGCGCGGATCGTCGACAGCGAGGATGATCTGGCGCGACTGGTGCAGGAACAGACCAAGCCTGGCGATATCGTCGTCTGTCTCGGCGCGGGCACAATCAGCGCATGGGCGAATGCGCTGCCTGCGAAACTGGCGGAATGATCAGCGGATGGGTGCTGATCGGCGTCTGGGTCGTCATCGCCTTCGTGATGGCGGCGGTGCCGTCCACTGACAACCACTGGCGCCGCGCCTATGTGCTTCTAGCACTCGGGCTTCCCGCGCTGGTCTGGATTTTCTGGCATGATGGTCTGTGGATGGGCCTGGTGGCGATCCTCGTGGGCGTCTCGGTCCTTCGCTGGCCGGTCTACTATCTCTGGCGGCGCATCAAGACATGGCTGAGAACCGGCGGATGGCAGGACCGCTGATCTTCACCCTTATGCTGGCAAGTGCCATGCTGCCGTTCGCGCTGCTGACGTGGCTCGTGCGGCAGGGACATGCAGGTTGGGCGCTGACGGTCCCAAGCGTGTTGGGTGCGGTGTTCGCGGTTCTGCTATATGCCAGCGGGCGGCCTTTCGGGATCGATCCGCTGGTGGCTATGGGCGGGGCACTGCTTGTTTGCCTGCCCGCCTTGCTGGGCTGTGCCGCGGGTGGCCTTCTGGGCTGGTTGCTGCGGCGGCGCGACGACAGGCGGGGCTGACGGCTTGTCATCGCTGCGCGAATGCGGCTAGGACAGCCCCAGCTTTGGCGCGATGAGGAGAGCGACTTGGACCTTCCTGACGTCCGCGGGACATTGACACATGGCAAGGCGCTTGCAGGTCTTACATGGATGCGCGTTGGCGGGCCGGCAGAGGTGCTTTTCCAGCCGGCCGATGTCGAAGACCTCGCGGCATTCCTTGCAGCCTTGCCGCGCGATATCGCGGTTTTTCCCATGGGTGTCGGCAGCAATCTCATTGTCCGCGACGGCGGTATCGACGGTGTGGTCATCCGTCTGGGGCGCGGCTTCAACCAGATCGGGATCAGTGACGGAAGGGTGACCGCCGGAGCGGCGGCACTGGACGCGCACGTTGCACGCAAGGCGGCGGATGCGGGTTGCGATATGACTTTCCTGCGCACCATTCCCGGCACGATCGGTGGAGCGGTGACAATGAACGCGGGCTGCTATGGTACCTATGTCGCGGATGTGCTCGAGGCGGTGACGGTCGTTGGGCGGGACGGTCAGGTCGCAGAACTGCCTGCCGAAAACCTCGACCTCGCCTACCGGCACAGCAACCTTCCTCAGGGTGCCGTCATCGTCGCCGCGACATTCGCCCCGCCACACGGCGATCCGGATGCCTTGCGCCACCGCATGTCGGAGCAGCTTGCCAGACGGGATGAAACGCAACCGACCCGGGATCGCACCGCAGGATCCACGTTCCGCAATCCCGCCGGTTTTTCCTCGACCGGCCGGTCCGATGACGTCCACGACCTCAAGGCGTGGAAGGTCATCGACAAGGCCGGTATGCGCGGCGCGCGGCTGGGCGGTGCGGTGATGAACGTGAAGCATTCCAATTTCCTGACGAACGCCGGTGATGCAACCGCCGCCGACCTCGAGGAACTGGGCGAAGAGGTGCGGAAAAAGGTTTACGATTCGCAAGGCATTAAGCTACAGTGGGAAATCATGCGGGTCGGCAAACGCAAGGATGACGATACCGCACAATAAGGGTCACAAGACCCCGATCTGAAGAGCAGGTCACATGATATGACGGGTCGCGAAAGGCCCGCAAAAGAGGCGGTTGGGTATGTCGAGCAGGGCAAACCCGAAAGTTGTTGTCCTTATGGGCGGCCCTTCGGCCGAGCGGGAAGTCTCGCTCAGCACGGGCCGTGAGTGTGCGGCGGCTTTGCGGGAGGCGAAATGCGAGGTGATCGAGGTCGATGCCGGCCCGGACCTTGCCGCGCGACTGCTTGAAATCAGACCCGATGCCGTTTTCAACGCGCTGCACGGCCGCTGGGGCGAGGACGGCGCGGTTCAGGGGATGCTGGAGTGGCTGCGCATTCCCTATACGCATTCGGGCATCCTTTCCTCGGCCCTCTGTCTGGACAAGCAGCGCAGCAAGGATGCCTATCGCAAGGCCGGCCTGCCTGTGGTCGACAGTATCCTTGCGGCGTCAGACGAGGTCCGCCGGGCTCATGTGATGCCACCGCCCTATGTCGTGAAACCGAACAACGAAGGCTCGAGCGTCGGCATCTATATCGTCGACGAGGCGGCCGATGGTCCCCCGCAACTGTCCGACGACATGCCCGACGTGGTCATGGTCGAGGCCTTTGCGCCCGGCCGCGAGTTGACGGTCACCGTGCTGGGTGGCCGCCCGCTGGCCGTCACCGATATCATCACCGAAGGCTGGTATGACTATCACGCCAAATACGCGCCCGGTGGATCGCGGCATGTCATTCCGGCCGATGTACCGGCAGAAATCTCCGACGCCTGCATGGACTATGCGCTACGCGCACATGATGCGCTGGGCTGTCGCAGCCTCAGCCGGACGGACTTTCGGTGGGATCCGGCCCGCGGTCTCGATGGTCTGATCCTGCTCGAGACCAACACGCAGCCGGGCATGACCCCGACATCGCTGACGCCTGAACAGGCCACGCATGTCGGCATAGGTTTCCCCGAGCTCTGTCGCTGGTTGGTGGAGGATGCGTCATGCGACCGCTGAACCGCCGCCCCAAGGCAGACCCCGCGCCGTCGCGGTTCGTCTTTCGCATGCAACGTCTGATGCTGACCCCGGGTTTCCGGGGGACGGTACGTATCGGTGTGCCGCTGGTGCTGATCGCGGTGATCGCCACCTCTTGGTTTGCCAAGGATGAAAACCGCGCCGCGCTGGCACAGACCATCGCCGAGGCCCGCAGCGCGTTCGAACAACGTCCGCAATTCATGGTGCGCGGCGCACGGATCGAGGGTGCGAACGCGACCGTCACCGCGCAGGTCGAGGCGCTTTTGCCCGACGGTTTTCCGATCTCTTCCTTTGCGCTTGACCTTGATGCGATGCGCACCGGTATCGAAGCCCTTGAACCCGTCAAATCCGCAAGCCTGCGCGTGGGACAAAGCGGCCTGCTCGAGGTCGACCTGACACCGCGTCAGGCCGTCGCGGTTTGGCGCGATAACAGCGCGCTCCGCCTGATCGACGCCGATGGCGTGCCCTCGGGGGCGATCATCGCGCGGGCCGAAAGACCCGATTTGCCGCTGATCGCCGGCGACGGCGCCAAGGCCAATATCGAAGAGGCCCTTGCGCTTTTCGCGACCAGCGCCCCCTTGCTTGATCGGGTGCGGGGTCTGGTCCGGATGGGCGAGAGGCGCTGGGATCTGGTGCTGGACCGGGACCAGCGCATCCTGCTGCCCAGCGAGGGGGCTGTGGCTGCGCTGGAGCGGGTACTGGCGTTGCACGTGGCACAAGACCTGCTGGGCCGCGACATCACGGTCGTCGACATGCGCAATCGCGCACGTCCGACGATCCGCATGAACGAAGAGGCGGCCGTGGCGCTGCGCCGCGTGCGCGCGGACAACGATAACAACAACGAGGTGGGCGATTGATGGGCGATCTTTACGACAGCCAGAGAGCGATGCGGCAAATGCGCAAGGCGGCGATGCAGCGCGGGGTGGTAGCCATTCTCGATGTCGGCACATCCAAGATCGCCTGTCTTGTCCTGCGGTTCGACGGGCCGGAACAATTCCGCGGTGCCGACGGTGTCGGCTCGCTTGCCGGGCAGTCGCAGTTTCGCGTGATCGGCGCGGCGACGACACGGTCGCGCGGCGTGCGTTTCGGGGAAATCGACGCGATGCAGGAAACCGAACGTGCGATCCGCACCGCGGTGCAGGCGGCGCAGAAGATGGCCAACGTCCGCGTGGATCACGTGATCGCCTGCCTTTCCGGCGCGCGGCCACGGTCTTATGGACTTGACGGAACGCTCAACATTCATGGCGGCATGGTTTCCGAGCAGGACATCAGTCAGGTCATGGCGAATTGCGATGTGCCGGATTATGGCGCAGAGCGCGAAGTGCTGCATGCGCAACCTGTCAATTTCGCGCTCGACCATCGCTCGGGTCTGGCCGACCCGCGCGGGCAGATCGGCAATACACTGACCTGCGACATGCACATGCTGACCGTCGATATGACAGCGATCCAGAACCTTTTCTATTGCATCAAGCGGTGCGACCTGGAGCTCGCGGGGATCGCCTCATCTGCATATGTGTCGGGCATGTCGTCACTCGTGGAGGACGAGCAGGAACTGGGTGCGGCCTGTATCGACCTTGGCGGAGGCGCGACCGGCATTTCCGTTTTCATGAAAAAACACATGATCTACGCCGACACGGTGCGCATGGGCGGAGAGCATGTGACCTCGGACATCTCGATGGGGCTGCAGATCCCCGCAGCGACCGCAGAGCGGATCAAGACGTTCTACGGCGGCGTCTTGGCGACCGGCATGGATGACCGCGAAATGATCGATATCGGCGGCGATACCGGTGACTGGGAACACGACCGGCGCACCGTCAGTCGCGCGGAACTGATCGGCATCATGCGCCCGCGCGTCGAAGAAATTCTCGAAGAGGTACGCGTCCGTCTGGATGCCGCCGGTTTCGATCACCTGCCCAGCCAGCAGATCGTGCTGACCGGCGGCGGCAGCCAGATCCCCGGACTTGACGGTCTGGCCAGCAAGATACTGGGACAGCAGGTGCGGCTGGGTCGGCCGCTGCGTGTGCAGGGTCTGCCACAAGCCGCGATCGGCCCCGCGTTTTCCAGCGCGGTGGGTCTGACGCTCTTTGCAGCGAACCCGCAGGATGAATGGTGGGACTTCGAAATCCCCGCGGATCGCTATCCGGCGCGCTCGCTCAAGAGGGCGGTCAAGTGGTTCAAGGACAACTGGTAATGCGCAATATCTTGCCAATCAGCCGAAATCCGGCAGAACTGGGGAATAATCTGTCCAGATTTGGTGGCGATTTCTTGTTTTTATCGTGACCTTTCGGCACCACTTGGTTATTGTGAGTCTCAATAAACGGCAGAAAGCCCGCGGGCACGGGCATTGAATATCAACAGGCGGATCAGATTATGACATTGAACCTTTCTCTACCCGGGCACGACGAGTTGAAGCCGCGCATCACTGTTTTCGGTGTCGGCGGAGCAGGCGGCAATGCCGTCAACAACATGATCGAACAGCAATTGGACGGGACCGATTTCGTGGTCGCGAACACAGATGCGCAAGCGCTTGCGCAGTCCAAGGCGGCGGTCAAGATCCAGATGGGACTGAAGGTCACCGAAGGTCTGGGGGCAGGGGCGCGGGCCAGTGTCGGGTCTGCCGCCGCCGAAGAAAGCATCGAGCAGATCGTCGACCATCTTGCCGGTGCACATATGTGCTTCATCACCGCCGGTATGGGCGGGGGAACCGGGACCGGGGCGGCTCCGATCATCGCGCAGGCCGCGCGTGAGTTGGGTGTCCTGACGGTTGGCGTCGTCACCAAACCTTTTCAGTTCGAAGGTGCCAAGCGGATGCGCCAGGCAGAGGCCGGCGTCGAGGCACTCCAGAAGGTGGTCGATACGCTGATCATCATTCCCAACCAGAATCTTTTCCGCCTGGCCAATGAAAACACGACCTTTACCGAGGCCTTCGCTCTCGCTGACGATGTTCTCTATCAAGGCGTCAAGGGTGTCACCGACCTCATGGTGCGTCCGGGTCTGATCAACCTCGACTTCGCGGACGTCCGTGCCGTGATGGACGAAATGGGCAAGGCCATGATGGGCACCGGTGAAGCCGAGGGCGACAACCGCGCCATCCAGGCGGCCGAAAAGGCGATCGCCAATCCGTTGCTCGACGAGATTTCGCTGGAAGGCGCAAAAGGCGTGCTGATCAACATCACCGGTGGTTACGATCTGACCCTGTTCGAATTGGACGAAGCCGCCAACAAGATCCGCGAAAAGGTCGATGGTGACGCCAACATCATTGTCGGCTCGACCCTTGATACCGGCATGGAAGGCCGGATGCGTGTTTCGGTTGTCGCAACGGGCATTGACGCCGTCGCCGGCAGCACCGAAACACCTGTGCCGCGCCGGTCCATGGCCGCACCTCTGGCCCCTGCCGCAGAGGTTGCAGAGGCCCATGCCGAACAAGCGCCAGAACCTGCCGCCGCGATGACGCCCCAGACGGCGCCCGCACCCGCGCCAGCACAGGAGCCTTCGCTCTTCGCGGATATGGAAACACCGTCGCAACGCCCTGCAGCCGCCGCGCCGCAGCCGGCCCCGGCGGCTGCATCCGTTCCGCAGCACGCGGCCGATGATCTGCCGCCACCGGCCTATCGGCCACAACCCGAGCCGCAGATGGACACCCATACCGCACGCCAGGTGGAAGATGCCGATAATTTCGTCGCGCCGCGGGCCTCGTCTGCACCCGGCACGCCGACGCCCGAAGCGCTGGCAAGGCTTCGTGCTGCCGTGAACCGTGTGCCCAAGGATGAACCATCGCAACCGGCTGCGCGTTCGCATGGTGCGAGTGGCGAGGCGGGTGAAAAGCCACGGTTCGGGATCAATTCCCTGATTAACAGGATGACCGGTGCGCAGGGCGAAGGCGCGCAACAGCCGGCCCGGACGCAGCCTCAGGTAACAGCCCTGCGCCAAGAGCCGGAGGCCGATGAAGATCAGGAAAAGATCGAGATTCCGGCATTTTTGCGGCGCCAGGCCAATTAGATGCTGGCATATTTGTAACAGGACGTAACGTCCCGTTCACGAGAAAGGCCATCCATCGGATGGCCTTTTTTCTTTTTTGCCAATGCCTTACCCATATCTCGCAACCGCAGAAAAATCCTGCGATTGAGATATTTCAGTCCGTCGCAAAGCGTGAGTTGAGGCTCATGTCCACAGAGACTACTTCGGTCGGTGACCCAGCGTGATCGGAGTGGGACCTGCTTTGCAAACCACAGTGGCTACATCAGCGATATTCGAAGGCACCGGCCTGCACACGGGATCACCCGTGCGTCTTGTCGTGCATCCCGCCGCGTCCGATCATGGCATTGTCTTCGTGCGGACGGATGTTGCGGGCGCACCACGGCTTGCCGCCCTTTGGTCGCGTGTACAGGTCACGCCGCTCAATACCCGGTTGACGGATGATGACGGTGTGACCGTCTCGACGATCGAGCATCTGATGGCAGCACTGGCAGGCTGTGGTATTCACAACGCCCTGATCGAGATCGACGGCCCCGAAGTTCCCATCCTCGACGGTAGCGCGGCGCCATTCGTGCGTGGATTGATCACAGCCGGTATCGTGCGTCTGTCGGCGCCCTTGCGCGCCATCGAGATCCTGCATGACGTGTCAGTGTCCGATGGTGATGCCCGTGCATCGCTGGGACCGTCCCGCAGTCTGCAAATCGACTTTGAAATCGAATTCTCCGATGCGGCGATCGGGTACCAGAAAAAATCGCTCAGCATGGCGAACGGTGCCTTTGTGCGCGAGCTATGTGACAGCCGGACTTTCTGTCGTTCCGCAGATGTCGCGAAGATGCGCGCCAACGGTCTGGCGCTTGGCGGCTCGGTACAGAACGCGGTTGTCGTCGCGGGGGCGGATGTCCTGACACCGGGCGGTCTGCGGCATGCCGACGAAGCGGTACGGCACAAGATGCTGGATGCGCTCGGTGATCTTTACACGGCCGGCGCGCCGATCCTTGGGCGCTATACCGGACGGCGTGCCGGGCATGCGCTGACGAACAAGCTGTTGCGGGCCCTTTTCGACCAGCCCGCAGCATGGCGCTGGACCGACTGCGACCACCGGATCCTCTCACGTTTGCCCGGCGTCGGCGTGACTGCCGCAGATCTCGAAGCGGTCGCCTGAGCCTTTTGCCCCCCGGGGGCATCCTGCCGTCGCAAAAGGCATTTTGCCCTCGATTTTTCTATGATAGATGACACGTCAAGAACGGCGGTGGTATCATTCCGCCCGGCGACAGGTGCGAGTGAGGCCTTTCAGATGTCATTGAAGCAAGTCCCCCCGAAAAGCCGGCTGGTCCGTCTAGGTGCCGCTTTCGCGCTTTTGACGCTGGCTGCCTGTGGCGGGCTGACGAGCGGGCCGCCGGTCGATGAGCTATCGGTCAACGAAATCTACGATCGCGCCGAACGTCAGCTTGCCGCAGGCCAGGCCGATGATGCCGCGGTGACCTTCGGCGAAATCGAAAGGCTGTATCCCTATTCCGAGCTTGCCGAGCGCGCCTTGATCATGCAGGCGTTTTCCTATCACCGGGACGAGGATTATCCCAGCAGCCGCGCCGCGGCGCAACGGTACCTCGATTTCTATCCGGCCGAGGATGACGCGCCCTATGCCGCCTATCTGGTCGCCCTGTCGTACTACGACCAGATCGACGAAATCGGCCGCGATCAGCGTCTGACGGTAGATGCGCTGCAAGCGCTGCGCCGTGTGATCGAACAGTACCCTGACAGCGAATACGCCAGTCTGTCGTCCCAGAAGTTCGATCTTGCTTTTGATCACCTGGCTGCCAAGCAAATGGAAATCGGACGTTTCTATCTCAAGCGTCAGAATTATACCGCCGCGGCCAACCGGTTCCGTACCGTGGTCGAGGATTTCCAGACATCGACCCATACGCCCGAGGCGCTGCATCGACTGGTGGAAAGCTACCTTTCGCTGGGATTGTTGGACGAGGCGCAAACGGCCGGAGCCATATTGGGCTTCAACTACCAGTCTTCAGAGTGGTACGAGGCGAGCTTCGCGCTGCTCAGCGGGCAGGGATTGCGGGCCGATGCAGTGGGTAACAACTGGCTCTCGTCGATCTATCGTCAGGTCATCCGTGGTGAATGGCTCTGATGCGTCTGCATCCATAGCATCACGCAGGGCAGAGACATGCTGCGCGGATTAGACATCAGGGATATGCTGATCATCGACCGGCTGGAGCTCGAGTTCCAGGCTGGTCTGAATGTGCTGACAGGCGAAACCGGTGCGGGCAAGTCCATCCTGCTGGATGCCCTTGGTTTCGTGCTCGGCTGGCGGGGACGGGCCGAACTCGTGCGTCGGGGGGCCGCCCAGGGCGAGGTCACGGCGGTTTTCGATCTGCCGTCTGGCCATCCGGCCGAGGTTGTGCTCGCGGATGCCGGCATCGACAGCGACGGTGAACTGATCCTGCGGCGCGTCAATACCAGTGACGGCCGCAAGACAGCATGGGTCAATGACCGACGGGTCAGTGGTGAGGTGCTGCGCCGCCTGTCGGATACCCTTGTAGAGCTGCATGGTCAGCACGATGACCGCGGGCTTCTGAACCCCCGCGGCCACCGTCAGCTACTCGACGACTTCGCGGAGATCCCTGACCTTATCAAGGTCACACGGACCGCTTGGCGTGATCTGGCGAATGCCCGGAAAGCCCTCGCGGCCGCGCAGGCCGAGGTCGCCGAGATAGCGGCGGAAGAAGAGTACTTGCGCCATGCCTTGGGCGAACTGGATGCGCTTTCACCGCAGGCAGGCGAAGAAATGGCCCTTGATACGCAACGCCGTCTGATGCAGGCGGCCGAGAAGATCCGCACCGACATCGCGAAGGCAGGTCAGGCGCTGGGGCTCGAGGGGGCCGAGGGCATGGTCGGTGACGCAACCCGGTGGTTGCAAGGTGTTGCGGGTGATGCCGAAGGCCAGCTTGATGCGCCATTGGATGCGCTGGAGCGGGTGATGCTGGGCCTTGATGACGCGCAAAGGGGCGTTGCGGACTGTCTTGAGTCGCTGTCTTTCAATACGCACGAGCTGGAAGAAATCGAAGAACGGCTTTTCGCCATCCGTG
>Ga0207419_1000737_pt1 | contig 27656 bp, 23 predicted proteins | sample ElkSloMetagenome_4_FD_184723 | JGI IMG/M metagenome (GOLD analysis project Ga0207419, IMG submission 184723) | Hot spring microbial communities from Elkhorn Slough, Monterey Bay, USA - MD2A (version 2) | ecosystem: Environmental > Aquatic > Marine > Intertidal zone > Estuary: Microbial mat ... | reverse complement strand
GGCGCGGACGTCGGCAGCGTCTTCAGCCATTTCTTCGAGGACTTGTAGGAGCAGTGCTCCGACCACATGACCGAGAAGATGCCCAACTCGGTGATGTTCGGGTCGCGGCCGAGGATCTCCAGCACGCGCTGGTATTCCTCGGCGGTCAGGCCGTGTTCGGCGATGATCTGGGGAGTGATCTTGGGGGGGGTGATCTCGGTCATGACAGCGCCTCCAGCAGCGAGGCGAACAGGGGCCGGCCGTCGGTGCCGCCCAGGCGCGGGTCGGCCAGCCGTTCCGGGTGAGGCATCAGGCCCAGCACGGTGCGCTCCTCCGACAGAATGCCGGCGATGTGGTCCAGCGAGCCGTTGGGGTTGGCGGCGTCCGTGGTCTTGCCGCCCGGGTCGCAGTAGCGGAAGGCGATGCGGTCCTCGTCCTCCAGCATACACTGGGTCGGCAGGTCGGCGACGTAGTTGCCGTCGTGGTGGGCGATGGGGATGCGGATGACCTGCCCGGGCGCATAGTGGCCGGTGAAGATGGTGTCCGTGGTCTCGACCCGCAGGTGCACGTCCTTGCAGACGAAGCGCAGGTCGCGGTTGCGGATCAGGGCGCCCGGCAGCAGCCCGGCCTCGCACAGCACCTGGAAGCCGTTGCAGATGCCCAGCACGGCCACGCCGCGTTCGGCGGCCTTGCGCACCCCGGTCATGGCGGCGGCGTGGGCGGCCATGGCGCCGCAGCGCAGATAGTCACCGTAGGAGAACCCGCCGGGGACGACGATCAGGTCCAGGTCGGCGGGCAGGTCGGGGTCACCGTGCCAGTGCATGACGGGCGGGCGGCCGGTGGTCTGCTCCAGGCTGACGGCCACGTCGCGGTCGCAGTTGGAGCCGGGAAAGACGATGACGGCGGACTTCACGGGCGGGGCTCTCGATGGGTCGGGGGAAACGGAATGGCGCCGGGTATAGCGCGGATCGGCCCGCCTGTCGCCCCCCTGGGACGGCTGGCACGCGCGGGAAGAACAGGGCCGCGTGAGCATGTCTCTGTGGATAACGCCGCATGAGATCTTGCTCATGGCAGCATTGATCCGATATCTTGCTACATAGAGATGTTACAGCGCCTTCAGGGGAGGTTCCCATGACCGGCGAAACGGCGGCGGCCGTCACCGCATCACCGGGCGACGGCGTCCTGGTCGGGAAAGCCGTCCTGCGGGCCGCCCGCCTTCTTGGCCTCAACAACGTGATCCTCGCCAACGTTCTGGGGATCTCCCAGTCCCAGGTGTCCCGGCTCGATCGGGGCAAGGCGGCGCTGGACGGCAAGCCCCTGGAAATCGCGCTGCTGCTAATCCGGGTGTTTCGCAGCCTGTCCGGAATCGTGGGACCGGACGACGACGCCGCGAAGTCCTGGATGCGCGCCGACAACACCGCGCTCCGGGGCCGCCCCTGCGATCTCATCCAGCGCATCGACGGCCTTGTCAGCGTGATGACCTATCTGGACAGCCATCGTGCGCGCCTTTGATCCGGTGCCGGTCTCCGGCGACGCCTGGCGACTGGTCGAGGACCAGTGGTCGGCGGCAACCGTCCGCATCACCGACAGCTTGGACGAACAGGCGCGCCTGGAACAGCTTCTGGATCAGACGAAGCCGCCCCTGCCGCCCGCGTGCGATGGGTACCACTACCTGATCGCAACCCCGTTCCGGTATCGCCCTTATCCCAAGGGGTCCCGGTTTCGGCGGGCGCTTCAAGAGGACGGCGTCTTCTACGGAAGCGATCGGGTGCAAACCGCCCTGGGCGAGTTCTGCTTCTACAGGCTTCTGTTCTTCCTGGATGCGCCCCAGGCCAAACGGCCCGAAACGCCCCAACAGGCCACGGCCTTCAAGGTCCGTTTCAGGGCCTCGCGCGCCATCGACCTGACCACGGCGCCCCTCTCGGCAGAGGCGGATCTGTGGTCGCATCCAACGGACTATGGGGCGTGCCAGGATTTGGCCGACGACGCACGGGCGGCCGGGGTGGATGCGCTTCGCTATCGCTCGGTGCGATGTCCCGACGGTGGCATCAATAGCGCCATCCTGGAGATCCGGGCGATTGTTGACCGGCAGCCCCAAGTGCAACAGACATGGCACGTCCTGGTCAGAGAGACCACGGTGCAGGCGTGGTGCGAGTTTCCGCGCCTGCGGAAAGAATTCAGCATCGCGGACTGGGCAACCACGGACGACAGGGTTCCCGATCCCGAATCGCGGTGATGGCCCGATGTCCGCTTCGGTTGGTCCTGTTCCACCGCTGGGGTCACCGCGCCTCGATCTGTCGCGTCGCCAGAACCGCTCCGTTGGCGACGTCCACATACCGCAGTTCGTAGCTGCCCGGCGTGCCCGGCAGGGTCAGGGCCACGCCGTCGCCTTCGTCGGTCTTCACCCCGGTGGCCGCCAGCCACTGGAACGGTCCCTGGTCCGGCGCCGCCACGGCGATGCGGTCGCGCTCACCGCCCGGTCCCGTCCAGCGGACGCGGATGGTCTCGCCGGGAGCGGCCGTATCCGGCGCGTTCAGGGACGCCGCGACGGATATGACCGCGACATCGGCGCTGCCCAAGATGGCACCCGTCTCGCCCAGCCGATAGCGCACGGCGTAGGACCCGGCGTCATCGGGCGCGGTGAATCGCGCGCTGTCGTCCCGGTCGGCGCGGGCCGCCTCCAGGGGTGCGGCGTCCGGCGGCGCCTCGGCGGGCACCAGTTCGACGCGGTCATCGCGCCGGCCCGGACCGTCCCAGGACACGTCCAGGGCGGCCCCGGCAACGACCTCGCCCGGCGCCGTCACGGTGGCCGACAGCGGCACGATTTCCAGGGGCGCGCGGGCGAGCACACGCCGGCCTTCGTTCAGGACGTAGCGGACTTCATACAGCCCGGGTTCGCCCGGGGCCTGAACCTGGTCCTTTTGGTCCCGGCTGCTGGCGCGCTTGTAGCTGCCGACCTCATCGTCGGGCGTGCCCATCGGCACGATGGTGACATAGTCGCGGACGCCCACCGTGGGATCCCAGGACACCGGCACGCGCGATCCGGCCGGCGCTGTCTCGGGCGCGGTCAGGGTCACGGTGGCGTTGGTCAGTTCGAGGGGCGCGCGGGCGAGCACACGCCGGCCTTCGTTCAGGACGTAGCGGATTTCATACAGCCCCGGTTCGCCCGGGGCCTGAATCTGGTCCTTTTGGTCCCGGCTGCTGGCGCGTTTGTAGCTGCCGACCTCATCGTCGGGCGTGCCCATCGGCACGATGGTGACATAGTCGCGGACGTCCACTGTGGGATCCCAGGACACCGGCACGCGCGATCCGGCCGGCGCCGTCTCGGGCGCGGTCAGGGTGACGGCGGCGTTGGTCAGTTCGAGGGGCGCCCGGGCGAGCACACGCCGGCCTTCGTTGAGGACGTAGCGGATTTCATACAGCCCGGGGTCGCTCGGGGCCTGAACCTGGTCTTTTTGGTCTCGGCTGCTGGCGCGTTTGTAGCTGCCGATTTCGTCGTCGGGGGTGCCCCTCGGCACGATGGTGACATAGTCGCGGGGCGTGACGGTCGGGTCCCACGACACCGCGACGCGCGATCCGGCCGGGGCGGTGGCCGGCGCCGTCAAGGTGACCTCCGGCGCCGGTGTCTCGGGCTCTGGTTGGGGGGCGGGTTCGGGCTCCGATTCTGGCGCGGCTGTGACCTCGAACAACGCCTCCTGGAGCGAGCCGGCGTCGTCGGCCGTGCGGAACGTGCCCCCGGTGTTCTCCGCCAGACAGCGCAGTTGTGCCTGGTCCTCCGGCGCGTCGACGTCGAATCCGATGACATGGGCGGTGAAGTCGATACCGGCGGCCTCCAGGGCCTCGGCCACGGCGCAGGGGTCGCGGTCGCAGGTCTCGCGGCCATCGGAAATCAGCACGACCGTGGCCGCGTTCTCCTCGTATCGCAGGGCCTCGGCGGCGCGCCGGACGGCGTCGGAGAGAGGGGTCTTGCCCTTCGGGTTGAGGCCCTCGACGGCGGCACGGATGGCGTCGCGGTTGCCCGTGCCGGCGGGCACCAGCTCCTCGATGTCGGCGCAATCCCCTTTCCGGTTATGCCCGTAGGCCCACAGGCCGAGCGTCTGGTCCGCCGGCAAGGTGCCCAGCAACTCGCCCACCACCTCGCGCGCGATGGTGATCTTGTGACCGCCCGCGATCTGCTGCCACATCGACCCGGAGGCGTCCAGGACGAGCACGGTGCGCGGCGGTTCGGGGGCTTGCGCGCGCGCCGGATCAGCCGTCGTCACCGCGACCAGAAAGGCGGTGAACCCCAGGACGAGACCGGCCGCCAGGGCGACGCGACCGAGGTGGATGGGCACGGTCATCGAACACCCTCCGCACACTGATGGCAGTGAAATGATAGTCACGTGCAATCGTGCGGGACCGAGGCGCCGGGTGTCAAGCCACGGGCGGGGCGCCGATCAGGCGTCCACCTCGATCCGGTAGGTCTCGATGACGGTATTCGCCAGCAGTTGGCGGCACATGTCGTCCACGCGCGCTCGCGCCGTCTCGGCGTCGGTGTCGTCCAGGTCCAGGTCGATCACCTTGCCCTGGCGGGCCTCCTTCACGCCATCGAACCCCAGCGACTGGAGCGCATTGGCGATGGCCTTGCCCTGCGGGTCGAGCACACCGGGCTTCAGGGTGACATGAACGCGCGCCTTCACGGACGGACTCCTCAAGGTCTTTGGTTGTTCGGCTGCCCCGGCCTGAATGGCTACTGCAACACCGCCGGTCCCTGGATGTCGCGCGGGCCGCCCTCGGGCAGGATGCCGAGCCGGCGGGCGACCTCCTGATAGGCCTCCTCGACGCCGCCCATGTCGCGGCGGAAGCGGTCCTTGTCCAGCCGCTCGTTGGTCTTGACGTCCCACAGGCGGCAGTTGTCGGGGCTGATCTCGTCGGCCAGCACCAGGTGCATCTCGTCGGTCTGGTCGTCGTAGACGCGGCCGAACTCCAGCTTGAAGTCCACCAGCTTCAGGCCGATGCCCAGGAACAGGCCCGACAGGTAGTCGTTGACCCGCAGCGACAGGCTCATCATCTCGTCCAGGTCCTGGATGCTGGCCCAGCCGAAGGCGGTGATGTGCTCCTCGGTGACCATCGGGTCGTTCAGGTCGTCGCTCTTGTAGTAGTACTCGACGATGGAGCGCGGCAGCACGGTGCCTTCCTGGATACCGAAGCGCTTGGACAGCGAGCCGGCGGCGACGTTACGGACCACCACCTCGATGGGAATGATCTCCACCTCGCGCACCAACTGCTCGCGCATGTTCAGGCGGCGGATGAAGTGGGTCGGCACGCCGATGTCGCCCAGGCGCTGCATCAGGAATTCGCTGATGCGGTTGTTCAGCACCCCCTTGCCGGTGATGGTGCCCTTTTTCTGATTGTTGAAGGCGGTGGCGTCGTCCTTGAAATACTGCACAAGGGTGCCGGGTTCGGGTCCTTCGAACAGGACCTTGGCCTTGCCTTCATAGATCTGTCTGCGTCGGGCCATCAGTGTCGTCTTGTGGGAGTGGCGGAGGGAAAAGACTCGCACACCCGTCACCGGTGGGCGACGGGCGTGATCGGCGCACCATAGCGCGGGCGGCGCGCGGGTGAAAGGTGGTTGTTGAGGATCAGGCCGGACCCCTGGGGTCAGCCCGTGGCCGCCTGGGGTTCGGCGCTGCCCTCGGGCGCGGGCGAGGCGTCGTCCGCGCCTGTGTCTCGCGCGGCGGGCGCGGCCTTCTTCTTTTTCCGGGCCTTGGATCCGGCCACCTCGTCCGGCGCCGGGGTGGTTCCCGCGTCTGGTTCGGGCGGCACGCCCTGGGCACCAAACGCCGGGCCGTGATAGTCCGTCACCCCCTGGGCCAGGGCGAAGCAGGCCAGGCGCACCGCCTTGGGGATCTCGAGGGAGTCCCCGTCCCGCTCGCCCTTTTCGTAGTACTGCACGACCCGGCGCTTCAGGCCCAGCGCCTCGGCCGCCTCCTTTTGCGACATGCGCATGACGCCCTTGCGCCAGTGCTTGAAGTCCTTCGGCGTCACGCCGCCTCCCCCGCTTGCATACAATCCCCTGTCGGCTAGACGTATGACAGATTTGTGACCAAATCAAGCTGTTTTGGGTGCCCACTGTCAACACCCCGGGCGGCCTACCGTGCCACCAAGATCAAGGTCAACGGCAGCGAACGGCGTCCGATCCGGGGGTCCCGGCGCGAACCGCAGGATCGGCGCGGGGCCGTCCACGGCCGGGGCCGGCAGGGCGATCTGGGCGGCGTTGACGGTGGCGAATCCACTGTCCAGTTCAAAGCACATCCCGGCGTTGGGTGCCGGCGCGTCGGGATCGGCGCCCAGGCCCTGCATCGCCGTCCAGGCGTCCCAGCTCTCCGGGTCCGGGGGATCGGGCACCGGCGCCGCCCGAACGCGCGGCAGGTTGGCGCGGATGCGTGGGTCGGTCTCGTCGTTGGCGTCGGCGGCGGAGATCATCCACAGGCCGTCATCCAAGGCCCTGGCCTCCACGGGCCTGGGTCCGGCATGGCGCAGCCACAGGGTATCGCGGTTGTCGGCGAGGACCATGTTGAACGGCCGGTAGGCGTCGGGGTTCAGGTCGGCCAGCGCCTCGGCGGCCGCCACGGCGTCGGCGTGGTCCAGCGCCTCCAGCACCAGTTCGCCTCGGCTGCGCTTGCCGGCCTGCGGACCGAGAGTGCCAGGCCGGTTCAGAATGACCGCCACCACGCCGTGGTCGTTCAGCCCCAGCCAGGAGCCGCCGGCCAGGTCGTCGCGCCCGGCCACCACCTCCGGCCGGTCGGGCCAGTGGCGTCCGGGGCCGGTCCACGGTCGGTCGCGCATCTCGTCGCGATTCCCGGCCAGGATCAGCGGCCAGGGATGTCCGGACCGGCGCAACACGATCACGGTACACATGGGATGCTGGTCTCCTTTTGGCCCGTGGCACGTCGGAGTCCAATGTAGTCGCTCCGGCGCGTATCCACAAAACACTTGGCGAAAAAGGGGGTAGGCCGGGGCCGCGCGGCGACGGTATAACGGGCGCGCACAGCGGGGAGGGCTGCGGTCCGGACGAGTGAGAGGGGACAAGGATGAGTGATCCGTTCCGCGAGCGCGAAAAGGCGTTCGAGGCGAAATACGAACACGACGAGGCCCTGCGGTTCCGCATCACGACGCGCCGCAACAAGCTGCTGGGGCTGTGGGCGGCCGGGGAACTCGGCCTGACCGGCGCCGAGGCCGAGGCTTACGCGCACAGCCTGATCGAATACGACCTGACCCACGCCGGCAGCACCGATCTGCTGGACAAGGTGCGCACCGATCTGACGGCCCGGGGCATCGAGATCTCGCACCACCGCCTGGACCTGCGGGCGGCCAAGCTGCTGCACGAGGCCGAGGCGCAGATCAACGCCGAACTGGTCGGCTCTGCGCCGCGCTGAGCCGGCCGGCCGGTATCAACACACAGGTCTGCCGGGATGATGCGGCGACGGGACGGGTTTGGCCTGCGGTGCTCGACTCCCTCGAAAGCCTGCGCAAACCGATTGATAGGGTGTTCAGACAGATCCGCTTAAACTTTTAGATGATAATGGCCGGAACCACGGCGGCATGTGATCGTGTCGAAGGTTCGATTGCGCACCCTGATGTCTGGTGCCGAACCTCGGACGTCAACGCTGCTCTGCCCCGCCTTCCGCCCAATACAATTTAAGGGTCGCGGACTGTGCCTTCCGGCTTCGCCATTTTGACTGCGACGCTTCCGACCTTGCTCCCCCGGGCCGGTTCCCGTTCAATGCGGCGGAGCCGGTCCTCTCCTCTCTCGCGTTCGGTCCGCCCGCCGCCATGCTGGTTTCGCTGTCCATCCGCGATGTCGTGCTCATCGCGCGCCTTGACCTGTCGTTCGGCGACGGGCTCGGTGTGCTGACCGGCGAGACCGGGGCGGGCAAGTCGATCCTGCTGGACAGCCTGGGGCTGACCCTGGGGGCGCGGGCCGATAGCGGTCTGGTGCGGGCCGGGGCCGAGCGGTTGTCGGTGACGGCGGCGTTCGATATTGGCCGCGACCATCCGGCCCACGCCATCCTCGCCGAGCAGGACATGGCGGAGACCGAGGACCAGCTTGTGCTGCGCCGCGCGGTGAACGCCGACGGCCGCAGCCGCGCCTGGGTCAATGACCAGCCGTGCAGCGTCGGCCTGCTGCGCCGGCTGGGCGAGACGCTGGTCGAGGTGCACGGCCAGTTCGACACGCACGGCCTGCTCGATCCTGGGACTCACCGGGCGGTGCTGGACGCGCACGGGGCGCTGGGATCGCATCTGATCGCCTGCCGCGCCGCCTGGGACGCGTGGCGGGCGGCGGCGCGGGCGCACGCGGCGGCGCTGCGCGATCTGGAGCAGGCCCGCGCGCACGAGGACCACCTGCGGGTCATGCTGGCCGACCTGGAAGCGCTGAACCCGAAGCCCGAGGAAGAGGCCGCCCTGGCCGAGAAGCGCACCCGCCTGATGAACGGCGAGAAGCTGGCCGAGGGCCTGAACGGCGCGCTGTCGGCGCTCAGCCAACCGACCGACGTCGAGGCCGCCTTGCGGTCCGCCCAGCGGCACCTGGAGCGGTTGGGCGATGCCGCCGGCCCGGCGCTCGGCCCGATCGCCGAGGGCCTGGAACGCGCCGCCATCGAGGTCGCCGAGGCCCGCGCCGCGCTCGACCACGCCGCCGCCGACGTGGATCTCGATCCGCGCCATCTTGATCAGGTCGAGGAGCGCCTGTTCGCCCTGCGCGGGTTGGCGCGCAAACACGGCGTGGCGGTGGACGACCTGTGCGACCTGACCGCGCGCACGCGGGCCAGCCTGGACGCCCTGGAGGACGAGGGCGGCGCCGTGGCCGGCCTGGCCAAGGCCGAACAGACGGCGCGCGAGGCCTACCTGACGGCCGCGCGGGCGCTGTCGGCGGCCCGGACCAGCGCGGCGACGACGCTCGACACGGCGGTGAACGGAGAACTGCCACCGCTGAAGCTGGACAAGGCCCGCTTCGCCACCCGGGTGGAGCCGATGGACGAACGCGACTGGGGACCGGAGGGCCTGGACCGCGTCGCCTTTCAGGTGGCCACCAATCCCGGCACGGCCCCCGGAGCGATCCACAAGATCGCCTCGGGCGGCGAACTGGCCCGCTTCATGCTGGCGTTGAAGGTGGTGCTGGCCCGCGCCTCGACCATCCCGACGCTGGTGTTCGACGAGGTCGACACCGGCATCGGCGGCGCCACCGCCGCCGCCGTGGGCGAGCGGCTGGCGCGGCTGGCGCGGGACGTCCAGGTGCTGGTGGTGACGCACTCGCCGCAGGTGGCGGCGACCGGCCACCATCACTGGCGGGTGGAGAAGGCGGCCGGGGACGACGCGCCGGTGACGCGCGTGGTTCGCCTGGCGGACGAGGAGCGACGCGAGGAAATCGCCCGCATGTTGGCCGGGGCGACCGTCACCGCCGAAGCCCGCGCCGCCGCCGAGACCCTGCTGCAGCACGCCGGCACGGCGCAACTGGACCTGGACCTGGCGACCGGCTCCCAAGCACCCTGATTCGCATCGCCCGACACAAGGATTGGTCATCCCGACGCCTCCGAAGGAGGCGAGGGATCTGGTTGAGAAGAGCGACCACCTTGCGGATGTCGTCAAAGGAGCGATGGTATCATCCCAAGCGTCGGACGGCATAGACATACACGCTTGTCGTGGCGCCCAACCGATCGTCTGCCGGTATGTCGCAGGACAGCCGTCCATTGGCGCGACCTGTCGTGCACCCGCCTATGCCACCGGCCTCGCCGTATCAAGCACCATCACCCCCGGGCCGGCGGTCCAGACCAGGGCGCAGGTGATCGCCCGGTCCGGGTAGATCTGGTCCAGGACCCCCCGATACAGCGCCATCTGGCGCACGTAGGTGTCGGGGATCGCAGTCGGATCGGCCGGCACCGGCCGGCTGGTCTTGAAATCCACCACGACGACCCGGTCGTCCGTCACCAGCAGCCGGTCCACTTGGCCCGACACCACGGAGTCGCCGATCACGCCGACGATCGGCACCTCGGCCCGCGCGCCGGGGCCGAACACGGGCGCCAGGTCCGGATGGTTCAGGACCGCCAGCACCTCATCGGCCAGCGTCTCGACCGTGGCCGCATCCAATTCATGAACCGGCCGCGCCAGCCACGCCCGCGCCGCCTCGGCCCGGCGCTCCGGCGCCAGGCCGGGCAGGTGTTGCAGCAGGCGGTGCACCAGAATGCCGCGCTGGAACCGCGCGCGCTCCGCCCGGGCCACCGGCGAGACCGGCGGCGGGTCAGCCCGGACATGGGACGGCGCCAGCGGCCGCGAGGGGCGCGGCTCGGCGGGCGCCGGCCGGGTCAGCCAGTCCGGGGCCTCGGTGTCCGCCGGTGCGGCGTCCATCGCGCTGTCGTCCGGCCGGGGCGGGCGCGTCTGGTCCGAGCGGTGGCGCAGCACCGTGGCGGACTCCGCCGCCATGCCGCAGGCGAGCAGGTCCGCGTCGTCCTCCGCCACCGCGAAACCCTGCAGGCCCCGCGCGACGAGCGCGTGCCAACAGCCGTCGGGCGCGGCCTTGCGCGTGTTCCAGCCGCACACGATGAGCCGGTCCTCGGCCCGGGTCATGGCGACATAGAGCAGGCGGCGGTATTCCCGGTCCTGGGCGGCGCGGCGGGCGTCCTCCAGCGCCTGGGTGACGGGCTCGCGGTCGGCGGCGCGCGGCGGCCACAGCAGCAGGGCGTCGTCGCCGTCGCCGTCGAAATAGACGTGGGTATCGCCGGCCGGCGGCGTGCCGCGCGTGTCGGGCAGAATGACCACCGGCGCCTGCAAGCCCTTGGAGCCGTGCACGGTCATCACCCGCACCGCTTGGCCGCCGTGCTCCAGGTCGCGCTTGACCTCGGTCTCGGCCACGGACAACGCGCGCAGGAATCCGCCCAGCGAGGGCGGCTGATCGCGGTCGTGGGCCAACGCCAGGGCCATGAACTCGTCGAGGGGGTCGTCGGCCTCCGGCCCCAGCCGCGCCACCAGGTTGCGGCGTCCGTCCAGCGTGTCCAGCACGCGGGCGAACAGTTCGTGCGGCGGGATCAGGTCGGCCACCGCCATCAGGTCGTGCATGTGTTTCCAGGCGGCGCCAAAGGCATCATCGGCACCCGCGCGCGCCTCCAGCCGGTGCCACAGCCGTTCGCCCGGCGCGCGGCCGTGGGCCAGCTCGAACAGTTGTTCTTCTGACAACCCGATCAGCGGCCCTTTCAACACCGTGGCCAACGTCAAATCATCCTCCGGCAGCAGCATCGCCTGCCCCAGGGCCATCAGGTCCATCACCGCCAACTGGTCGGTCAGCACCATGCGGTCGGCCCCGGCCACCGGCACGCCGAGCCCCTTCAGCGCCCGCGACAGGTCGTTGACGAACGGCGTGCGGCGGCGCACCAGCACCATGATATCGCCGGCCCGGATGGGGCGGTCGCGCGCCTCCAGCCGTTCGCCGCCGATCATGCGGTGGATGCGCTGCGCCAGCACGCGGGCGAGGCGCGTCGGCGCGCTTTCCACCCGCAGGCGCTCGACCGGCGGTTTCCAGGGGTCGGGCGCGGGCGCCTCGGGCGGGTCGATGGGGGGCCACACCTCAACGTGGCCCGCCTGTCCCACACGCGCCGGGATGTGGGTGATGTCCTCGGCCCCCACCGCCACGCCGTCGCGGGCGTCGGCCTGAACGAACACCTGGTTGACCGCCTCCAGCACGGCCGCCGTCGAGCGGAACGAGACATGCAGGCCCACATCCTCGAACCGCGCGCCGGTGGCCCGCACGCGGTCGGCGACGCGCCCGCGCATGGCCTCGAACCCGGCCGGGTCGGCGCCCTGGAAGCTGTAGATGGACTGCTTGCGGTCGCCCACGGCGAACACGGTGCGGGTGGGCGGCACGGTGTCGCCGCGCGGCCCCTCGCGGCCCAGGCCGGCGTGGAACTCCTCGGTCAGCATCCGCGCCACCGCCCACTGGTCCGGGCTGGTGTCCTGCGCCTCGTCGATCAGCAGGTGGTCGATGCCGCCGTCCAGCTTGTAGAGAACCCAGGCGGCGCCGTCCGAGCGTTCCAGCAGGGCGCGGGTGTGGTGGATCAGGTCGTCGAAGTCGAGCAGCGCGCGGGCGTCCTTCTGCTCGGACAGGGCCTTCAGATAGGCATCGGCCACCGTCAGCAAGGCGCCGCTGGCCTCGGCCACGGCGGCGGCGCGGCGGTGCTCCGCGAGACGCAGGAGACGGTTCTGTTCCGTGACCATGATTTCGATGATGTCGGGGTGACTGTCGCGAACGGCCTTTGTGGACGCCAAGCCCTTTTCTGAACGCGGGTTGCCATCCTTGTCGAGAAACAGGGCTTGGTGCCCGTCCAGCAACCTGGGCCGTTGTTCCGCAGACTCTGAAAGGAAGGCCAACAGGCCAGGCAGGCGCTCCTTCTCTTTCTTCCCACCTTTTTCGGCCAGAACTTGCGCGACGTTGAGAAGCCCCGCGTGGTCGAATGCGCCGTCGGCGCAGGCGCCGCAGGTCAAAGCCTCGGGCGTCTCGCCCTCGGTCACGCCCAGACGCGCCCAGGTGGCCGTGCGCACGGCGTTCAGGCCCCCGCGCGCGGCGAACATCCGCCGCAGGCGCGGCCCGGCGCGTTTCATCGCCGCCATCAGCTTGGGGAAGCGGTCCTCGGAGACGCACGCGCTCACCGTCTCCAGCGCCGCCGCCAGCGGATCGACGGCCGGGTCTCCCAACCGCGCCGTTTCCAGCACCGTGCGCAGGGCGGTCTCGCTCGCTTCGGCGGTCTGCCGCTCGTCCATCACCCGGAAGCCGGGGGACAGGCCCGCCTCCAGCGGAAACCGGCGCAGCACCGACTGGCAGAAGGCGTGAATGGTCTGGATGCGCAGGCCCCCCGGCGTGTCCAGCACGCGGGCGAACAGGCGCCGCGCGCCGGCCATGCGGTCGGGATCGGGGCGGGCGCCGGACAGGTCCGCCAATGCCCGCGCCAGCGTGGGATCGTCGCACACCGCCCACTCGGCCAGCCGGCGGGCGACGCGGTTGGCCATCTCCGCCGCCGCCGCCTTGGTGAAGGTCAGGCACAGCAGGCGCTCCGGCGCCGTGCCGTCCAGCAACAGGTTCAGCACGCGGTCGGTCAGCACCTTGGTCTTGCCGGACCCGGCGCTGGCCGCCACCCAGGCCGAGGCGGCCGGGTCGGCCGCGCGGCGCTGCTCGCGCCCGGCCAGGGCGACGGGGTCGAGCGGGGCGGGATTGGGGCCGGTCATGGCACTGTCTCCGCGCCCAGTGCCCCGTCATTGCGAGCCCGCGTCGTTAGACGCGGGCGAAGCAATCCAGAGCAGAAAACATCAATACTCGCCCTGGATGGCTTCGTCGCTTCGCTCCTCGCAATGACGGCTTTTTTTGCGGGACGGGAGTGAAACTCCACGCCGTCACATCTCGCAAGGGGATGCGCAACGTCCATCACGCCCCCTCCTCGTCGCCGGCGGTGGACCACTCCAGGACACGGGCCAGGTGTTCGTAATCCGAATACTTCGGCGCCTTGTCCGGCACCGGCCGGGCGGGATAGGGCGTCTCCGGCAGGGCGTACAGATTGACCAGGGCCACCAGCCCGGCCAGGGCCTCGGCGGCCAGCGTCGGCGGGTCGTCGGCCACGGCGCGGATCTCGCCGCCCTGGTCGCGCGATCCGCTCAGGCGCCAGTACTCCAGCCCGGCTACCGGCCCGGCGGGCACGTCGGCGAAGGCCCCGGCGGCCAGCATGGCGGCTTCCAGCGGCAACTGGGGCGCATAACCGGCCGCGACTTCCTTTTTCGCCGGCGGCTGGCCGGTCTTGTGATCGACCACCACCAGGGACCCGTCGCGATACGCCTCCACCCGGTCGGCGCGCGCGGTCAAGGTGAACGGCCGCGCCACGCCGGCCAGCGCCATCTCGCCCTTCACTTCGACGTGGACGCGGCGCAGCGTCGCCGCCCGCGCGCGTTCCTGGGCCGCCACCCACACAGCGGTGCGTTGGAAGCGCGGCCACCAGAAGGCATTCACCGCCGCGTCGGCCATGCCCTCGGCGAACACGTCGCGGCCGATGTCCAGCAAGGCCCGCTCGACATCGGCGGGCAGGGTCTCGGGATGGGCGAGGCGGAGGCGTTCCAACGCGGCGTGCACCAACTCGCCGTAGTCCTTGGCGCCGAGCGGCCGGTCGAGCGGCTCCAGCGCCTCCAGCCCCAGCACATACTGGGCATAGATGGCGTAGGGATCGCGCCGCCAGGTCTCGATGCGGGTGACGGACAGCCTGTCAGGGCGAGCCTCCACCGGCGGCGTGGGGGCCGGCGGCGGTGCGGGATCCACCGTCTCCACCGCGCGCAGGCGCGCCGCCCAGCCCAGCCAGGGGGTGCGCGCGGCCGCCGCCCAGGCGTCCGCCAGCCCCACCGCCGCCGTCGCAGCGTCCAGCCGCAGCAGCCAGCGCGAGGGCACGGTCGGCGTGCCCTCGACCCGCTCCGCCCGGGTCAGCACGACGCGCGGCGCGCCCATCGCCTGGGCGAAGTCGTGCGCCGACAGGCCGACGCGCTGTTCCGGCGGCGGCAGGCCGAAATCCGCCTGCATGGGCCGGCTCATCCACGGATCGGCCTCGACGGCGGGCGGCCAGGTGCCCTCGTTCAGTCCACCCAGGATCATCAGATCGGCGTGCCAGGCGCGCGCCTCCAGCGGCCCGAGGATGGACAGGCGCGGGTGCCCGCCCTGGGGCGGACGGACGGCGCGGCCGGCCATCAGGGCGTCAAGCAGGCCCGGATAGTGGCGCGGCTGGATGTCCGGCAGGCCGTCGGCGGCCTCGGCCAGTTCGGCGGCGAAGAGGGCGGCGGCCTCGCCGGCGGTTTCGGCCCACAGGCGCAAGGGGCCGGGCGTGGTCCGCGTTTCGGCCAAGGCCTCGGCGGCTTGCATGTGGGTCTCGACCAGGGCGCGCGGCGGCAGCGGTGGCCCACTCATCATTGTCAGGAGCGGCCCCAACCGCTCTTCCAGGCGGTCCAGAAGGCGCATCAGGCGGCCGTCGACCGGCACACCGCGTGCGCGGGCCACCCGGCGTAACCCGTCGAGCCCGCCGGGCGGGCGCGGGCCGCGCAGGACCCGGCGCTCCAGGTCGCGCACGCTGGCGCGGAAGCGGCCCACGTCCAGGCCGCCGCCGGCCAGCGGGTGGCGCAGCAGGTCGAGCAGCGGTCCCGGTGCCAGGTCCTCGGCCGCCGCCACGGCGAGCAGGCGCAGGAACGAACCGGGCGCGGTCACGGCCAACGGCCGGCCGGCGGAATCGTCCACGGTCAGGCGCCAGCGTTCCAGCAGCGCCGCCACCCGCCGCGCCAGATCGCGGTCCGGGGTGACCAGGGCGGCGGTGCGGCCGGGCGTCTCCAGGGTCTCGCGCATCATCAGGGCGATGGCCTCGGCCTCCTCGCGCGGGCCGGGGGCGGTCACCCGTTCGACGCCGGCCAGCGCCGACGGCGGCAGGGCCGGGGCCGCGCGCCACGCGTCGGTGGTCGCGGCTGGCCGCAGGGCCTCGGCGGTCAGGCGGAGGCGGGCGGCGTTTGCTGACGGCGCGCCGGCGAGAGGCGACGGCCAGTCGGGTACGTCGCGGCGGTCCATCCCCAGCCTGGCCAGCAACTCGCGCAGGCCGTACTGGGGATGGGTCGGGTCCAGCGCCGACCAGCTTTCGTCGTCCAGATCGCGGTCGAGGCCGGGCAGGATGACAGCGCCGTTGGGCAGCCCGGCCACCACCGCCAACAGGTCGGCCGTCGCCGGGATCGACCCGGTGGAGCCGGCGGCGATCACCGGGCCGGGGGGCGGCGTCGTCCGCCAGTCTTCGGCCTGGGCGGTCATCAGCCGGTCGCGCCGCGCCGCCGGGTCGAGCGCGCCCTCGGCCTCCAGCACGGTGGGCCAGACCTCGAACAGCACCCGCAGGAAATCCACCGTGATGCCCCAGTGTTCGGCGTAGCGCTCCGGCACCAGGGCAGCCAGCCGATCGAACGACAGCCGTTGCGTCTGCACGCGGTCGAGCAGGCTCGCCAGCTCCCGCGCCAAGCGGGCGGCCATCTCGGGTGTGGGCGGGCGGTCGCCCGGCCCGAGCGGCCGCGCCTGGATCAGCCGCGCCAGCAGCAGCCGGCGGCGCAGGTCGCGAATGGCGGGCGGCAGGTCGGCCAGATCGTCGCCCAGGACGGCGGGCGCGGCCAGCAACAGGTCGTCCTCGTCGACATCGCCCAGGGCCATCATGCGCGGCAGCATCAGCGCCCGGCCGGCGCCGCGACGCAGGAACGCCTCGCGCAGGGTACGGCAGGCGCGCCGCGTCGGCAGCAGCACCGTGACGTCCGCCAGCGCCAGCGGATCACCGCCGTGGCGGTCCAGCAGGCCGGCGGCCAGCACGTCCACGAACGGGCGCGTGGGGGCGATGGTGAAAACGCGGGGCGTGGCGGGCCTCCGTTACTGCTCGCTGCTGGGGCCGGGCTCGCCCAGCCTTTCCTCGGCCAGGGCAAGCGCGGTGGGTGTTCCCACATGATACCACTCGCCATCGTGGGGCACAGCGAAGATGCGCTCCTCGTCGATGGCACGGTTGAACAGGCGGTTGAACGAGAACGGGCCATCCGGCGTGTCCTCGAACAGGGCCGCTGTGGTCATCAGCACGCCGGCGTAGACGAATGGGGCGATCTCGTGCTGGCGGCGGCGGCGCGGACGGCCCCAGGAATCGACGAAGAAGTCGCCGGGGCCTTCATATCCGTTGGCGCTGGCCAGACGCAGCACCAGCAGCAACAGGTCCATGCGCGCCGGGTCCCAGGCCCCGGCCAGCCGGGTCAGCGCCGGAATGGCGCCGTCCAGCCACAACACGTCGCCGTTGGCCACGAAAAAGGGATCGGCGCCCAGCAACGGCAGCGCCTTGCGGACGCCGCCGCCGGTGTCCAACAGGGCGTCGGTCTCGTCCGAAAAGGCGATGCGCGGCGCCGTGCGGTCGGCCAGGTGCGTGCGGACCTTGTCGCCCAGATGGTGGATGTTGACGACGCAGGTCTCGACGCCGACGGTGGCCATGCGGTCCAGCGTCCAGTCGATGACCGGCCGGCCGCGCACCGGGACCAGCGGTTTCGGCGTGTGGTTGGTGAGGGGCCTCATGCGCGTGCCCAGGCCGGCCGCCAGGATCATGGCCCGGCGGGGCACGGCGACGTCGCCCACCGGCGGGATGGTGACGGTCTGATGCGGGCGCTGGGTCATGGCGGACGGGTCCTCCGCTCAGGGGGAATGTAGCGGTCGATCCAGGCGCGGACGCCGGCCAGCGCGGGGTGGTCTAGCGCCGCTTCGAACAGCCGCCAGACGCGCGGGATGTGATCCAGGTACAGCGGCTTGCCGTCGCGGCGCGACAGGCGGGTGAAGATGCCGATGACCTTGGCGTGGCGTTGCGCCGCCAGCACGGCCCAACTGGCGGCGAAGGCCTCTGGGTCGAGCCCCGGCACGGCCGAGAGATAGCGCGCCCGCATGGTCGCGACCAGATCGGGGTTCATGTCGCGCCGAGCATCCTCCAGCAGGGAGACGACATCGTAAGTCAGCGGGCCGACCACGGCGTCCTGGAAATCCAGCAGGCCGCAGCCCGCCAAGCCCGGGCGGCCGGGCACGTGCAGCAGGTTGTCGACGTGGAAGTCGCGCAGGACCAGGGTGTCCGGCACCGCTCGCGCCGGCGGGAACACGGCGCGCCACTGGGCCTCGTAGTCGGCCAGCGCGGCGTCGTCGGGCGCCTCGCCCAGCACCGCCGGCATGAACCAGTCGGTCAGCAGGCGGGCCTCCTGAAGCAGCAGGGCGTCGTCATAGGGCGGGGCCAGCCCGGGGGGTGCCGCCATATCGGCGGGGCGACGGTGCAGGTCGGCCAGCAGGTCCACGGCCAGCGTGTACAGCGCCGCCTCGTCCGCGCCGGCGGCCAGGCGGCGGGTGTAGGTCTCGTCGCCCAGGTCCTCCAGTAGCAGGAAGCCGTGCGCCGGGTCCTCGGCCAGCACCTCGGGGGCCGAATAGCCCAAGCCCGAAAGGTGACGGGCGACGCGGACAAAGGGGCGGATGTCCTCGTGCTCGGGGGGGGCGTCCATCAGCACTACGGATCGCGTGCCGCGCCACAGTCGGTGGTACGTGCGGAACGAGGCGTCGCCGGCCAGGAAGGTCACGCGCGCGTCGCCCCAGCCGGCAAGGCTGACGAAGGCGTCGCGGGCGGCGTCGCGGTCGCGGATCATGCGCTCATGCCCCGACATGGCGGGCCACCTCGGGCAGGCGCCCGGCCCAGGCTCCGGCCGGCGTCAGGGTGACGCGGCGCGCCGTCGCGCCGGCGATGGCCAGGGTGACGTCCAGGCGGTCGCGCGGCAGCAACGGCCCCAGCCGGTCCGGCCACTCGATCAGCGTGGCCCCGGTCGCCAGCGCGTCGTCGAAGTCCAGTTCCAGCACGTCGTCGGGCCGCTCCAGGCGGTACAGGTCGTAGTGAGCGATCGGCAGGCCGTCGGCGCCGTCGTAGACCTGGAGAAGGGTGAAAGTGGGGCTTGGCACCTCGGCGTCGGCCTCGCCCGTGCGGGCGCGGATCAGCGCCCGGGCCAGCGCCGTCTTGCCGGCGCCCAGGTCGCCGCGCAGGGCCAGAACGTCGCCGACGCGCAACAGCCCGGCCAGCGCCGCGCCCAGGCGGGCGGTGGCGGCCTCGTCGGGCAGGTCGAGCATCACGTCGGTCATGTCGGGTCCTGGGGCGTGTCGGGTCATGGGGACGGTTGTAACGGCCCACCTCCGGCCTCGCAACGGAGGCCGGGGTTGCGGTGGCCGGTGCGCCCCGGTATGTCAGGCTGCCCCGCCGCCAGGAACCGGAGACCCGTGCCATGTCCGACGCCCCCATCCACCGCACCGACGCCATCGTCATCGGCGCCGGCCCGGTCGGGTTGTTCTCCGTGTTCCAGTTGGGCATGGCGCGCCTGCGCTGTCACGTAGTCGATGTGCTCGACGTGCCCGGGGGGCAGTGCGCGGCGCTGTATCCGGAAAAGCCGATCTATGACATTCCCGCCTGCCCGGAGATGCTGGCCGGCGCGTTGGTCGAGCGCCTGGTGGAGCAGGCCAGGCCGTTCGCGCCCCGGTTCCATCTGGGACAACGCGCGGAGTCGCTGCGGCGGACCGAGGATGACGCGGCGTGGCGCCTGACCACCAGCGCCGGCACCGTGCTGGAAGCGCCGGCCGTGATCATCGCCGCCGGGGCGGGGGCGTTCGGGCCGAACCGGCCGCCGCTGGAGGGCATCGAGGGCTACGAGGGCACCAGCATCTTCTACATGGTGGCCCGGCGCGAGGCGTTTCGCGGCCAGCGCGTGGTCATCGCCGGGGGTGGCGATTCGGCGGTCGACTGGGCGCTGTCGCTGGCCGACGTGGCGGCCCAGGTGATGGTCGTGCATCGTCGCGCCAAGTTCCGCGCCGCGCCCGAAAGCGTGGCCCGCCTGCACGCCCTGGCCGAGGCGGGCCGGATCGATCTGGTCACACCGTACCAACTGCACGCGTTGGAGGGGGACGGCCAGCGACTCGAGGCCGTGATCGTCGCCGACCTGGACGGGGCGATGCGCCGCCTGGAGGCCGATACCCTCCTGCCGTTCTTTGGCCTGGCCAATGACCTGGGGCCGATCGCCGGGTGGGGCCTGGAACTGCACCGGCACCAGATTCCCGTGGATCCATCCACGTGTGCAACGAACCTGCCGGGTGTGTACGCCGTGGGCGACGTGGCGACGTATCCCGGCAAGCTGAAACTGATCCTGACAGGGTTCTCGGAAGCGGCGATGGCGGCCCACGCCGCATATCAGAGCGTGTATCCTGGTGAGGCGCTGCATTTTGAACATTCCACGACAACCGGTGTTCCCCGGTTGACCGAAGCAGCGTCTTGATGATCGTTTTCTGGCGCGGTTCCAGGGGCTTGCGCGTTGTTTCGAAGGTAGTACATAAAGGAATATTGAAGAAAATTTCCGTTGGACCCGGCAGGGCTGGGCCGTATAGTAAAGGCACCGCTGCGGCGCGGGCGGTGCCGGTGCAAGAAATCGCCAAAATGGGCATCCCGCGTTCTCTGGCCGTAGACGGCTGGCGGATGTGACCCGCGTCACAGATTTACGTCAGTTTTCATGCTTACTTGTTTGGGGCGCTGCTATTACCCAGACAAAAGCGTCGTGTGTCTTGTATTTCGAGGCCGACTTATTCACTTGGCACCGGCGCATCCAACATGTTGTGCTTGTTCGGTTTGAGTGCCCTAGATTGGGTTTTGTCGGAGCCCCGTGACGGAAGTCTTTTTCAAGGATTGCGTATACCATGATCGTACGGCTGATTCTGGACGGATTGTTCTCTCTGCGGCGCAGGCCGGTTGTCCCGACGCTGCGGCTGCCCCGCCCGGCTCATGCGGGCCCGGGCGCCGTGCCAGGGATGTCATTCCGGGGCCGTCCCGACCTCATGCTGGTGACGGGCGCCATGTCGGCGCCGCCGTCGGTGCCGCACCGCGCGGTGCGCGGGCGTCTGTCGACGGTGCGGGGGTCTGGGAGCCGCTGGGCCGCGTAGACGGTCATCGTGGCTGTGCGCGCGACGTTGGGACTGGCCGGGGCGCGCCGAATGCGTCACGCTCACCGGTTCCGAACGGGGTCTGCACACGAGAAGTCCGGGCCGGGAGGATTGGTCATGACGTATGGGGTTTTTCGCGCCTCCAGCCGTGGGGCGCGCGTCCGGCGGCGCGTCGCCGCCGGGGTTCTGTCCGCGGTTCTCGCCGCGAGTCCGGCGCCTGTGGCCTGGGCGGCCGGCGGAGGCGGCGGCCATTCGGCGAACGGGGACTCGGACCATGGCGGCTCCGGCGGCGGCGCGGAGGAGACCCCGCCGCGAACCAAGGCGCAGCGTGTCGGCGGCCGGTACATGCAGCTCAATGTCTTGTGGCTGCCTGTGGTCCAGCAGGACCGTCATCGCTATCAGGCGGTGACGGCGCGGCTCGTGCCCCATCCGGCCAAGCGGGTGATGGCCTGCTTCAAGGCCCCCTGGGCGCAGGAGGCGCTTCTGTTCGCGCTGAACGAATCGCCCCTGACGCTGGACGCGATCGAAACGTGGCAGGCCGAATCCGCCCCGCGGCGCCTGATGGAACGCGAGGATGCCGAGGAGCGCCTTTTTGGCGCGTTGCGCACGACGGAGTTGCGCACGACGGACGAGGCGGCGGAGAAACGCCGGCAGGCGGAGGCCTTCAAACAAAACCTGCTCAATCGGATCCACGAGCACGTCGGCGTGCGCGACCTCTACGTCGACATCCTGGTGGTGTCGGGGATGCCGCCGCCCGACGGCAGCGAGGAGACACTGAGCCGCATGTGCCGGTGATCGCCTTGGTCACCGGCTATGGGAGCCATGCCACCCGACGCAAGGATTGACCGGTCTTGCCGGGCTGCCATCACGCCCCTGCCCCAGATCCCTCGGCTCGCTTCGCTCGCCCGGTATCACACTTGATGCCCGCAAGGTCCACCTTCGCCTGGAAAGCCGGCGCGCCCCGGCGCCCGACTCGGCCCGAGTCGAGCGGGCGGCGCATCGTGGGCGGCCGGCCGGTCCCCATTTTCGCCGACCGGGCAAGCATCCTTTCGTTCGTTGTCTTCGTTCGCCGCCCGTACAGCCCGGCAACAGTTTGTTAACCCTCCATCCCCGATTTCGTAGGACTTGACCCTCTCTTGCCCAGATATGGGAAAACTGCGCGGGCCGCCTGCCGCGTCGCCCTGGGCCAGCCCCTGCCCCGGACCTGGTCTGGGGAAGAATTTTCTTGCGATATCAGCGGACTCGTTCACACTCCTGAGACGCATGTTTAGGTAGGATGCGCGGCGTCTGGACGTGTCCATCGCGTCTCGGACTGCGCCGGCGCGCAAGATGTCGCAGGTCATCGAACCGACCGGAGACAGCGGGAGAAAGACGATGCGGGCGAATGGACAGAGGCGGGTCGCCGGCTGCACCGCGATCGTGCTGGGCCTCGCGTTGAGCGCGCCGGCCGCGGCCGAACGCGTGCCGGAAGGTCCCTATTTTGGCGCGGGCGGCGGCTTGAACCTCAACGATTCCGGCGATCTGGACAGCGGCGGCGTGGGCCGCGAACTCGACACCGACCTGGGCTTTGTCGGCCTCGCCTCCTTCGGCTACGCCTTCGGCAACGGCGTGCGGACGGAAATCGAGGGCGGCTATCGCCAGAACTGGGTCGACAGTTGGGGCGGCACCGGTGTCGACGGCACGCTCAGCGCCTGGCACGGCATGGTCAACGCGCTGTACGACTTCGAGACCCATTCACCGTTCACGCCCTATGTTGGCGTCGGGCTGGGCGCCGCCGTGGTCAGCGTCGACGCCGACAACCGCAGCGCCGGAATTGACCTGGACGACACCGAGGTCGGCCTCGCCTATCAGGCCATCGTCGGCATGGGCTACGATGTGGCCGAGAACCTGGCCATCACCGCCGACTACCGGTTCTTTCATGTGATCGACCCGGACCACGTGCTGTCCGACGGCGATGGTGGCGGGCCAAGCGACACCTATTTGAACCACACGTTCGCCCTGGGCTTGCGCTATGCATTCGGGACCCCGCCGCAGCCCGCCGCCGCGTCTCCGGCGCCGACGCCGGAGCCCATGGACGAGCCGCCACCGGCCGTGCCGACCAGCTATCTGGTGTTCTTCGGCTTCGACAGCGCCACGTTGACGCCGGAAGCCATCAGCATCGTCGACACGGCGGCCAGCAACGCCAAGCAGGTCGGCCCGACCCGCATCGAGGTCACCGGCCACACCGACCGCGCCGGTCCCAGCAAGTACAACCTGATCCTCTCGCAGCAGCGGGCCAAGGCGGTCATGGACCGGCTCATTGCCCAGGGTGTCCCATTGGGCGACATCGCGGTGTTCGCCAAGGGCGAGGACGAGCCGTTGATTCCCACCGCCGACGGCGTCATCGAGGCCCAGAACCGCCGCGTCGAGATCATCCTGCTGTAGGGCCGGTCGAGCGCGGGTCCTCCCCCATGAAATTGGGGAGTCGGAACGAGGGCCTCCGGAGCGCGCCCACCCTGCCCCACGCGTTCCTACCGCGACAGCAGCAGCGGCAGCGTCAGACCCGGCAGGATCGACTTGGTCACGCCCCCGCGCAGCAGGCGCGGCGCGTCATAGCCGCCGTGCGCCCCCATGGCCAGCATGTCGGCCGCCAGATCGGCGCAACGCGACAGGATCAGTTCCGAGATCGGAATGTCGGCCGGCACCTCGTGCTCGATCTCGGCCTTGATGCCGTGCCGGCCCAGTGCGTCGCGATGGGCTTCCCAGCGCCATTGCTGCGCCACCGGATCGCGGCTGATGGCCAGCAGCGTCACCACCTCGCAGCCACCCAGGAACGGCAGCGCGTCGGCCAGGGCGCGGGCGCTGGCCCCGTCCTCGTTCAGCGCGATCACGGCCCGGCGCGGCGTCGGGAACTCGCGCGTGATGTACGGCAGGACCATCAGCGGCCGGCCGGCGTTGACCGCCACCTGCTCGATCACCTCGTTGCTGGCGGTGTGGCCCATGTCCTCGGTGCGGGGCTGCGACATCAGGCCCAGGTCGCAGGTCTGCACGTTGGCCGCCAGCTGCGTGGCGATCAGGTTGGTGTCGGCCCCGTGGATGCCGTGCCAGCCGCAGCGCAGGCCGCGTTCCTCGCAGGCGGCGCGGAAGGGCACCTCGGCGGCGTCCACCTTGGCCAGGAAGTCGCTGGACACCTGACGGCTGTAGGGGTGCCGCTCGGTCTGGTCCACCACCCCATAGACGCCCATGACGTAGCCGTCGCCGGCACCGTCACCCAGGATCGCCCGGGCGACGTCCAGGCGGATATGCCAAGCGTCGGTATCGTCCACATGAACCAGGATGGTGCGCGGCGTCATCAGGTTTCCTCCGTCTGCTCTTGGCCGGATCGGTCACAGCCGTCCGGGATGTTGGATGGCGCAAGGGCGCGTTGAGCGGCCCCGCTTATAGCACGGCCATTGCAGGGACGGTACAGGGAGAAAAGGGGGTCCTCAAACCGGCGGCATCAGGCGGTAGTTCTTCAGGCGCGCCATGATGGGCGTGTCGTGCTCGGCCGGCACGGGCGCGCGGTCGAACAGCCAGTCCATGATGTAGGTGTCCGGCTCCTCCAGCAGGGTCTCGAACTGGTCCAGTTCGGTGTCGGACATGCCGGCCACGTGCGTCTCGGCGAAGCCGCCCAGGATCAGGTCGGTTTCCTTCATGCCGCGCAGCTTGGCCCGGTACAGAATGCGTTTGCGTCGGTCGTCCATGATGCGCTCCGGCCGGGAGGACGGCGTCGGCGCGCGCCGTCCGGTCATGGTATATCCGCTCCATCACCGTCTGTCAGCCGCGTCCGGATCCTGCTCTCGCCATGCGCCCCGAACTGCTCTACCCGCTGTTCCAACCCGTCGACTCCCTGAAGGGCGTGGGCGCGCGCGTGGCCCCGCTGATCACCAAGCTGGCGGGGCCGAAGGTGGTGGACGTGCTGTGGCACCTGCCCACCGGCGTCATCGACCGGCGGTTCCGCCCCAAGGTGGCCGAGGCGGTGCCGGGCCGCATCGCCACCCTGGTCCTGACCGTCGACGAGCATCGGCCGCCGCCGCCGGCCAGCCGGGCGCCGTACCGCGTCGCCGCCTCCGACGAGACCGGCACCCTGACGCTGGTGTTCTTCCGCGCCAGCCGGGACTACATGATGAAACTGTTGCCCATCGGCGAGCAACGCGCGGTCAGCGGCCGCATCGAATACTACAACGACCTGCCGCAGATGGCGCACCCGGACCATGTGGCGCCGGTTGCGGAGTTGGCGGAGATCCAGACCGTCGAGCCGGTTCACCCGCTCACCCAGGGCCTGACGCCGAAGACGCTGCGCAAGGTGGTGGAGTCGGCCCTGGCGGTGGGCCTGTCGGTGGCCGAGACGGCACCGGAATGGCTGGACCCCAGCGTGCTGGACCGCCACGGCTGGCCGGCCTGGGGCGAGGCGTTGCAAGCGGCGCATCATCCCGAGGACGAGGACGCCCTGTCGCCGTTGTCTCCGGCACGGCAGCGGCTGGCCTACGACGAGATGCTGGCGACCCAGCTGGCCCTGATCGTGGTGCGGGCGAAGATGCGCGCGCGCCCCGGCCGCGCCCGCGTCGGCGACGGGGCGTTGCGCGACAAAGCCTTGGCCGCGTTGCCGTTCGACCTGACCGGCGCGCAGGAGCGGGCGCTGGCCGACATCGCCGCCGACATGGCCCGGCCGGCGCGGATGCTGCGCCTGTTGCAGGGCGACGTGGGCAGCGGCAAGACCGTGGTCGCCTGGCTGGCCATGCTGATCGCCCTGGAGTCGGGCGCCCAGGCGGCGTTGATGGCGCCGACCGAGATCCTCGCCCGCCAGCACTGGACCACCCTGGCGCCGCTGGCCGAGGCGGCCGGTGTGCGCCTTGCCCTGCTGACCGGGCGCGACAAGGGCGCGGCCCGCGAGGAGACGCTGGCGGATCTGGCGGCAGGACGGATCCAGGTGCTCGTTGGCACCCATGCGCTATTCCAGGCCGACGTGGCCTTCCGCGACCTGGGCCTCGTGGTCATCGACGAACAGCACCGATTCGGCGTCGATCAGCGGCTCGGCCTGTCCGCCAAGGGCCGTGACGCGGACGTGCTGGTCATGACCGCCACGCCGATCCCCCGCACCCTGACGCTGACGATGTACGGCGACATGGACGTCTCGCGCCTGGACGAAAAGCCGCCCGGACGCCAGCCCATCGACACCATCCTGCTCTCGTCGCAGCGCCTGCCGGAGGTGGTGGACGCCCTGCGCCGGGCCATCGACGGCGGCAGCAAGGTCTATTGGGTGTGCCCGCTGGTCGAGGAGTCCGAAACCCTGGACCTCGCCGCCGCCGAAAGCCGGTACGAGGACCTGCGCGCGCGCTTCGGCGGCCGGGTGGGGCTGGTTCACGGCCGCATGAAGCCGGCGGAGAAGGATTCCGTCATGGCCCGGTTCGCCGGCGAGGGCGTCGACATCCTGGTGGCCACCACGGTCATCGAGGTGGGCGTGGACGTGCCCGCCGCCACGGTGATGGTCATCGAGCACGCCGAGCGCTTCGGGCTGGCGCAGTTGCACCAGTTGCGCGGCCGCATCGGGCGCGGGGCCGGCAAGTCCACCTGCCTGCTGATGTACCAGGGGCCGCTGGGCGAGATCGCCCGCGAGCGCCTGAAGGTGATCCGCGAGACCGAGGACGGCTTCCGCATCGCCGAGGAGGACCTGCGGCTGCGCGGCGCCGGCGAGGTGCTGGGCACCCGCCAGAGCGGCCTGCCCGACTTCCGCCTGGCCGACCTGGAGGCCCACGCCGACCTGCTGGCCATGGCCAGCGACGAGGCCAAGCTGATCGTCAACCGCGACCCCGACCTGGAGGGCGAGCGCGGCCGGGCGTTGCGCGTGCTGCTGTACCTGTTCGAACGGGACGCGGCGGTGCGGACGGTGCGGTCGGGGTGAAGGGGATGGCTGTGGCAGCCGTTGCGACGCCCTGCACGAAAACTCATCCACCATATGATGGAGGCCCGATGCCTCCACCATCAGGTGGATTGACGTCCCCTGGGGTTTCCCCGATTTTGCTTAAATTGTGTGTGGGGATCCGCTTCAGCCCCGCTGGCTGGGGGCGCCACCGTTTGAAAGATTGGGAGATGCAGGGATGAACAGAACGTTGAAGCAGATCGGGGCCGTGGCGCTGGCTGTTGGCATGACAACTTTTGCGGCGACATCTGCGGACGCTGCGGTCATGACCGATTTGGGTTGGAACGACAACGATTTTTGGGCATCGCCACACGACGGCAATATCATTTCAACGGCAGAGATACGGGCCGAAACACAGGGGAACTGGGAGTTCGGTCTCTGGAATGGCGATTCCTTGGGTGCACAAGGCGATCACACATGGAACGGCTTCGCGAACTTCTCGCTTTCCTACGACGCAGACGATACTAAATTGAGTCTTACTCTGGGTGGCACCGCAATTGATTCCTTTGTGGATCTGGGCAGCGCCCAAACCATGTTCTTGCGCTTGCGTTCGGACGAGGAAAAAAATAACCAACCGAACGCTCAAGTATCGGTAAAGGACCTAACGCTATCCGGCGCGTCCCTGGCAGGCGGCACCATTGAAAGTCCGCTCCCACATGATCCCAACTCTTACTACTCAAACTACTGGATGATTTCCGGATTTGACATCGCGGCTGATTGGACGCTCGCGGGCCAAGTCAAGATCGCCGATGCCGTTAATCAAGACAGTCACACGGCGATGAATGTTAAGATATCTGACGTTCCGCCCGTCCCCCTGCCCGCTGCCGCGTGGTTCATGCTGACGGCCCTTGGTGGCTTGGTCGGCAGCCGCTGGCTCAAGGGGCGCACGGCCGATCAGGCCGCGTAACGCGTCAGCCTCAGCGAAGCCCCCGCCAGAAAACGCCCCAGGCCGCCAGCCTGGGGCGTTTGCCATTCGCGGTCACGCCCTTTCCCAAACCGCGCCGCAATTCGGCCGTGGTGTCGATGATGATGGGTCCACATGGGCCCCATCCGCCGGTGCGCGCCATCGGTCGCTTGATCCATGGCGGGGCGCGGCCTACATCGTGAACACCTTATCATGGGCACCGTCCGCATCGCCGCTCAGGCGCGCGTTCCCTGGTGCCCCTCGCAGTTCGGGAGGCCAATCCTTGTCTCGTCAAA